>Ga0255054_10002759_pt1 | contig 9963 bp, 23 predicted proteins | sample JV7_2_23_MG_FD_188634 | JGI IMG/M metagenome (GOLD analysis project Ga0255054, IMG submission 188634) | Seawater microbial communities from Jervis Inlet, British Columbia, Canada - JV7_2_23 | ecosystem: Environmental > Aquatic > Marine > Inlet | place: Canada: British Columbia | collected... | reverse complement strand
GGAGATCTGCGTCCCGAATCAAATAATTTCTACGAGAAACTTTTGACCTCGCTTTCCCCGCAGGGGACGCCCCGTAGCTCCCTCCCCTCCCCCTTTACCATAATCCTTCGGATTATGTAAAGAATCTCGACACTGGGGGTGATTTTTCCTCATGGTACGCGGTATTAACCGCACATACGAGGCTTCAATAGCTATGCTATTGATATTAAATAGTTTCCACTCTGGTCAATAGGCTACTTGACAATACACATCGTATCAACTACGTTGATACTCTGTGTATTCCGTGCGCGTTGCGGTAATTACCACGCATGTGCTACACTCAGCAGAGCTGAGTGTCTAGGAGCTGGACTGTTAGGAGGAAAACCCTTTCCCTCACGGAGTGAGGAAAGGGTATTTCCACCTTACCAACCGAGGAGAAAACGATGCCAGATCGAAACGAAGTTTCACAAGTTTGCCATTACGGCACTTATGTTGCTATGCAACATTTCAACGACACCGTTCCGGTGTCTCAACTAGGAGCTAGTCCAGCGGAGCTGGCTTGGCTTGACCTCAACCCTCCGGGTTGGGAAGATCCGACGATGATCCCTCAAGCTCTGCTTGAGTCGTTTGAGGGACAGTCATGGCATTGCCATGACGGTGAAGCAGAACTCAGGCTACATGACACCGTCTTTGACGGTGGGGAGTAAACGACATGCCGAAGGCAACAGTTACCGAGATGCAAGTGGTCAACGGTTACTTCGTTGAAGTAACCAAAGAGGTCGAGGTGATCGACTACGACGATTGCATAGCAATCATGGACGAAGCCATTGCAAAGCAATGTGCTGATGACGACTCCGAAGGAGTCGAGGACAACAGACTTAGGCTAAACAGCAAAGCACTACGTGCTTTCCCCGACTCTAACTGTGTTAGAGACGCCATAACAAGCTACCTTGGTAGCTTGGACCCTTACTCCACAGAGTGGAGTGAGTGGATTGATGAGTACGGAGAGGGGAACTTGTTTCACAAGTTCTGCAGCGAACAAGGCATCGAGGTGGATGTTACCATAGGTAACATAAAGGAGACCTACCATGTATGATTACCATGCGACACCGACTATCGCGGATTCTCTGAATCCGAAGGAACTCGCCGCCATTGCCCAGTCCTTTGGACTGGACATGGACGAATCTGACTACGTCAGTAGTGACGAGCCATTCATCACAGATGAATACCTTGAGCGACACCACGGTATGGTCACTAGTGACCATCTCTGGACTACAGCATGGCGCTTCGGCATTGTCATAGACAATGACACTCCGCTGATCGCCGAATCCCTTAAGGGATACTGGAATCCAACAGGCTCACTGACCAGCAGAGCTGGTTACTATGTACCTGACGACTACGACACTGAGATACCTCTGGTATCTCTCGACAATCCACCTAAGTTCATCAGCATAGCTGATCAGGAGGCATGACATGAGGTACACAGGGTATTGCCGAAGGCAACAAGGTAGCATCAAGTCCGATCTCTTTGAGATCGGTGGGATATTCTGCATCGCCATGCTAATAGCATGGGCTATCCTAGCCAGCACCGGAGGTGCTGGGTTATGAATTGGCAGAAGGTGTGGCGAAAAAACCACAACCGAAGGTTGTGTCCTCCTCTCGAAGGGGAGGGAACGAAGTGACCTCCCCGTAGAGAGGAGGCCGAACCGAACCCTGAACCGGCAACATGCCGAAGGAGCTTCACATGGGTAATGCACGAGTTAGCAACAAGGACATCGTATCCAAATTGGATACGCTTATTGACCTGATGACAGCGCAAGCTGTAGCAGCAGCCCCGGTAATTGCACCGGCAACTACCACCGAAGGTGGTACGATCAAGGTGGACGAGGCTTACCTGTCTCACATGACTGCTAAAGCAGCGGATCATGCCACTGCAAAGGGAGAGGACGTAGTCCTCTATGGTCGCCGTAATAAAGCTGGCGAAACCAAGCTGGCTTATGCCCTGCGTAGCAGGTACGACGACGTTGTAGCTAAGCAGCCTAGCTGCTTAGGTGCAGTCGGTAGCTTTAAGGCATAGCCTTAGAGCGATCATCAAGGGCACTCCTTTGGAGTGTCCTTTATTGGTCGTTCTCCGACGCACTACGTGCTTAGGCATGGGTGGTACCCCGCACGTTAATAGCCAAGCTCAAGCTAACTTGAAATCCGTCACTGTCCTACTGACTACGGAACGTAGGATGAAAGCCGCATGTCTTGAACTGAGTCGTCACACCTAGCAGTACTATGTACTGCTAGGTAGGGCGCACCCTATTATGTGAGTCCACCCTCTGATCACGCAATTGCCGCAGCTGCTGATGCTCCTGCATGCGTGTATGGTACCGTGTTGCCTCCTTCGGAGTGTAAAGGTGGACTCGCACCCTATTATAGAACGGGAGCAATTCAATGCAGATCACAAAGACCAGCATCCTATCAGGCGTGGAACGTACACGTGAGATAGACGTAGAACCTGAGCAATTACAGGCATGGAAAGATGGCATGCTAATACAAGAGGCTATGCCTCACCTATCTGACGGGGACCGTGAGTTCATACAAACTGGTGCCACTCAGAAAGAGTGGGACGACGAGTACCGGGAAGGTAGCTAACCGTACGATAGGGGTCCTGCTGTAGACTACGTTATCGACAAGCACCCTCAGATGGTACCGATGTAGGCAATCAACGTCGCATTAGTTACGTCAGTGACCCCTTATTTATTCACAGAACGTGGGAGATTTAACATGAACCAGAAGCAACCGACCAACACCATAGCTAGCTTCAAAGCTAGATGGAAACGACACAGCGTAGCTGTACCCTCAGTTACACGCACCATACACCGGGTAGCTAAGGCACCCGACTGGTCCAAGTCTAAGCCCAAGTCAGTCATGCGTACGTATGATGAGACGGTCCATGCCAATGATGTCTACCGTCAGGTAGTAGATGGCAAGGTAACTAAGCAACTGTGGCACCGAGGTGCCTTAGTAGGTGCAGTATGAAACTCCAACACAAGCACATGGTGAAGCCACTTGAACAAGTGAACCGTGACAAGTGGATGGATAAGCACATGACATGGATCATACTAGCTATGTTCTTTGGACTCATCGGTATCATCTTGATACCAGCGATGTTAGGATGAAACCCTTCGATCCTACGTACCAAGGTACGTGCCCTGTTAAGAAGGGCGACAAGGTAGAGGTGCTGGTCAGTGAGCTGGATGCCAAGGATGAGGTATGGGTTAAGGGCAAGGTACTAGTACCATGTGCCGTACAATTCACAGCTATGGTAGCTAAGCACACTCTGTTCTTCTTCTACTCCGATCAAGGTGGCACATGGAAAAAGATAAGCGACTGATCAAGCCAGCTAGGGGACCGTCGCCCCCTATCCTACGTAAGGGTGGACCTATGAAGGACCGCTCTAAATACACGCGCAAGAGGAAGCATCCCAATGTACGTAATCCGTAACGATCACCGCAATGCGTATAAGACATACGATGGATGGACTGTCATCGCAGGTAACTGCTTGACTGGGCTATCTGATGTCATCAGGTTCACAGAACGTGAGGCAGAACGTAATAAGGACAACCTACCTAGCGGCAGCAGGTTTGTCTACTTCCCACGCCGCAGATGGAGAGACTTATGAAGGACAAGGTAAGGAAGATCAATGTTGATGGACAGGGTGACTTGATGTTCACCAATGGTGACATGTTATTCTGTGGCAACAGGCTACGCAAGCGCATTGCTTTACCACGACAGGTAAGTAAGTGCTTCGCTGTCTTCAGTGACACACCGACCGATGAGAACTGGGAGTTGGTACTTTGTGAGCACTTCGCTGATGGTGATGGCGTAGCTACAGTGAAGGAAGCTAGACGTGAGTACATCTTGTTCGAGGCTCGCCTTGTACTTGGTAAGTACTATGACCGAGGCTACCGTTACATGCACATTGAATACGAGCAATGAACACACCTATCACAATACTCGAACGCCTCACTGAGCTGGAACACCAAGGCATAGAGGTAGTGCAGAAGATGGCACGATTGAAGGAGGCATATGCCTTCGGCTATCGCTACCTTGATGAGGATGACGAGCTACTCACCGGAGGTGAGAACGTGGTCAACATATCAACGGCAGTAAAGAAGTGAGGTTCATCATGGATGGTATGTATGATACCACTGAACCGCATGGTCCTATTACTGGTACTGGTCCCGGTCACGAAGAAGCAATGGCTCTGTTCAAGGCTAGACAGGACAGGGCAGCACACCGTGGTACATGGCGCAAGGCACCGACCACATGGAAGACAAACGATGGGTCACACATTGACCCTGATTGGTACATAGTAAACTATGGAGATGAGTAATGGAAGCACGACTTGAATTGAAACGATTGGTATGGGGGTCCAACTACCGCAACAGACAGAAGCGTATTAGCCTGTGCTGTGATGAGGTAGAACGTATGTTCGACATCACTGAGCGTGAGATCACACTGGTTGTATCCTCAGTTAAGCCACGAGGCAGTAACTACTACGTAGCTACTTGGCGCAGAGACGAGTACTATGTCATGACCAAGGCTGAGTCAGGTAAGTGGAAGGACTGGTCAGGTTGGTGCATCGCTGTTGACAGATTGGTACATGATGTACTTGGTGAAACCAAGACGGTGTACTTCTGGATGGAACAATGAACAGTGAACACATGTTCGTTGCTGTTGTTGTACTACTAATGCTCTGTCTCACCTCCTACGAGGTGATAGACAGAGTGCTAGAGTTCAAAGAAACAGAACTAGCCTATCAATCAAAGAGAGATAGCATGGAACTATGGCAACCACCAACCATACCTGATTGTGATGACCCTACTTGGGATCGTATCATCAATGGGTGTGAGGAGGAGGACTGATGGCACAGTTCAGAGTGTACAGTGTACTCTATGTCGAGGGACTAGGGGCTCGCATCAAGATGCTTGAGGCAGTACTCGAACGTATAGCAGACAGAACCGAGAGCATTGAGGAAGCCCAATGGGTAGCCAACAATGCACTACTGAGAGAGGACGACGACATTGAATAACGTAAGTGAATGGGTAGCAGCACTGCTGCTGATCGCAGTCATACTATTCATCTTCCTAATCAGTGGGGTGTTAGTGACCTCGCTCTTTATCATCGTGTGCATATTTGCGGTGGTCGGATGGGTCTCCTCTCTTTTCCCTTCGACGAAGGAGAAGGGAAAGAGAGAGGAGGAGAGTGATGGTTCGAGTCAAGATTGAGTGCCGGGACAACAACCAAGCTGAAGCTAGACATTTCCACGTAGCTGCTGGCTCACCGTGGTGTGATGTACTAGAGTATGGATCAGGTGGTGCGCTGAAGGCATGTGATATATGCCTGTCCTTAGTGACAGGTCCGAAGGAGACATATGATGATAAGCTCCAAGCTGTACACAAGAAGCTGGCAAGGACAGGAGCTACGTCCAGTGGTATGGACACTGTTCTTCCAGTGGAAGAACAAGCACCGTATGTTCCGAGAACACACCGAGCAGGTAGACCCAAGCAAGTCCCTCTCACTTTCATTAGCCTTGAGGAAACGACATGAACATAGTACCCGACAAGCCTGTCCAGTATGTGGGTATGGACAGATCAGTAGACGACACGACGGAGTCAAGTCAGTGTCAGTGTGCCAACAGTGCAAAACTAACTTCGCGCTCCAATGGAACAAGTCTTACTAACTACAGTGGTAGTCGGAGAGACTTAGAGATGGAGAACTTTGACCTGATAGCCAAGGTCAAGGAGCTACTGACGACACATAATTTATGGGGTCCAGATGGTACGTACACCTTCGAAGATGGTGAACGCTGGGCTAAACTAGAAGGAGAAGATGAATGAGTACTGGTGATGTAGTAGTCACAGACATCGGGCTTGCCAATGAGCTGACGATGGACAGTCTGGTACGTACGGTAATAGCCCAGATGTTTGAGAACGACAACGACGTAGCTACCCTTGAGGTAGTGCTGAATGGTACTGATGCCAAGGAACCACCCAAGCTGGAGCTTGAGTTGCGCCTCGTTAGTATCAATGGACAACCGACAAGGAGAGACGAAGATGCCAGCTAGTGGTAGTAAGGCACCCAAAGGAGCCTCACTGAAGGGGCTGTATGATTCGGACATCATTGACTCCATCGTCCAACATAAGAAGGATGAGATAGAGGCAGTGAAGGAGGACCCCTATGTAATAGACAAGGGGTACCAATTCAATAAGACAGAGGGTACTGTCATGTTCAGTGAGGTGTTCTGGAAACCTAAGGACATACCTGACATACCACTGCCCATGTTTAAGGCAGAGGACTGGCATGAAGAAGCACAGCTACATATACCAGACAAGGACCCCAACTGGGTATGGAATAAGGGAGTCACTGAACGCGTGGCTCTGGCGTTATACTGCGGAGACACCACCCTACTGCATGGACTACAAGGCACTGGTAAATCGTGTCTTGCTGAGCAGTGGTGTGCTACATTTATCATTCCGTTCTGGAGGATGTCATGTAACGTCGAGACAAGAGAGGCACACTTCTTAGGTAGTGCGTCCATTGATTACGAGGAGATAAATGGTGAAGCCAAGATGTTCATTAAGCAAGAGCCAACGATCCTCACTGACAGTCTCAAGTACGGCGGCATGTTCTGCGAGGACGAGGCATTTAGGCACAACTCAGCACTCGTCTTGCAGTCACTGCGTGAGAAAAATACACGGACAGTACTGCTTCCTGATGCTCCGGGCCGTACCGCAGATGAGCGTAGACTCGTTGCTCCTGAAGGTAGATGGTGGTACATACTCACTGATAACACATGTGGAACTGGCGACGAAACGGGTGTCTTTGACGCTCAAGTACAAGACGCGTCCACACTGGACCGCATCGGTGCTTGTATCGAAGTACGGTACTTGGGCAAGAGCGATGAGAAAGATATTATGGGCAGGCACACGGATCTTAGCGACTCACAGATCTCAGGTATCATCGACTTCGCCAAGCTAGTACGTAAGGCGTTCGAGCAACAGACCCTACTGTGTACCTTCAGTGTCCGGTCACTGCTAGCATGGGGTGAGAAGGCAATGATGACACAGGACATGGAGCTAGCACTGCGTCTTACGTGGTACGAGAAGCTGTGTACTGATGACAAGGCTACAGCTAGGGACATGTACCATCAGGTATTCGCTCGCCAATTGGTGAAGGCTAGTGGCTAAGAAGACAACGATCCTTGAGTTAGATCGCATCCAATCGGTACTGAACCGTAGGTGTGAGTCAATGAACGTCAACTTAACGTGGTCCAAGCAAGCTAAGACAGCCATGACCAATGGCAAGGAGATAATCATACCATCACCCAAGCACCCTGTTACTGTGGATGCTATGGATAAGCTGTATGGATTCGTGATCCATGAGTGTGGGCACCACAGTAGGCCGGATGCTTTCAAGATCCTAGCTGCACTGAAGGACCCACCTCAAGAACTGTGTGCCTTGTTCAACATATGTGAAGACGATGGTATGGAGCGTGAGGTAGCCAACTCATACATAGGTGATGCCGTAGGCTTAGGCAAAGCCAACTCGGTCATACTAGGTGAGCTAGTAGAGGAGTGGAAGACAGTTGAGTACCCACCCAATGTAACAGAGCAGCAGGTAGCACCCATCTCAGTGTGTGGACTAGCACAACTGTCTCGATTAGAGTGGGATGCGGTGTCTAATGCCAGCCGCAATGCTTTCTTCGCTAGTATGCACCCTACTGCACAGAAGCTGATCAATGCACTGCACCAAGAGGGCTACGTTGATAAGCTACTGGCTACCGAGGATGAGCATGACACATGGGACCTAGCTGTTGACCTATACAAGCGGCTATTCCCAGAGAGGGATCAAGATGAAGCAGAACAGCACCGTAAGGACGGACATTCTATGGAACCGGCACCACCCGATGAATCTAATGAATCTGAGTCCAATGCTGGATCAGATACAGCTGATAAGCAGGACGGGGATGTCGGAGAAAGTGACCTTCAAGACGGGGAGGACGATGATTCTGAGGCTACTAAGCAGGAAGGTACCGTCGTCAGTTGGAAGGATGCGGTCCTCAGTGAGCATAACGAATGGAAACCCAAGGAGGATGGTGAAATAGCAGGCAACGTAGGCATAGACTGGACTGACTACACACAGGGTGAGGTAGCACTCATGCCACAGAACATGGTCAATGTCATTGACTGTCGTAGCCGTGACCTAGATGTGGAGCATAGCGATTCATGTGCTACACCGGAGGCTTTCTTGCCTGACAACACAGGTTCCCGCGCCTTTGGCAATCAGATCAGACGTTACCTCCAAGCACAGCGGCGTACTAGGGTACGACGAGAGAGATACCACGGTAGACTGGACAAGTCCAGCATCACAAGGCTAGCTATGCCACCCATTGATGGTGGTGAGTGGAACAAGAAATTGTTTTACGACATGACACAGCGCAAGGAACTGAACACTGCTGTCCATGTACTGACTGACTGGTCAGGCTCAATGCAAGGGACCAAGATGGTACATGCTGCTGATGCTAGTGGTAGGCTAGTGCATGTGTTCGACAGGGTGCTACGTGTGCCAGTACAACTGGCTGCGTTCACCAATGGTAGGACACGGTGTGACATTGGTCTCATCAAGGCGTTCAATGACAGGAGCATAAGCCCACGTATGATAGCCGAGAACTTCTCCAAGTTCTACAAGTTCAGCTCAGCTAACAACGACGCTGACTCATTGATGTGGGCATACAACCAACTGATGAAGCGAGATGAAGAACGTAAGATCCTGATGGTACTCAGTGATGGGTGTCCAGCAGGTGCATGGGCTGGCTCAAGTAGCTCGAACCTTCGGCATGTGTGCAATCAGATAGAGAAGGAAGGTAAGGTAGAGCTGTATGGTGTGGGCATATGCTCGGATGCAGTTGCCGACTACTACAGCAACTACAAGATACTTAACGACAGCAGTGAGATCAACAACACACTGTTCGACATCATTAAAGCAGGAGCATACCGCAATGAAAGACGATAAAATTCTCCAAGAAAATTTTACAGAGGAAGAACGTAAGGCAATAGCTGAAGGCAGAGCCTTTGCTATTAGGATGCCAGAACCCGCTATCAGTGCTAGGTTGTTCACTATTGCACTGGCCTTCTTAGTGGTAGGCATGGCTGCTCCACTGTACATGGGCATCAGTACTTTTATCTACTATGGTGGCTTGATAGGTGCTGTTGGTTGGCTCTCGCTAGCCAAGATGTATGCTAATAAGATAGCCCAGCTGCAAGCTGAGAATGAAATCAGCATAGGCATGTTCAAGATACTGGCTGACTCAGCAAGGAAACTTGTTGAGAAACAAGAGGATACGAGCAAGGAGAATGGGGAACTTTCGGACGATTAACTTGTCTTACTCTTACACGTACTAGAGAAATGAATGTACCGGAGAGGTACAAGAGATGAAGAAAAAAGATTACAAAGTACCAATGCAAGACCTAGGAATTAAGACGCTGCCTACACCGGAGGAAGTGTTTGATTGGTTCCATAAACAGGGAAGGTACCTGAAGACTGAAAGGAACGACGACTATGATGGCAGTGCAGAAGGTAGCTTAGCCATTACGAAGAACACATCAGTCGAGTATGCTATACCTGAACATGATTCCATTGAACATGGGCCAGTCAAGGTGTACACACCTGAGGAAATTGCACAGTACGAGAAGGATAAAGAAGATGATTGACCTCAAGTTATGGGAGCATGAGTGTGCCGTTGTCCAGCGTGGTCAGACACTGCGCTTCAATCACACTGACTGTCCTGCTGGACAGGACAACAGACGTAGGCTGTACCTCACTCGCCCTGCTAGCTCAGCTGGCATGGTGGTAGCGTACTGTCACAACTGTCAAGACAAGGGTGTAGTAAGTGATGACTCTAATCTGTTCAGAGACTTTGATAAGTGCGTC
>Ga0255054_10002758_pt1 | contig 9966 bp, 5 predicted proteins | sample JV7_2_23_MG_FD_188634 | JGI IMG/M metagenome (GOLD analysis project Ga0255054, IMG submission 188634) | Seawater microbial communities from Jervis Inlet, British Columbia, Canada - JV7_2_23 | ecosystem: Environmental > Aquatic > Marine > Inlet | place: Canada: British Columbia | collected 2016-10-06 | reverse complement strand
ATGATGTGGAGAATCTGCATTTCGCGGCCGGGACGCGGCGCAGCGAAGATGGGCGCCTGCCGGTTGCAGTTGTTGCTCGAGAGCAAATGCAGGATTGGCTAGAACGACTCGATGACGCCGGGATATCAGCATTGCAGCTGATTCCGGAGAATCACGGACTTGCGCGCATACCGGGGACTTTGAGCCTGCTCGCCGCCGAAGGACAGATCATGTTCAACGATGGTGCGGACAACGAGTTCGTCATGCAGGGCGTGAAACCGAGCGACGCATTGGCCGTCGCCGGAGCGCTCGACGAAACCGCTGTTGGGGAAGTCGGAGACTCCGAAGAAAACGGAGGCCCGGGCCACTTGCTGGTTTATTGTGAACCCGCCGATGAAAAACGCTTCCTGCACGACTGGAATGCGCTCAGGCATGAACTGGCGAGTGTCGATATCAATCTCCTGCCTGACGGCGTATTGCCGCGCCTGGCCGTGACAGTTGCCGCAGGGAGCGGAATAAACCTGTTGCAGGGTCGTTACGGGCCCAAAGCCGAGATTGGGGCAATTTTCCGGCCGTGGCGTTACGCGGCAATATTGTTGCTTTCGTTGGGTGTCATCGCATTCGGCGGCAAAGCAGTCGACTACTATCGACTGGATCAGGAAGTAAATATCCTCAAGGCGCAATTCACCAGCGAATATCGGGAGATTCGTCCTGGCGATACGCGCGAGATTGTTGACCCCGTCAGTACAGTGAATTCTATCCGCCGCAGTCTTGGCGGCCCGGCCGCAGCACAAGTGTTTCTTCCGTCATTGCAACAACTCGCGTTGGCCGTACAGCAGAACGAATCGGCCGATATTGAGGCGATAAGCTATCGCGCCGGCGTTATTGACGTGCGACTGACCGCGCCGGATGTCGCAACTCTGGACAATTTTCAGAAAATTGTCAGTGGTTCGGGTCGCTTCGATGCATCGATTCAGTCTACCGATCAAGTGGGTGACAAAATCAGTAGCCGTATTCAGATTCGAGAATCAGGCGTATGAAGGACTGGTTCGAAACACTGGACACGAGAGAACGCGTTTTCGTAATCAGCGGAGCCACGATCGTAGTCATTGCTTTGCTTTATGCATTCGTCTGGACACCACTGGACAAGGGACAAAAAGCGCTTGAGTCGAGCGTCATAGCCTGGCAGCAATCGTTGGCAGATTTGCGACCGCTCAAAGGACTGCAGCAAGCGCCCGTTAGTTCCAACCAGGCGGCACAAGCCGGAACACAACAAACACCCGTGCTCATTGTCGATCAGACCTTACGTGCCCGCGGCCTGGATCGTTCACTAAAGCGTAGCCAGCCGACGACGAGCAACGGAATTCGCGTTGAATTCGAGAACGTCGCGTTTGACGATCTCGTGCTCTGGTTGAGCGATCTTGGCGCGCAATACGCGATGCAGGTCTCCTCAGGGTCACTCTCAACAGCAAGCCGAGCCGGCCCCGGTCGCATCAATGCAACCTTAACGCTTGAGCGCTCGCTTTGATGCACGTTCGATCGCGTTTGCTGACCGCAGGCCTGGTCACGCTGATTATCGGGATTGTCATAGTCTTCCCAGCTCGCGTCGCATATCGGTGGTTCGTACCGGAGATAATTTCACTTGCTGGAATTAGTGGATCAATCTGGAGTGGCAGTGCGCGAGAGGCGCAGATCAGCGGACTGTATGTGCGTGACCTTGTATGGCGCATGCGGCCGATGACCTTGTTCGCAGGCAAACTGGGTTACGCGATTGAGGCCAGTCCGAGTTCGGGATTCGTCGACGGCAATATCGATTTAGGTGTAACCGGTACCATCACCGTTACAGACCTCAGGGCCTCTCTGTCGTTGCAGTCGATGCAACAGTCTGTTGGCATCGCCGGCCTGCGCGGTAATGCGAACGTGCAATTCGAGCGGCTGGTAATCGATGACGGGTTCCCCGCCTCTGCTGATGGTGTACTTGAGGTCTCCGATCTCATCGTGCCGATGGTGCATCGAGCGTCGATTGGCGGCTATCGTGCCGAGTTCTTCACGCAGGAATCGGGAGTTATGGCCAGTGTCGAAGATACGGATGGCGTCATCGACATGGCCGGAAGTCTGCAAGTGTCAGGTGATCGCAGTTACCAATTCATCGCGCAACTGGCGCCAAAGAGCAACACGCCGGCGGGTGTGCGTCGGCAAATGCAGTTCCTCGGATCTGCAAATGAACGCGGCCAGCACGAACTTAGACTGGAAGGTCAACTCTAAGTATCGGGAAGCTTGCGAATGGGGTCTTGTTCTTAAATGTGTACCTCCACAAATTCCTGCAACAGTGGAAAGTACAACGCACAACGAACATCTTCGCCTGAGTAGTTACGGTAAATCTCTGCATATTTTGCAAGCTGCGGCCGGTAGCGATTTGTTTCGGCGCTAAGGAAGCTCGCAAGGTCTCCGCCCTCATGTGAGCTCGTCTTGTAGTCAACGATCCAGTGAGTACCGTCGCTGTCTATGCGCACACGATCGAGTACAACTGACTCCACCCGATCGTCAATGATACCGCTCAACGCCAACTCCGTATGGCCATCGCCCTCGAGCAGCCATTTTCCTTTCTCATCATCGCGCATGCGCCGCAGAGCTTCATCGACACGCTCGATAATTGGCGGGATCGACTCAGGTCTGACACCCGCATCCTTCAACCAGCGCTCACTGGACGGTCTTATCAGATTCGCCGTATCGACGCCTGGATCCAGTCGCGCTTCTGTCGCCATCTGTACCCACCGGTGGACCAATGTTCCAGCCAGTCGCGCTGCTGCCCCGACCCAGTAGAATTCAACCGCCGAGCTCTCATCGACGTCCAACGCCGTCGTTTCAGGGACGGGCAATGCGGGAGCTTCAGGTGTTTCCCAGGCTGGATCGAGACGGCGCAATTCCGGTATCAACCAGCCACCGATTTTCTCATCCACCGTGTCATGAACATCGGGATCAAATTCGTTCTCAAACTGTTCTGCGATCAGCGGCCAGAGCAGGTGTAACAAGCTGCGGGGATCAGGCTTTGGCCCGTCGTTTAGCAACTTCGCGTTACCCGTCAACTGTAACGATTTGCGCGCTCGGGTACATGCAACATACAAGAGTCGACCGAGTTCGTTCCTGTCCTTTTCGGTTTCGACCTTGCCGATGTACGCATGTATCTCGTCCTTATCGAGCTCTGCTCTCGGACCAACAGGACTGATTATCTTGTGTGGCTGCCCATGCTCGTCAGGAATGTCGAACCAACTCAAAACAGTTTGCTCGCGAGGTCTCGGCACGCGGCCCAGGCCGAATAACAGTACATGGTCGAACTGCAATCCCTTGGCGCGATGCATGGTCATCACCTGCAGTCTCGCGTTGGCTGCGCTCGATACGTGCTCCATATCGAGTGCAGCTTCCAGTTCCGCAACGTCCGGCAGACTACCTGCCACTTCGATTTTTTCAATAACGTCGAGATAACGATAGACGTTTTCGATCGCCGGGACATCGTTGAGAATCGCGGGCCCACCAAGATCAAGCCACGCCTTTTCAATTCGATCTCGCAGTGACTCGACACGGCATGAAGAGACGATTGGTGTGAGCTTGCTTCGAAAACCGGTGACGGCAGCCTGGCCATACGCTGACAAGGTCGCGATAACCTTGTCGTCGTTCAGCCTTTCCCAGACAGTGCTCCTGACGTCGTTGATAACGAGTTGGTGCAAGTCCGTCCAGTCAAGACCTACCCACGGGGACCTGAGAATTGCGAGCCATGCAAGTCGATCGCCCAGATGCACAATCGAACGCGTTAGCGCGAGGATGTCTATTATCTCCGGAAGGTCCGTGAGGCGATCGATTTCGACCGCTTTATAGGCAATACCAGCCTTGCGAAGTCGATACAGTAGTTGCGGCAAGTGTGTGCGGCTACGAACGAGAACTACCATGTCATCGTCGACATTATCATCGAGCGTTTTTCTAATGACGTTCAGCCCAAGATCAGCCTCTGCGGTGGGGTCGCTCCCAAAGACCGGATAAACATTGCACTGCCCCTGGCCATCGTATTTCGGCACTGATACCGCGGCCGAATACGATACGGCGCTCCTTGCTGGGTCATCATCTTCGGGCAAAACGACTGGAAACACCTGGTTGAACCAGTCAACCAGCTTCGAGCCAGAACGAAAATTGCGCCGTAGCGTTAGCGTGGTCAGACGGACGTCACCAATGCCAGTCTTCTTTGCAAGCAGGAACTGCCCTACTTCGGCGTTGCGAAAGCGATAGATAGACTGCATAGGGTCACCAACGCAGTACAAGGTGCGGCCATCGCCATCGATCCAACCACCGGTAAGCGCTTCGATCATTCGGTACTGAGCGCTGGACGTGTCCTGCATTTCATCAACGAGCAGATGGCGTACCTGATAGTCCATGAGCAATGCCACGTCACCGGGATCGTCTGCTGTCCCGAGCGCACTTCCGGCGCTCAGCGCGACCTCGATGTGATCCGCCACGCTACGCTCTGCAAACAGCCGTTTGAGCTCCGTCACGGCAAGTGGCAGCAATCGAAATAGCGCTAACAACACTGACCACTGGTCGTCATTGTAAGAAATGGGCGGTAATGTTCGGACCTCGTGAATCAGCCTGCGAAACAGGTCCCTGTCGCTAATGGACTGCAGCAGTTCATGAAACGAGTCTCTTTGCCCACTATCACCGGGCGGAAAGCCCTGGTTCTTGTTTACTCTCTTGCGCCATTCGCCCTGCCTGGTAAGCAGGATCTCTGCGACCCCGCACCACTCCGGCAATGCGCCTGGAACCGCGTCTGGCAGATCTCCATTATCGGCGAACACGGCAATGGGATTGTCGGCCTGTCCTGCTTCGCGCAGTTTGCTTGACGCGTAGCAGGTGAGGTTCGTCAGCTCTGCTATCGCTTCACGTGGCGCGGCGGCCCGAACGCGCTCGAGATGCCGTACCACAGTGTTATGCAGGCTTCGCTCAAATTGCCGCCGCAAATCGGCAGCATCGTTCTCTGCAACAAGGCCGCTTCCTACGAAAGGCAACCACTGGTCTCGGGTTGCGAGCATTCGTGCAAGGTAGGCGACGTAGAGATTTGTATTGGTATCAACGTGCAGCAGGACCTGCATCGTCGCATCATGCATGTCGCCGGTTTCCGCCAGTTGATCCAGTGTCAATGTCGCAGCGTTTCGGTACAGAGCCCGCATCTCGGCATCCGCAATGATCATGTTGCCGGAAGCACCGCTCGTCGAAGTAAGTGGCTGCGTACGGGCGATGCTTGCGTTCAACGAATCCAGCGTTTGAATACGCATGCGGCGAGGATTTGAAACCAGCTGCCACCCCAGCCTCGTGTCACGTTGCAGAACAGCCGCAGCCGCTTTCGCCGTGACGCGCTCATGCACCTCATTGGGTTGATCGTCACTCATGGCCTTTTTGAGAGCGTCGAGAACCCTGATTTGCATCTCTGCCGCGGCCTTGCGTGTGAACGTTATCGCCAAGATCTCTTCGGGGTTCTCGACAATGGCAAGTAACTTCAAGTAGCGTTGAATCAGCAATTCGGTCTTGCCGGATCCGGCAGGTGCTTGCACGATAAATGAACGCGAAACATCGAGTGCCAACACGCGAGCATCCGCATCGTCACGTAGCAACTGGGTGTCAACCGTCACGCCGAAGCTCCCCGATTCGACTAAGGAGACTTAAATGCCTCGCCGACTGCGTGTTTTGCTGCGCATCGATTCGCACATCGCCCTGCTGAAGGTCCTTTGCCGCGAGTACCACAGTACTTTGCCATTGCGCCAGAATTTCGTCCCAATTCAGATCAGGAGTAAGAAACCGCCCCACACCGTCGATGTCGATTGATCGGCTGTCGACATTGAATAAGCCGAGCCCTGCGACCGGTTCCCGCACTCCCAACGTATAGACAACAAGCTGCATATCCCTGGGGTCGCCACCCCGATCGAGTAATCGCCTCCGCATGCCGGTCTTGTAGTCGAGGATGACCAGGTCACCATCGTCAATGCGATCGATCCGATCAATACGTAGCCGAAGCCGCAAGGCGCTGATCTCGATCTCGAGTACACGCTCGACTTCGGCGACGGTAAACTCATCCCGTTTGCGGTCCAGCGAAACGACACCATGCAGCAGGTGGGCAACGCGATGTTCCTCGAGCAGAAAAAGTTGCTTCAATACCGAGTCCGCGTGACGCTCGTGGCGCCAAAACGATCTTTTCAGAGCAGAAGCAATACGTTTTTCCAAAACAGAATCGTTCCATGAGTCGATGTCTGTTTTTGACGGCAAGTCGGAGTACAGATAGTGCAAGGCGTCGTGAATTAAGGTGCCGCGCAAATTCGCCGCCAAACCGCTCGTGATACCCGGCACCGGCCTGATTCCGAGGCGACCAAATGCAAATGCAGAAAAAGGATCTGCAAGCTGGCGGTTAATCGTCGCAGCTCCACCTGAAACAGTCTCTTCGCCGTCAACTTCCGGCACAGGGTCCGGGCTGACTGGCGCAGGGTTTGCCGCAGCGACTAGCTGTGTGGCATACCAACCGGGATCCTCCGGACTGATATCGCCATGTTTCGCAATACCTGTAAGCAATGCGGATTCAGATTGTTCGGCATCGCCCGAGGTTTGCGGATAGCTGCAAGATACGTTGCCGGCACTGCTCAGCAATCGCTCAAGGACACGACGTGCGTAGTCCAGTGTATCGTCGGGATCTGCATCGGGCATGCCGAAACTGCGTTGAATATTACGAGAAACTAGAGATGAAGGCCGGCCTGATGCCGGCCAGTTCGCAGCGCTAAGTCCCGTGATCCACAGTTGGTCGAAATGCATGCCGGCCGCTTCGAGCGGGCCTAGCAGTTGCACGATAGAGCCCTCGGACTCGGCCTGAAAAATTGTTTCTTTGGCCATCGTGGCCAAGCGGCCAAGTGCTTCAGCGAACGTCATGGTCGGGCTGACCAGCTCCAGCCGGGCGAGATCGTTGAGTAATTCCCGCCATCTGTTGACGAGCTGAAACTCGACGCTGTTTAGTGAGCCGTCTCCTGGCCAATTGATCTTTTTGAGGACATCATCGATCAGCAACACCCACTTCGACGGAGACGAGCGAAGGGGCAATTCAGTACGTAATGCATCCAATGCACCGACACGTGCAAGCCAGTCTCGCGCGTCGTGCGTAGCCTCACGACCTTCGAATTCGCTCAAGATCATTGACGGAGACCAGTTTCTGTCGGGGAGTTGTCGTAACGACAACTCCAGTCGGCTGCGGCCGCCAGCATCACGACACCCGGTAGCCGATGAACGCAACAACGTGCTGATGTCACGCGCCCGCAGGTCGTTTTGCAGCCAGCGCAGTGCTAGCAGAGCTACTGCAATAGCAGGATACGTACTGAGGTTCCTGCCATATGACACATTGACTGCTCTTGAATGCCGGGATCCTGACGTCTGCCACCCGGGTGCCACCCCTTCCCTGATCAGGCGTGTGCAGCGCTCTGCGTCCTGCTCAAGATGCGTTGCCACAATTGCGATAGTCTGTTCCGGTGATTTCTCCAGTACACTTCGCGCCCACGCACCGGCAGCGCGTAATTCAGCGTCAGAGTTTTCATAGTGATAGAGCACAATATCCTGTGCCCGAGTCGCTCTTGGTGCCTCTGCCGTGTGCACGCCGGCTTCGCTAATCGACTTGATCAACGCTGTAACCTGAGGTACGAGCCGATCGAATCCAGCGAACGTAACTGCTTCGGGCAGACGCAATCGCCCATCGCTTGCGAGCTCAGCCACGAGTCTGCCGAGACCGGCCTCGTCAACCCAGTGCTCACGATCCAGGATCGACTGATAATTTCTGGATGCCGTGGCGAAGATCTTTTGGTCCCTGCCCTGGGCGGCCTTCTCCCACTCGGCGAGCGGTACCCGGAACTCATGCAGACGCGCCCACGATTCCCGAGCCTGCCGGACGAGCATCGCAATATTCAACAACGGATCCACGACCTCTCGACGCAGACACCGCTCCCAGAGGATACGGCTCTGGTGTGCGTTGATTCTGGTTGGAAGCGCTTGCGACAGTTCGGCCGAAGCGAGTAACTCGGCAAGCCAGTCTTGCCATGATCTCACCGCAGGGCTGCGCCACGCCGCGCTTCCATCGGCAATCCGCTGCTTGCCAAACTCAACGGTCAGTACGCGAGCAAGTCGCCGGTTGGCTGTAACTACTCGCGAGGAACCCCGCAGTGCATCAGTTAGCCAGTCATACATCGCTCAGGCGCGTTGCTCCGGTAGCGAATCGATGCGATCAAAGACGACGTTCATCGGAGCATCTTAATGGCAATATAAAACCCGGCCAACCTTTCGGCTGGCCGGGCGGGTCCGCACGGAGATTGCGGATTGCGTGACCGAACCGTACTACCGGGAACCGGTCGACGATTCAGTCCAGCTCTTCTACCTCGGCGCCACCAACATCTTCTGTCGCCGGGGCTTGTTCAAAATCCGGTTCTTTCTTGCCGAACCGAACGAGTAATTCGTCGAGATCGTCCGGCGTCAGTTCCCGGACTGACCTGATGGAGATTCGCTCAGACCCCATGCCGTCATCGAAAATGACCTCACCCGACCCGGAACATATCCTCCCGGTGGGTGACCGAAATCCGATCTTCCACATCGACCGCAGGCCAAATGCCCGGCGACTGAGGATCACATGGTATTTGCGCTTCACTGCCGCCGTGACGATCAGATTGCTGTCGTCCAGGACCTGATAGTCTCGGATAGACGATTGCGAGATGCAATCGCGACCCCTCGATTGGCGGTCGTCAGCGGACATTTCTGTCGGCTCACTCGCCCCGGCACAAGCTACTAAAACACTTGAAGTAACGATTATAATCAATTGTTTTAAAAGATTATTATTCATTTACTTTGTAACCGATTTCACAGGCCAGGCTGTCTTTTCTAATTGCCCATCCTCTGTATTGGGACCGGACAAATGTGCATTAAGTTCACGTGCCTTCCGCATGATTTGGCGGCAATTTTACTCTTTTTGCGCGGCCCCGGTGGCGACAGATCGGCCCGGATGTGCGATCCATTCGCTCCAGGATCCGACATAGAGTCGCGGATTCGGCAGACCCGCAAGCAAACCTGCGATGGCCAGGTGGCAAGCAGTCACACCAGACCCGCACATGACACTCCAAGGCGCATTACCGTCGCTACCGAGCACGTTCTCCAGCATCCGTTTCAATTCGGTTCTATCTTTCCAGGTTCCATCGTCGTTCAGGCTTTCTGAGAATGGCAGATTGAGCGCACCGGGTATGTGCCCTGCCACCGTGTCGATAGGTTCTATCTCGCCGCGGAATCGAGCCGCATCACGGGCATCGACGAGCCGAAGGTGCGCGCGCTCGGCTCCGGCAGCAACGATCTCCTGAGTTTCGAGGACCATATCTGCTTGCGGATCGGGCTTGAACAGCTTTTGGTCGACGTCGATTTCACCGCTCTCGACAGGTAAGCCGAGCGCCCGCCAGTGCGCAATTCCTCCTTCCAGAAGTGCTGCGCGCGTGTGGCCAAGCCAGCGCAACAACCACCAGGCCCTTGCAGCCAGCGCACCGCTGCATTCGTCATAGACAACCACACATGTCTTTGCATCAATTCCAAGACGGCCAATAGTTCGGGCAAGTTCGGCTGGATCAGGAAGTGGATGACGACCCGTTCCCGGGCCAACGGTCGCGGCAAGGTCTTTGTCGAGGTCCGCATAGACTGCGCCCGGTATGTGTTCTTCCAGATAGCAGGCATGCCCGGCAGAAGGATGCGTCAGATCGAAACGACAATCGACTACTCGGACATCGGAATTTCCGACGATTGCCGCCAATTGTTCGGTACTGATCAGTGGATCTCGGTCATCCAAAGTAATTCCCCGGTCTGGCTGCACATCCGGTCTTGTACACGCTGCCCGGCTCGTAGACAATAGCGTCCGACGGGCATGGTCCGTTCTTTTTTGTCTCTGGAGCA
>Ga0255054_10002755_pt1 | contig 9968 bp, 5 predicted proteins | sample JV7_2_23_MG_FD_188634 | JGI IMG/M metagenome (GOLD analysis project Ga0255054, IMG submission 188634) | Seawater microbial communities from Jervis Inlet, British Columbia, Canada - JV7_2_23 | ecosystem: Environmental > Aquatic > Marine > Inlet | place: Canada: British Columbia | collected 2016-10-06 | reverse complement strand
AGTTCGTCGGCGTACTGATCCAGATCCTCACCGCTGATAAAGCGGTGCATGGCCGCCACCACCTTGTGGCCGGCCGCCACGGCCTCGATGACCGTCGTCGGGCCGGTGACGGCATCACCGGCGGCAAATACATCGGCAAGGCTGGTTTGAAAAGTGTGGGGGTTTACCGTGAAGGTGTTTCTTGAAGTCAGTTTCAGATCGGGCTCTCCTGCGGACCAGGATACATTTATTTTCTGGCCGATGGCCGGTATCACCGCATCGCACGCAATGACAAATTCAGACCCCTCAACCGGCACCGGCCGCCTTCGCCCGCTGGCATCCGGCGGGCCGAGTTCGGTGCGAATGCATTCAAAACCGGTCACCTTTCCGTCCTGACTATGGATACTTACCGGGGCAGTCAGGTATGAAAATTCGATACCTTCCTCCCGGGCGCCCTGCAATTCTTCAGGATAGGCCGGCATTTCCCGCTCGGAGCGCCGGTAAACCACTGTCACATTCTCGGCCCCCAGGCGCTTTGCCACCCGGGCGGCGTCTATGGCCACATTCCCGCCGCCGATGACAATTACCCGCTGGCCGGGAATCTCTCCTCTTCCCAGGCTTACCTCCCTTAAAAAAGCAAGGGCATCGATGACCCCTGCGGCCTGGTCTTCTCCCGGAATGTGCATCTGGATGGCGTCATGGGCGCCGATCCCCAGGAAAATGGCGCCAAAACCTTCCTGCCGGAGACCTTCCAGGGACAGGTCCGATCCGAATTGGACCCCGGTTTTGATTTCTATCCCGTGTCTGAGAATATAATTGATTTCATTGTCCAGTACCTCTGGCGGCAGACGGTAGTCCGGAATCCCTACCCGCAGCATACCGCCCGCTTGTTCAAGGGCCTCGAAAATGGTGACCCGGTAGCCTTTTAATCGCATGTAATAGGCCACCGTAAGACCGGCGGGTCCTGAACCGATAACCGCTATCTTCTCCGGCCGGTCTTTGATCTCCGGCAGGGGCAGCTCGGCAAGGTCCACCTGGTCGGCGGCAAACCGCTTCAGATCGCGGATGGCTACGGCGGAGTCCACCTCGGCGCGGCGACATTCTTTTTCACAGGGGGCCGGACAGACCCGTCCAAGGGTTCCGGGCAGGGGTAATTTCTCCATGATGAGACTGAGCGCTTCCCGGTACCGGCCCGATTTGATGAGCGCTACGTAGCCCTGTACATTGGTTTCGGCCGGGCAAGTCTGAACACAAGGGGCGCGGTCATACTTGTCGATACAGTAGGTGATGGGTACGGCCTGGGGGAAGGGCCGGTAGATGGCCTTTCGGGTCTTGGTGGCGACGTCCCATTCATTGGGAAACTCGATCGGACATACCTTTTCGCACTCACCGCACCCGGTACAACTATCGTCTATGTAGCGCGACTTGCGGCGGACTTTTACCTTGAAATTGCCGATAAAGCCGCTGACATCTTCCACCTCGCTGTATGAGAGCAACTCGATGTTTGCTTCCTGGCCGACGGAGACCATCTTGGGCGTGCCGATGCAGGCCGCACAGTCAAGGGTGGGAAAGGTTTTGTCGTATTGCAGCATGTGTCCGCCGACCGTCGGCTGTCGCTCCACCAGGTAAGCTTTGAACCCGGCCTTGGCAATGTCAAGGGCGGCCTGCATGCCGGCGATGCCCCCGCCCACGATCAGGGTGTTGGTGCATACCGGAAACGTGGCCGGTGTCAGGGCAGCTTGGTGGGTGACGCGCAAGATACCGGCGCCGGCCAGAGTCTTGGCCTTTTGGGTGGCTTGGTCTTCATCCTCGGTGACCCACGACACTTGCTCACGCACGGATACCATGTGAAACGCTCGAAATGGATTGAGACCGGCCCTCTGGCAGGCAGCCTGAAAGGTTTTTTCGTGCATGCGCGGGGAACAGGAGGCCACGACCACCCGGGTGAGATGATGCTCCCGGATATCATTTTCGATCAGTTCCTGCCCGGGATCGGAACACATGAACAGGTAATCACGTGAAATCACCACATTCGGCAGAGCGGCCACAAACTCGGCGACTTCCTGCACCCGAACCCGATAAGCGATATTGATGCCGCAGTGGCATATATAAAAACCGATTCGTTCAGACATGGCAGACCTCCCGATCAATTCCCAAATTAACGCCTTCCGTCATCTTGGTCTCATCTTTCATCTTCACCGACTGCAATAGCAACTCAGCTATGTCCCGCACGGCAATTCGATCCTCGACACCGAGTACTCTGACAGCATCATTCAGCATGCGGATGCAAAAGGGGCAGGCTGTGGCGATCACCTCCGCGCCGGTCTTGAGAGCTTCCTCGACCCGCAGCACATCCAAGCGCTGATTGCGGGGAGTGTCGCCCCAGGCACCGCCGCCGCCTCCTCCGCAGCACAAACTGCTTTCTCTATTGCTGGCCATCTCGATCAGCGTAAGCCCCGGAATGCTTTGCAGAACCCGGCGGGGCGCCTCGTAGATGCCATTGTGACGTCCCAGATAGCAGGGATCGTGGTAGGTGACCGTGCCGGCCACTTCCAGGATCGGTCTTAAACGGCCGGCCGTGACCAGCCGGTCGAGAAGCTCCGTATAATGCTCACTGGTAACCGAACCCTTCAACCCGTCATAGTTATTTCTAAAAGCGTTCAGGCAATGGGGCGAAGTGGTCAATATCTTCTGTACGCCGGCCCGTAAAAAGAGATCGGTATTTTTAAGGGCCAGTTCCGAAAATATTTCACCCGCTCCCAGCTTGTGAGCCGGGTCACCGCAGCAATTTTCTTCCGCACCAAGGGTACCAAAGGCAATGCCTGCATATTCCAGCAATTGGGGAAGCGCCCGGCCGGCTTTGCGGTTACTGGGATCATATGCGGTTGTGCAACAGGTGAACAGACAGTACTCGTGCTCAGGTGTAAACGCCGGCAGCTCCAGGTCTCCGGCCCATTCCAGACGCTTTGCGCGAACACCATCCCAGGGATTGCCGTTGGCCTTCAGGCTGTCAAGCGGCGCCTCGAAGGGCTCGGGGATTCTGCCGGCGGTGACATTGAGCCCCCGTACCGCCTTCATGACATCGATGATTTCGATACCGCGCGGACAGTTCACGGTGCACGAATTACAGGTGACGCAGCTCCAGACGGCCTGATCGACAGACGCCTCAGTTCCGGTTTCCAATGCGAGCTGCCGCAGGAACCGGCGCGGGCTGTATGACATAACCTGGTTCCACGGGCATACGCTGGTGCAGGTGCCGCATTGCAGACAGCTCATAAAGGTTTCACCGACCTCGGCCATTACATCCGCAACCTCGACCCTGGAGTCCTTAGAGGCTTTTTCCCTGACGGTCGCCAAAAATATGGCCAGCGGTCTGTAGAAAAGATGGGACCATTTTCCAAAGGGGACCTCTATGATCAGCATCGGCACGGCGATGGCCAGGTGGATGACATACATGACATAGGTCCCCATCGGCCACCCGGCCATGCGCAGGGCGTGCATAGTAATGCCGGTCAGCGTCGTTAAGAAAAGCAGGATCAAAAAAAGCCAGTCGGAAAACTCTGAGTAGCGGTGGAGGGATTCCTCTTTTTTAAGCCGGCTGCGGAACATTTCCACCGTAATGGCGAGCAGGACACCGGTGGCGTAATAGCCGAAAATACTCGTGAAATGCCAGCTGCTGTCGTCGACCTGGAACCAGCGGATAAACACAATGATCAGCATCATCATGGTCAGATAGCCGCTAACCAGGATGAAGTGCTTCAGCCAGCGACTGCGGTCTTCCCCGCATTGCCGCCAGCGCTGCTGGGTTAAGAAGTTAAGGACAAAGGCTTTGGCTTCTGTAATATAAAGCCAGAACGGCACCTTGGTGTCGCTCATGATAAAGCGATACATTCTAAATGCGTTTGACAGTAGAAAAGCCGACAGGATGGCAGCCATTACCAAATCACCGATTTCAATCCACAAAACCGGAGCGAAGGAATTGACGGAAACATGATCGGTGACCACCGGCCCATGGAACAGACCGAAGAGAACAATGATGCCAAGGGCAACCGAAATTAGGGCACCGATTTCCCAGGCCTCGGAAAGATAAAACCGCCTGGCGAGCCCGGTCCAGTCGTACTGAGCGGTCAGCCAGCGGCGGGTTGCCATCATCGTCTCGGCCGGCTCGGCCCCCCGCGGACAGTCCTTATTGCAGTCACCGCAGTAGTAACACAGCCAGGGTTCGGTCGACTTGAGCAATTTGTCCTTCAACCCCAGCTGAATATAGCGATATATCTTGCGTGGAAACGGATTCGTTCCGCTGGACAGGGGACACGAGGCACTGCAGGTGCCACACTGCATGCAGATCTCTATATCTTTGGCACCGAATTTGGCCAGCTCGCGATAAAGTTCGGGATCAACACTGTTGCTGTTATTCATCAGTCAAAACCACTTTCCTTAGTAATTATTTTTGTGCCCGCCAGAGGCGGATCTAAGACATTTTGTGGCAAAAAAATATATTGGGCTATTTTCTCTATTTTCAAATGATTGAATATTTAATCCGCCGCCGCCGGACCACAAATATTCAATATTCAATAGTCAATAGTCATTCTCCGCGCTCATCGGCTTCCGTCAATGTGCGGACCAGTTCGATGAGTTCCTCGGCCTCCAAGGGTTTCTCTAAATAGGCACCAGGATCAGGGACGACTTTATGCCGAGGCGTGCCCTGAAATTTCTGGTAGAATGAAAATGTTTTTTTGTCGATGGTTGACAACATAATCACCGGAACATTCTTGAGGTCTTCATGCTCTTTGAGCTCTCGATACATTTGAATGCCGGTTTCTTTGGGCATCGTTACATCGAGGATGATCAGGGCCGGCTTTTCTCTCACGGCCTTTTGCATCCCCTCATCTTTATCACCGGCATCAATGGGTTCGTAACCACAGTTGCCCAGCAAATTGCACAGGAAAATCCGCATATCCAATTCATCGTCAACGATGAGTATTTTTTTTCTTTCAATCTCCGAGTACAAAGGGTCCTCCGAGATGGGTTGTTTGCTCTGATTCGGAAAAGATCGGGGCCACCCATCATCCTTTGGTCAAGCTTATACAGCATATACTGTGCCATTCATTCAATTTTTTTAATATCTAACTGTAATTACAGCAAAAATTGGAAAAAACCCCCGCAAGCTCAATGCATTTGTCAAACTAAAATTTGTAACATGTGCAACATATTTCGCTGTGAGATATCAAATAAATCCTACAAATTTAGACCGTTACAGAACTACCATATGTTGCGCAACAGTTATTGCGACATTTTTGCAACGTTGCATCTCCACATTATAGGTTTCATTTCCCACCAAACCGTGAACCTGTAGCATTTCATTGTAGAATTCCCGAGACGTTGAAATAATTCTTTTTTTATGAATCATTTATTGATAAATAAGATATAGGCCTCGGATTTAAATCTCTCAATGACCAGGATTTCCCTGGGAGGGTGGAATTATGCCGGTCCTATCAAACAAGTTTTACCCCCAAAAATTGGAATTAAATATTGCGATCGTCGGCGGAGGTAGAACTTGCAAGTTTTTACTGCAGCTTTTGAAAAATGAATCCTTTCCTTATTTAAATATTCATCTTGTCGGGGTTTGCGACATTAATCCTGAGGCCGAAGGTCTTCTGATGGCCAGGCAAATGGGTATTTATACGACCGATAACTTCAAGGATCTTTTTAAAATCAAAGGCCTTGACGGCATCATCGAACTCACCAACAGTAAAAAAGTCCTTTTGGAACTCATAAAACTCCGGCCCAAGACAGTCGGCATCCTGGAACACAACATCGGTCGGTTGTTGCGATCGCTTTTCCTGATTAATCAACAACTGCAATCAGCGGAGCAGCAGATAGATCATGAAAAAATGATTTCTGAATTTCTCATCCAGCAGACCGATGAACCCATCGTGATACTCAATACGGATTTTACGATCTCTGTAGCCAATGAAGCCTATTTAAAGGCAACCGGTAAGAGCAGGGCGGAAGTCATTGGCGCGTATTGTTACAAGATTTTTTACGATTTCGACACGCCCTGTTCAAACCATAAACCGGAACATGATTGCCCCATGCTTAAGACCCTGAGGACCGGCGAATCCGCGCATGTGATCATGGATGCGCCTTTGTCCAGCAGCCGATCCGGTTATTTTGAAATTGTTACCTATCCGATAAAAGATTCGGCCGGAGAAGTTAGACGGGTGATAGAAATCCAGCGGGATATTACGAAGGAATTGTCCTCCCGCTGGGAGGAGAAGGTTCAGAAGTTAAAGCAGGACTTTAATTATATGATCCAGGAAGATCGCATGATTTCTTTAGGCAAACTCGTTGCCAGCTGTGCCCATGAGATCAACAATCCCATCCAGGGATTAATGACATTCTCCCGCCTGATGGAGGAAATTTTAGCCAAAGGCCAACCCACATCAAAAGACCTGGAAGAGTTTAAGGAGTATTTGTCACTGATGACCCCGGAATTGGAACGCTGCGGAAACATCGTTTCCGGACTGCTTTCATTCTCCCGGGAAACAGCTCTGGAATACAAAAGCATCAATCTCAATGAAGTTCTGGAAGCCGTTATCACCTTGACCCACCACAAGCTGGAACTGCAGAGCATCAAATTAGCAACCCATCTCCACCCCGGTCTTTTATGGGTCCGGGGAAATGCAAGCCGCTTGGAGCAGTGCCTGCTGAATCTGGTCTTCAATGCCATGGAGGCCATGCCCGGGGGCGGAGATTTGTGCGTGGTGTCCGAGCTGGAGCCCGAGCAAGGACAAGTGCTGGTAGAAATCCGGGATACCGGATCGGGGATTGATGCGGAAAATCTGAACCACATATTTGACCCCTTTTTTACCACCAAGGAAGCCGGCCAGGGGACAGGCCTTGGTTTATCCATTGCTTATGGCATTGTAAAAAATCATAGCGGACACATCCGGGTTGAAAGTGAAGTGGGGAAGGGGAGTTCATTTTTTCTGGAATTCCCGAACCTTTCTCTTACAATCGATGGTAGGGAGGAAAACCATGGATCATAAAATGAGTATCATGATTGTCGACGATGAAAAGATCGTTCGGGAATCCCTTTTCCATTGGTTCAAGAAACTCGGCCATACGGTTGAAAAGGCATCTTCGGGATATGAGGCTTTAGAAAGATTAGAAAAAAATCCTTTTGACCTTTTATTTGTGGACATCAGAATGCCCGAAATGAATGGCATTGAGTTGCTGGAAAAAGTAAAGACAGAATATCCGGAAACCATCGTCGTCATTATCACCGCCTATGGATCCATTGAATCTGCCGTAAAAGCCATGCAGCTGGGTGCCAGCGATTACCTGCTCAAGCCTTTCAAACCGGACTTTCTTTCCCTGGTGATGGAAAAGGTCACCCAGCAGGTTAAACTTTCAACTGAATACAACTATCTGAAGGGTCGTCTCGAGAAAATCACGCGGTTTGACGATATTATCGGACAAGGCCCGGCGATGGAAAAAATCTTTGAACTTATCCCTGACGTGGCCCAGAGTGACTCCTCCATTCTTTTGACCGGCGAAACCGGTACAGGCAAAGAACTGGTGGCCAAAGCCATCCACGCCAAGAGTCCACGATCTCAATTTCCTTTTATTCCCATTAACTGCGGGGCAATTCCTGACTCGCTCCTGGAAAGTGAACTTTTCGGGCATCAAAAAGGCGCTTTCACCGGTGCGACCCATTCCCGCAAGGGTTTTTTAGAAGTTGTCTCCGGCGGCACGCTGTTTCTTGATGAAATTGGAGAAGTTAGTGCCAAGATGCAAATTGATCTCCTGCGTGTCCTGGAGGACAAGAAAATTAGTCGCATCGGAAACTGTCATCCTGTCGCGGTAGATTTCAGGCTCATCTCTGCGACCCGACGGGATCTGGAGCAGGAGATTGCGGCCGATAATTTCCGGGAAGATTTCTTCTATCGCATCAACGTCATCACCATCCCCCTCCCTCCGCTTAGAGATCGAAAAGAAGACATCCCCTTACTGATTCAGCACTTTCTCGAAAAATACAGTCATGAAACGACCAAACGGGTTGATCATATTACCCGTGACACCATCGAGCGTTTAATCGCCTATGAATGGCCGGGAAATGTCAGAGAATTGAAGAATGCCATTGAAAGAGCCGTTGTTCTCTCCAAATCAAGAACATTAGACACTCAAGATTTTGCGTTTCTTCAAAGAACCCCTGCGATGTTTTCAAAGCCAACGTCACTTCGTGATATGGAAAAACATTACATCCAACGGATTCTGGAAGAATGCGGCTGGAATGTAACCAAGGCAGCTAAAATGCTGGATATCAATCGGGTAACCCTTCACAAGAAGATAAAACGTTTCGAAATGCAAAAAAAACTGAATTGGAATAAAACTTCTGAAACACTCATTCCATGAAATCGAAAAAAAGGATCATCGGTGTTTTACCTGTTGGAGACGTTCCTGAATTAGCGCCTAAAGTTATCGCGGCCCATATCATCGGCTACCTAAAACTTGCGGCTGAGATTCTTACTGCTTCGGAACTCCCGGCCGCCGCCTTTGATGAAATCCACCGCCAGTATAATGCGGCCGCGATTCTAAGTGGTTTTGACGCCATCCCCTTTGATCATTATGATAAAGTCATCGGCGTCTTTAATGTTGACCTTTTCATTCCTACCTTTGCCTACGTTTTTGGAGAGGCCAGGCAAGGCGGCAAGCATGCCCTGGTTTCATTGTTCAGACTGACCAAGGAAAAAGAGGGCCGCAATCCACCATCTGCTATTCTGTGGGAAAGAGCTGCCAAGGTCGCCCTGCATGAACTGGGTCACCTCTACAACCTTTTGCATTGCGAGGAAAAAAATTGTCTGATGCATTATTCAGGAGGACTTGCAGATCTGGATGACATACCGCTCTATTTTTGCCGATATTGCAACACCTATTTTCAGGATGCGCTTGCGCATCGCTGACTTTTTCAGCCAGACAGGTTTTTTAAAATACTGCAGTGCTGGACAGCTTAGCATAGGTGAATTTAAAAAATTCCAAGCACCAAATAGCAAGTCGGATAAAATCATATCATATCATATTGATGTTATTGACGATATAAACTTGATTTAGTTCAAGTTATCTTTGGTTTGTGAAAATGGGGACACTTTTTTGACATAAAAAAAGGGTCAAGGAACTGTATATCAGAACCCTGACGCCGTTTCAATGCTCGGTGGGATATGCCTGCTTCCAAAACCTTCCTCGGTATAATCAGTCTCAGTTTATTGAGAAATTCTTGACATAACAACCGCAAAATATGATATCTGCACTATTACCGAAAGTTGGATATTCTCAATCTGCAATGCAGCTCAAGGAATCGTTTTATGGGTGCTGGATTAAAAACAAATAGAATCTTGGTCATTGATATCGCACGTTTTTATGCAATTGCATTGGTTTTTTATGGCCACTTTATCGAGGAGCTAATGCTGCTGAAGAACCCCGCTGCGGCCAGTCAATACAAATTTATTTATTCTTTCCATATGGTGCTGTTTATTGTTCTGGCGGGATATGTTGCCAAAGAAAGCGATGTCGAATGGGGTGTCGGCAAGTTTTTAAAGCACCGGTTTTTTACCCGATTTTTGCCGTTTATCTTTTTTACACTATTGATGATGGTACCGCCGATTTTCTTTGACGGCAAATTTTTCGGTTTGGTGTTGCCCAGCGTCGAGGGCTATACCAAGGGGCTCGTCTCAACCGTTTTCGGTCTACCCTCGTTCTGTATTCCTTCGTGGTTCCTGCTGCTGATAATTGGAGTGGAATTGGTTCACTACGGCGCTTTTCGTTTTTTAAAAAACTCCAACGTAAAGATTTTAATTGCGTCCGTCGTGTTTTATGTCGTGGGGTATCTGCTCAATCTGAAACTCGATATATTTAACCCGCTGAAGGGCCGGACCGTGGGCTGGAACTATCTTTTCATCCACGAAGCGATTACATTATACTCATTC
>Ga0255054_10002750_pt1 | contig 9972 bp, 8 predicted proteins | sample JV7_2_23_MG_FD_188634 | JGI IMG/M metagenome (GOLD analysis project Ga0255054, IMG submission 188634) | Seawater microbial communities from Jervis Inlet, British Columbia, Canada - JV7_2_23 | ecosystem: Environmental > Aquatic > Marine > Inlet | place: Canada: British Columbia | collected 2016-10-06 | reverse complement strand
CACCGGCGACATTGGGAAGGATCAAGATGAAGATGAATATTATCGCTCGCAGTGATGAAATTATTCGTTTTTTCATATTCTCTGCTCGGAATCCGTGGATCAAGGAAAAACCGATCCGAATTATTACGATAGATTTGCTCAGTATATTATATGCACATTACGAAAGCTAGTTTGACCCTTATCCCAATCAGTGCTGGGAACGAGTTCCTCTCAGATCCTCGAGCCCGATGAGGTTATGGTTAGGGCCTTAATAACACATCGTAGTGGGGCTTTATTTTCACAATAACTGAGAGATGATCTCCAGCAGGCAGTTCTCGCAGCTGTAGCAGCTAATATCTCTACTGGCTGAAAAGGGGATAAAATCAGGCAGTCGTATGTAAAGTAACGACCGTTGACCACCCCCAATATCGAGAGTACACTCCACCCGTTCGGGGCGTAGCGCAGCCCGGTAGCGCGCACGGTTCGGGTCCGTGAGGTCGCCGGTTCAAATCCGGCCGCCCCGACTGAATATATTCTTGGGCAGCAAATAGCTGCCCATTTTGGTTCCAATGCCTCCTCCCGATTCTTCACACTTTGGTTCTCTACACATCCAGGATCGATGTGTAAAACGCATATTCAAGGTCGAGTTGGCTACATGAGCAGATAGATATTATTACCCAGGCTCTCAACTATGGTAAAAATCTTCCGGGGAAGCTATGCTTGTATGAGGATTGCACGACTACCTCTTAGAATATTGAGGGAGGAATCTGTACATGATGACACGAAAAACTGTCGGCTACGTTGAACTTGAATGGACCTGTGAACATTGTGGAACCGAGAATCCAGGTCCACGAAAATTCTGCAATAATTGCGGCGCCCCTCAACCCCATGACATCGAATTCCACCAACCTGCTGAAGCAAAATTGCTCACCGACGCTGATGACATCGAAAGAGCCAAGGCAGGACCGGATGTGCATTGCCCCTACTGTCAGGCTCGAAATCCAGGGAACGCAGCGTTTTGTGGCGCATGCGGCGGCGATCTCACAGATGCTGAAGCACGGGAGAGTGGAAAAGTCTTGGGCGCACATCGTTCTGGAGGTGCGCTGGAAATTGAATGTCCGTCGTGTGGGACGCTCAACCTGCCTACCGCTCGTGAGTGCGCTGGCTGTGGAGACAGCCTGGTGGAGGAAAAACTACATTCACCAGCTCCGAAGAAGAAAGAAGGTGCAAAACCCTTCCGCCCTCTCCCGGTTGGTATTCTGATCGGAGTTGGTTTGCTCTGCCTTATCGCCATCATTGCGTTGGTCGTCCTGCTCGGTCGAACGGAAGAACAGTCGGCCGTTGTCCAGTCCACATCCTGGTCGCGGTCTGTCCCAATCGAAATGCTGAGAACGGTTGAGCGCGATGACTGGGCAGATGAAATTCCTTCCGATGCGACCATCCTGGATTGCAGCGAGGAGTATCGATCCACATTGTCAGAACCGGCGCCAAATACCGTAGAGGTCTGCGGGACGCCCTATACGGTCGACACAGGCTCGGGGTTCGGAGAGGTCGTCCAGGATTGTGTATATGAGCTTTACGACGAATTTTGCAGCTACACAGCGATGGATTGGGTACTCTTCGACGCTGTCTCAATCACAGGAAACGATAACAACCCTGCGTGGCCGGATTATGTCCTAAAAGAGGACCAACGTGCGGGTACGGGCGAGGAGGAACTCGTCGTTATCTTCCTGGTCGGGGAGGAAACTTTCTCCTACGCTCCCGATGATCTCGATGAGTTCGAGCAGTTTGCCCCGGGTTCAAATTGGATACTTAAAGTTAACGCTCTCGGCACTGTAGTGTCTGCGACAGCCGATAGGTAAGTTCTCACTTGTTAATGAGGGAACATCAAGGAGATTACTAACTAACATGGTAAAAGAATATTTCCAGGATTCGATGTACGGCAATGTTTGTTTTGGTTGCGGGAAAGAGAATCCCGAGGGTCTGCAAATAAAGAGCTATTGGGAAGGCGAAGATGCGGTTTGCATCTGGGAGTCCAAGCCAATGTACCACGGTTGGGAAAAAGTACTCAACGGCGGTGTGCTTGCGACGCTCATCGATTGCCACTGCATGAACACAGCCATGGCCGCAGCCTATCGGGCGGAAGATCGACCTCTTGGGACAGAGCCTCATTATCGATATGCCACAGCTACGATAACTGTACGATATTTGAAACCGACGCCAAATGACCGACCCATCGAATTGCGTGCGCAAGTCATCAGCCTTCAAGGTCGAAAAGCCAAACTCACCTGTGACGTATTTGTAGATGGGATAAAGACCGCCGAAGCCGAAGCCATAGGTGTACGCGTACTCGAGGGGGCCCCTGAAGAGGGAAGTCTCTTTCAGTGAGTAAACCCGCAGCTCACTGTGGATATATTCCAATTAAAAGCCCACCGATTGCCTATCATCATGACAAGTCGATGGATTCCGGTTTCCGGATTCAAGGAGCTCGCTCTTTGTCACCAGCAGCCTGACGGATTCCTGTTTCCGGATTCAAGGAGCTTACTCGTCCCCATCGGCAAGCCGATGGATTCCTGTTCCTAGGATCAAGGAGCCTGCTCCTTCCCATCGGCAAGGGACAGGATATTCTGGTTTTTTCCCACATAAGAGCGGGGGTTAGAGATTTGGGCCTCCACCCGCATCACTGGCCGTATACGTCGAGACCCAGCTCGACCTGGTCCTTCCACGATTTATACAACCCGATCGTGAAATATTGTAGGATATACTTACGCTATCCAGAAGTGTTTCCGGATTCAGGGGTCCCTATATATGTGCATCAATCCCCAACTTCGGATTGCTGGGCTTGGACAACTCGTTCGCAGCCAGAATATTGCTACTTCTGAGTGAAACCTGCGTACGAGCGAGAAGGATCCTGCATCTTTTTTGAAGGAGGAAATCCATGGCAATGTTACCCGACGGAAGAGCGCTCCCCGGGAAGCTCTTCATCGTTGAGGGAATCGACGGATCTGGCAAGAGCACCCAACTTGATATGATCCGCAAGTGGCTCATCGGCCAGGGGTACCTGGTAGCATTCAGCGAGTGGAATTCATCGACAATTATTCGCAGGATGACCCGACGCGGGAAAAAGAAAAAACTACTTACACCGACTTCGTTCAGTTTAATTCACGCCGCGGATTTTTCAGATCGCCTGGAAAGGCAGATGCTCCCTGCATTAAAAGCAGGTGCGATCGTGCTCGCCGATCGGTATATCTACACTGCATTCGGACGTGACGTTTCTCGAGGTGTCCATCCGGATTGGGTTCGCGACGTCTACGCCCACGCCATCATCCCAACTATACCCTTCTACTTCAGAGTCACGCTGGAGGAATCTCTCCGCCGTATCCTCCAAGGCCGCCCCACCCTCAAATTTTATGAAGCAGGGATGGATTTGGGCCTGGATGAAGACCCTTACAAGAGTTATGAAATTTTCCAGGGTCGCATATTAAAGGAATACGAAAAGATGATAAAGGAATTCAACCTTCAAGTCATCGATGCTACGCTTCCCCTTCTTGAACAGCAAGAGGTCATCAGAGAAATGATCGAGCCTCATCTGGGTGAGGCCTTGCGGATGGAGTCGAGTGCCTGGCGGGAAGTGCTCGCATCCGAGTCGCTCCAAGGACGCTATCTTGAAGAGCTTCTCGCGCAAGGAGCGCAGACATGACTGAAATGCGTTGGTTCAAATACCCTCTTCCTGGTTATAAGAAAAAGTCGCTTCCAGGTAAACTCATTGTCCTGGAAGGCACAGATGGCGTTGGTCGTTCCACACAGATCGCCCTTTTACGTGAGTGGCTCGAATCCGAAGGCTACGCTGTTGCCGCGACAGGTATGAAACGCGGCCAGCTTGCCGGGAAGGCTATCAAACTGGCTATGGAAGGACACACGCTCGGCGATACAACCATGAACTTGTCCTACACGACAGATTTCGCCGATCGGCTTGAGAAAGATATCATTCCTGCACTTCGAGCTGGATTTGTCGTCCTCATCGACAGGTATATCTACTCCATCATCGCTCGTGCTCAAGTTCGTGGCGCCGACCCAACCTGGATCCGCAATGTCCTCGGTTTTGGCTTAATCCCCGACATTGTCTTCTACCTTCAGGCGGATATAAACCATCTGGTCCCACGCGTATTAAACGCACGAGGTTTCTCTTACTGGGAATCGGGCATGGACTATATTAAGGGGCGTGACTACTACGAGACTTATCTGGAATACCAAAATAACCTGCTCGCACAGTTTGACGCGATGTCGGAAGAATTCGATTTCGTTCGCATCGATGCTAATGATTCGATCTTAGAAGTTTTTCGGACGCTCCGCGGAGAGATCAAGACGGTCATTAAAGACATGAAAGTCCCGAAAGAACTCAGAAGAGACCTGAAGAGGCAGCTCAAAGCCGAAGAGCTCATAAGGGCGGATCTCGCAGCGGAGGCGAAAAAACAGGAACAAATCAAAGCTGTTGAGGATACAGAACTCGCCCCTGAAGAGATTGATGAAACTCAGACACCGCCTCCACCACCAGATGGAAAGAAGAGTCGAAAAACCGACGATAAGGTGGAAATAGTAGAAGAATCTAAGGTAAAAACTGGAGACGGTAAGGGCAAAAAGGCACAAAAAACTGAGGACGTGAAGGAGAAACAACCACTGGATGGTGAAGGGAAGAAATAAGTAGATCCGATCCAGGACTGCCGACTCATGATACGCGATAAAGAAATCAGTCAGCTCGCATCGATCTATGGTATCCCTGAGTTCACGGATCACTATTTGGATGGGGATGGTTATTTATATGAGTCTCGCCTTCATCGATCCATAAAGCGACGCGGAGAAGTCGTACTCACTATCCAACGCCCTCAGGAAAATCTCCTCCTGCATCGAAAAAGCTGGTACGAACCCGGCATATACCGGCTCCTCACCGGCGGAATTGATCTGGATGAAAAAATCGAAGATGCCTTGTTTCGTGAATTGGAAGAGGAGACCGGGATGACCGTTGGCAATGTGGATTTTCTCGGAGTTCTTACTGCGCACATCTCCTCAGGGACCGAAGATCTCAATTTCACCTCCTACGTGTTTTACCTGCGCGACCTTCAAGGCAGCCTACGTCTGCCCAGTGGAGGAGAGGATATCAGCGATTTCCGTGATGTCGCCATCGAGGACCTCCCCATGATCTCAGAAGAATTACGCAATGTCTTTCCTCCCCGTACAGAGTGGGGAGAATGGCGTGCCATCGCACATGATTTCGTCTATGAATGTTTAAGGCAATGACCAGTTCCTTATTCCTTGTTCGACACGGCGAAGCCTTGCCCGAATCACAGGATTCCGTGCGCCCTCTTTCATCACGAGGGGCCAAAGAACTGGAGAAATCAGCCAAGTACGTTGCCGCACAAAACATCCAGATCGACGAGATTCTGCATAGCAACAAACTGCGAGCCAGACAAACAGCAGATATTTTATCTAAACACATTGGCCCTGCTCGGGGCTTGCGAGAAGCGGGAGGCATGAACCCCATGGACGATCCTCAGCCATGGTTAGATGAACTTACCGTCTCGAAAGACAAGCTCATGCTTGTGGGGCATCTGCCCTTCATGAGCCGGCTTGCGAGTTTGTTGTTGACAAGAAGAATGAATTTATCTTGCATCGTCTTTTACCCGGGGACCATCGCTGCTTTCCGGAACTCAGAGGGTGATTGGGCTGTCGAATGGGTCATTCCACCCTCGTTTACACACTAGGACAAGATAATCATCGGAAGGCGAGTTCCATAAGAACCTGCGAAATAATTTTGATCACTGAATTTTATGGATGCTTCGATATTGGACATTGCGCAGAATTGGAAAAGTAAATTGAATCTCAGCAAGGAGCACAATGGAACAATCGTTATCACTATCTGAGAAAGAACAGCTCGCGCGTATCATCGAGATCGAATCGAATGAAGCAATTCTTCGTCGAGCCAGAATCCTCATCCTCCATGACCAAGGTCTTTCCACGCGTGAGATCGGCGATCATGTAAATCTCTCCCCCCGTACTGTCCGTTACTGGCTCAAAGAATACCGCCAGAAAGGCATCACTATTTTTCCTCAAGCAATTCTTGAAAATCTAGGCCCAACCTCAGTAAAAGTACAAGCCGAACCCGCAGACGTTGATGACATCGACGATGCCCCTTCCGATGAGGTTGGGACTGATGCCGCGATTGAACTCGGAAATGAGACCGGTCGTGAAACAAAGCCGACGACCTTGAAGACAGAACCATCCACAGCGCACAGTGATTCTGAGGCTGAATACAGGTGGGAGAATGTCTCCGCAATAGAACCACACAGTAACTCAATTGAAAGTGTAGAAGCCGACGCCAAACAATATTCGTTGGAGGAACTTTGCGACACATACCAAATTGATATGAATCATGCCAGCTATGTGGCTCTTTTGGCCGTAGACCTCTTCGATCGTCTGGAAGAATTCCACGACCTGGAAGAGGAATATCGTAGGCTCACCGAGACCGCCGCGATTGTGCACAATGTAGGATATAGTGCGAACCCCGATTCTCCCCACACGATCGGACGCGATCTCCTTCTTGACCTCAAGCTGAATGGGATGCAGGAATCCGAATTACGCTTCATCGCTTTCAGCACGGCAATGCATCAAAAAGGGATAAAGCAAAAACGGTTGAATTCGGAATACAAACTCGCATCAATCAAAGAGCATGAGCGCTTTCAGGCTGGCATCATTGCAGCCCTGGTCCGCATCGCTGATGGTCTGGATGCATCGATGAGCCAGAGCACAGCAATAACCGAGGTCACCTATGGCCCAGACCTCGAGGTCACCATTCGCGTAGAAGGCCCTGCAGCCTCGAATGACTCGCTGCGTGCGCGAGAAAACGCTGACCTACTGAGCGACCTATTGCACGTGCCGATCCTCGTCATCGCCGAGAGTCAACCTGGTGACGCTCAGGTCATTGACCCCCCCCCACCAGCAAAGCCCACTCTTCCTAAGAAAATAAAGAAACCCGGTATCTTTCGGGATGACCCGATGAGTGAAGCAGGTCGAAAAACATTCTTATTTCACTTCGTCAGAATGCTTGCGAGTGAAGGTGGAACTCGAGAGGAATCGGATATCGAAGAGCTGCATGATATGCGCGTGGCGACGCGCAGGATGCGTTCTGCAATGCGAGTGTTTAGACCCTACTATCAGAAGAAGGCGATTCGTCCTTTTTTGAAGGGTCTTCGCCAAACAGGAAGAGCACTTGGTTCCGTACGGGATTTGGACGTCTTCATGGAAAATGCGTCCGCGTATTTACAAACTCTCCCTCCCGAGGATCAAACCTCCCTGGATCCGCTGTTCAACTCCTGGGAAGTCCAGCGTGAGGCGGCGAGAGCGAAGATGTTAACACACCTGGAATCGAATAACTACAATCGCTTTGTATCAGAATTCGGGGATTTCCTCACGACTGAAGGCGCTGGGGCGATTCCGTTCAATCCTTCAAAGCCGACCGCTGACCGCGTTTTTCAAATTATTCCTGTACTTATATATCATCACCTCGAGGTTGTTCTTGCGTACGAGAATGTCCTTGAAGGTGCACCTCTGGAAACCCATCATGCGCTTCGAATAGATATGAAAAGATTTCGATACATCCTCGAATTTTTCCAGGAGGTCCTCGGAGATGAGGTCAAACCAGTCATTGCAGATGCCGTAACAATTCAAGATCACCTAGGAGCTCTCAACGACGCAGATGTTGCCTGCCAGATACTTATAGAGTATCTTGACGATTGGCGTGAAAAGGATCAACGTGAACGCATCAACATTCAAGGGGTTACGCAATACTTGATCGCACAGCAAACTACACTGCGCGCTCTAGTTGACACATTCCCGGAGCAATGGGAACACTTTACCCGGACAGAGATGAGAAGAGAGCTCGGTTTTGCGGTGGCCAATCTATAGCATTATTTTAAACGAGGAGATGATGGAATGCTCGAGCAAATAGACCTTACCAAAAAGCTCAGTAAAGCCGAGTACAAGAAACAGCTGCCTCATCTTCAGCGCCGCCTTTATGATCTGCAATATGTCGCCTGGAAATCGGGGGTTCCCAGCGTAATTCTCTTCGAAGGTTGGGATGCTGCCGGCAAAGGCACGACGATCAATACGCTCACGCAGAGGTTGGATCCAAGGGGATTCAAGCTTCATCCGATCCGTGCTGCCCGAACCTACGAACACATGCACCCATGGCTGTGGCGGTTCTGGCTGAAGCTCCCCAATTATGGCGAGATGGCTATCTTCGACCGCAGTTGGTACGGGAGAGTTCTCGTTGAACGCGTGGAGAAATTGATCCCGAAGAAGGACTGGAGAAAGGCCTACCGAGACATCGTGAGCTTTGAGCGAACACTCGCCGACGATGGATATGTGTTGGTCAAATTCTGGCTTCATATCGATAAAAAAGAACAACGTCGCAGGTTTAAGCTTCTCGAGAAAGATCCATTGAAGAGTTGGCAGGTCACGGATGAAGACTGGCGCCACCATAAAGAGTACTCAACATATATCACCGCCGTAGAAGAGATGCTGGAGAGGACCGAGGCGGAATGGGCGCCCTGGACGATTGTGGAAGCAACGAATCGATGGTGGGCTCGTACGAAGGTGTTAAACACCATCATCGAAGCACTTACATTTAGGTTAGAAGAATTGGGGAAATTACCGGCGCAGTTAACCGGTGATGATGATGATTTCGTTGAGCCAATTGAATTAGAAGCGGAAGCAGAGGCCATCGAAACCCTTAATCAGGAATAAGACTGCACACCTCTACTCAAGAAGGGAATTCCCTATGCTCGAGACGGTCGACCCAGATGTCTCAATTACCAAAGAGGAATATATCCAAGAACTTATCCCCCTCCAAGTTGCTCTTCATTCACTGGGGTATCAGGTGTATGTACAACAGCGTCCTGTCGTAATGGTTTATGAAGGTTGGGATGCGGCCGGTAAGGGCGGCAATATAAAACGGGTCACGGAAAAGCTCGACCCCCGTGGATTTACGGTGCATGCCATCGCTGCCCCGGATGGAGAGGACAAAACCCACCAGTATCTATGGCGATTTTGGAGGCGGCTGCCAGAGAAAGGCCAGATTGCGATTTTCGACAGGTCCTGGTATGGACGCGTTATGGTTGAAAGAATCGAGGGTTTTTGTACTGAGGAGGAGTGGCGCAGAGCGTATCGAGAGATCAACCACTTTGAAAGACAGCTGTCCGATTTCGGAACAATCCTCTTTAAATTCTGGATTCATATCAGCAAAGAGGAGCAACTGCGTCGCTTCGAAGAGCGAAAAGATACAGCCTATAAATCCTGGAAACTTACGGACGAGGATTGGCGGAACCGAGATCGCTGGGATATCTATGAAGAAGCGGTCAACGACTTGTTGTTAAAAACCAGCACTCTTACAGCCCCCTGGACCATCGTGGAAGGAAATTGTAAATGGCATGCACGAGTGAAGGTTTTGAGGACACTTGTCGATGGCCTCAGCGCCGCACTCGATTACGATCCTACGGAGATGATGGACATTGCCAGGGAATCTGGAAAAAAGAAGAAAAAGAAACAAGGCAAAACTAAGAAGATCAAAGTTAAGGACAAATCTCTTGAACTCGACGTCTCTGCGCTGCCTACGATTGACTCGTTTGAGTTTGAACGAGTCGTGATCCAGGGAGAGGAATATAAATCTGACATCATGATCTCCCCTGATGGAAGTGTCTCGAAATGGGACCGAGAGGAGGAACACACAATCAAATCGGTTGATATTGAGGCTGTCTTGACTCATAGACCGGATTTGATCGTCATCGGTACCGGCACAATCGGGAATTTAAAGTTAATGGAGGATGTCGAACCATTCTTGGGGGAGAAAAACATCGAAGTCATTGCATATAAGAGCGAGAAATCCATTGATAGGTATCGACAGCTTCGCAATCAACGTCGCGTACTCCTCCTTCTTCATGT
>Ga0255054_10002749_pt1 | contig 9973 bp, 9 predicted proteins | sample JV7_2_23_MG_FD_188634 | JGI IMG/M metagenome (GOLD analysis project Ga0255054, IMG submission 188634) | Seawater microbial communities from Jervis Inlet, British Columbia, Canada - JV7_2_23 | ecosystem: Environmental > Aquatic > Marine > Inlet | place: Canada: British Columbia | collected 2016-10-06 | reverse complement strand
CGGGGGGCGCCCAAGTAGGCGACTCCAAGTCTTCGGCACCGAGATAGGCGATCGGGCCACCTTCCAGCGGCAGCCCGAGGAAGCCCCACCCTTCCGCGCTCCCCAACCAGGCTACGCGGTCCAGCGAGGCACCGGCGGCCGACGACGACCCTTCCTGTGAGCCACACGAGGCGGACCCCAGCCACACGCCGGTCAAAACGGCGACGAATGCGATTCGCTTAGATAGATGCAACTCTAAATCGGGTGCGCGGTCCTCGGTTATTCACGCCTCGGATCGTTACCGGGAAGGCTGGAGTTCAGTAGGCACGTAAGAAGATAGCCGCGCCCGACTCGCCACCGCAAGGCGGTAGTACGTCAGAAGCTCGCCCCGAAGGACAGCGACCAAATGCCCGACCTGTGAAAATCCCGGTTGAGCGGGTAGGCGTAGTCGATTCGGAAAATGTTGTAGAGGATATTGATCCTCAGTCCTCCACCCACCGCCGCGAGGGGCGTACGCACGTCGTACGGATCGGCACCGGGCGGCCTTGACCAAGCCAACTGACCGAACGAATTGAACGCCGTGCCGACGTCGAAAAACAGGACGCCGCCCATAGGAGGCAGGCCGAGTGGGACGAACCCGAGATCGAGGAAGTTGAAGAAGGGGAAACGGAACTCGGCGCTACCGAGCACGAGGCTGGACCCGATCAACTGGTCGCGAACCGGGCACAACGTGGTGCTCAGATCGGCCACTTGCATGACGGACGCGGCGCATTCGGCCAGCGAGAACGAGCCTCCATCGTAACCGCGAACGTAGTAGGGGCCACCCCAGTAGACGCGGAAATCATGTTCATCTGGCCCCGACCGAGAGTAGGTGCTCAACCGCGTGGCGAGCGCGACCTGGCCACCGAAGTTGAAATAGTGACGAAGGTCGACGGTGATGTTGTTGACAACGATATCACCAAAGTAGCGACCCACCTCGAGCCGGTAGCGGCGACCGGAGATCGGGCCCGTATAGCCGAACAAGACGTTATCCCATACCAGGGCAACGGCCGGGCCTGCGAAGACCATGTTCTCCAGCCGGCGCGCCGTCCTGTCTCCCGAACCCGTCAGACCGACCATGACGCGGTCGACAATGCTGTCACGGCTGACGTAGAACCCGGACGCCGACACTTCGATCCGTTGGAAGGTGTTCAGCGGGTAATGGATGTCGGTGGAGAGTACGCGGTAGACGTCACGCTCGAACCGGTTCTCGATCACCGTACCGTCTCCGTCGGCGACCGTCGCCGTAGTTCCCCAGAACCGGTAGAGCGGGAATTGCTGGAAAGACATCGAGAGGTTGGCCCGCTCCCGTGTGTAGGCGTACTGGGTCAGGACATTCGCGTCATCTAGCGTACCCGCGATCTGTCCCCACAACAGCACGTTGTGGTCGCCGAGTATGTCCGACATCAGGATGTACGATCCGCCATACACCCCGCCGCCGTAGAAGCCGCCCACCTGAGCGCCGATGGTGGGTTGCCCGATGATGTCGGGCGTCAGCTTGATCTTGTACTCTTCCTGCTCGAACGCCGCGGTGTCCGGCAGCCCCATCTCCGCGTCTCTCATCAACGACACCACCGTCACCTCGCGCTCGGTGACGACCTCTTCGGCGTCCGGCTTCTCGCCTGAGGGCCTAAACCCATCGCGCACCCGGTAGAAAGAGCGAGTGCGGGCTGCGCCTGGAGACATGTCCGTCTCGACGCCGGAGCCCGATGTCGCGCCGTTCCCGTCAGTTGCATCGCGCCCGTTCGTCGCACCGTTCCCGTTGGAACCATCGCTCCCGTTCGTCACCTTGTGTCCCTGCTCGATGTCGGCGTTCCCATTGTCCGCCTCGGCGATCAACGCTGGCCGCGGCATCGAGTCCACGGGCTGCGCGATCGCCCGTGGGTCATCGGTGACGTAGATGTTATAGCCCGCGCCCTCGAAGTAGGTGAACGCCAGGCGATCGGAATGGGCCGCCCACGAAATGGCCGGGCTCAGGCGTGTCACGCCCGTCACGCCCGACACCAGGTCCGTCACCTGGTAGAGGCGATTCTCGGATCGTATCCAAAGGAAGATATTGTTCACACCAGTGCGGTCGGACACGAACGCCAGGGCATCGCCGTCGGGTGACCAGACGGGGTTGATGTTCTTCCCCTCATCCTGGAAAGGCAGGATGTCTACATCGCCGCGGCCGACGTTGTAGAGCGCGATCCTGAAATTCCCGAATACGAGCTCGCTGAAATCGGTTTCGTCGCCTCGGTCGGTGGCGACCGCGATGGTCTGTCCATCCGGGGACCAGGCCGGATGGAAATCGGCATAGGGGTCATCGGTGAGCTGCTGAATCCGCTCGCCGCTGACGTCGACCACGTACAGGTCACTGATACCACCTCGCAGGCCCGTGAACGCGATGCGTAGGCCGTCCGGCGAAAACGTTGGATTCAGGATCCCATCCAGGTCCACAACAATTCGGCGTACGACCCGGCGCTTAGGCACTTCATAGATGTAGAGAGCGTCACGACCGGCACTCTGCGCGACGAAGGCGACATGCACGCCGTCCGGCGACCAGGATGCGGACGAGTTCAGGAATCGCAGCGACTCGAAGTCGGGCGTGCGAGACGACTGGACAAGGCGAGCCTCGATCTTCCCGTCTTCGGCCGAGGCCAGCCAAAGGTCGTAGAACGAGTAGAGATCGTTCCCTCGATCGGACAAGTAGACGAGCTGCTTACCGTCGGGCGACAGCGCCGGCGAAACGTAGGAGGCGAAGGCCTTTCTCGACTGCGGCCGGAATGCATGGCTGGTCATGCGCTCCCCTACCTCGCCGGGGAAGGCGTATCTCGCGACATCCGGGATATAGGTCGTGCGAATCGTCTCCAGCCACTCGACCGAAAGCTGCTCTACGGTGACGCCCAACGTGACCTGAATGGCTCCCTCGAGCCCGATGCGCATGGCCCGCTGAAGCAGCAAGCCGATGCTTTCATCACCATGCTTGCCGCCGATATAGGCGAACAACGACTGACCGAAACGATAGGACAGATAGTCGCTGTAGAGCGACATCTCGGGAATCGTTCGCATGTACCCCGTCAGCACCGCATCGCGGATCCAGGCGTGCGTGTGCGTATCCAGCTTACCGATGGAGAGGTACTCCGCCATTCCCTCCATGAACCACAGCGGAGCTTGGAATGCGCCGATGTCGAACTGGCTGGCGAGGCCGGTCGCGATGACATCGTACTGGAATGCGTGCACCAACTCGTGAGTCAGCACGTGCTCGAAGTCGGCGTACGATCCCGTGAACGGCATGATCACACGACGCTTCGCGAACTCCGTCACTCCACCCGTCCCTTCCGAGATGAAGCCCGACAGAGCATTGGTCTGTTGGAACTGGCTGTGCGAGGCGTAAAGAATGATCGGTTTCCGCTCGTCGAACTCGTGCCCGAGTATGCGACTCAACCGTGCGTACGAACGCTCTGCCATTCGCGCGGCGTTGTACGCCGCTTCACGCTCTCGTGGGTAGTAATAGATGTCGAAGTGGGCGGTCTGGATGATCTTGAAGTCGAAGACTTCGTACTGCAGCTTGTTGCGTCCGAATTGTGCCGGGGCCGATTCGGGGAGCAGGCAGAAGAAGGTGGCGAGCAGTGCGATCCTGTACCCCGCCCGCGGACTTGCCCTCGCTCCGCCGGTCCCGAACCTCGCGATCACGGCGGCGGCTCCTCCACGGCCAGCAGCGGCGCATCACCCCACAGACGCTCTAACTGGTAGAACTCTCGAACAACTGGATGAAACACGTGGACCACCAGGTCGATGTAATCGATCAGCACCCAACGGGCACTGCGTTCCCCTTCCACACCTGAATGCCGGATGTCCTCATCCGCCAGTCCTTTCAAGATGTGTTCCGCGATGGCCCTGACGTGCACGTCCGAGTCGCCCGAGGCGATCAAGAAGAAGTCGGTGGCATCGGACAAGCCCCGCAGATCGAGGATCATCGGCTCGCGGGCATTCCGCTCATGGCACAGCTCGACCGCTCGCCGCACCAGTGGCGGGCAGTCGGCCTGTTGCAGACGCTCAGCAGCGAGCAGCTTCGATCCGGGATCCGGCATCACGATTCCTCTCACTCGGCCTGGTAGAAGACGCCCCAGGCGCCGGGGCCGAGGTGGGCGGCGATGACAGCGGCCGCCGGTGACACCAGCATCTCGTCAGGCCGAAACTCATCTTCCAGCACGCGCGTCATCTCGTCGGCTACGCCGCGGCAGCCAACGTGGGCCACGCCCATCCGCAGCCTGGAGCGCTCGGCCGGCACCATTCCCTTCAGCAGATCGATGACGCGCTCCTGCAGAGCCGCACGCCCTCGAACCCGATCCACCGGAACGAGAGCCCCATCCACATCAACGCTCAGCACCGGCTTCAGGTCCAGGAGACCGCCCAAGAAGGCCTTCGCCTTGCCGACCCGCCCCGATTGCTTCAGGTACTTTAGCGTATCCACGGTGAGCAGCAAACCACTGCTCGCGCGGATTCGTTCCAGCTCGGCGGTGATCTCGTCTACGCCGTAACCTTCCCGAGCGAGCTCGGCTGCTCGTAGTACCTGAAAGCCGAGACCCAGCGAGGCGGAGCGCGAATCTTCGGCTCGGACCGAAGCCTGCTGCACGCGCGACGCCGCCGCTTGGGCTTGTCCAAGAGTCCCTGAGAGTGCACCGGCTACGAATAGTCCGAGCACATGATCTGCATGCTCGGCGGCGCGCGCGAAAGAGCCGTCAAACTGAGCTGGCGACGGCTGTGACGTGGTCGGCTGTGGCTCCGCTGGATCCTCGAGACGCTCGACGAACTCCTCGTGGGAGATGTCGACCTGATCCAACAACGCCTCGTCGCCAAACATGATGGTCATCGGGACGATGGTAATGTCGTGTTCGATCACTTTATCGGCGGGCAGATTGCAGGTCGAATCGGTCACGATGGCCACCCTGGCAGCGCGACTTGCGCGCTGACGCCGACGGTGCTGGGCACGCATGTCCTCGATCTTCACGCGGTCGACTGGCGCCCCGATGTCCGACAGCGCTTGTTCGACGCGGGCCGGCTCATCGGTGTGTATGTGGACCTTCGCCACCGAGCCTCCGCGAGTGACGATGAGTGAATTACCGAGTGCCGCGATCGCTTCCGTAAGTTCCCTACGCTCGGGTGGCGGCGACCCGTGGACAATGAACTCGGTGCAATAGCGAAAGCGTCCGTCCTCACTCTCCGGGTATCGGGCCGCGGCGACGGCGTCGGGCAGCTCGAGGCTCGCCGCCATTACCTTCGCCGCCGAAACCGATTCGCCGTTCGTGAGGGCGACTATGCCTTCCAGGAATCGCACGAATCCCAACGCCCCTGCGTCGACGACGTTCGCTTCGCGCAGGATCGGCAGCAGTTCGGGGGTACGCTCGAGCGACCGACTTGCCGCAGCGAGCATCTGTCGTGCTAACGCGCCCAGATCGTCGGCCGTCGGCGAAAGCCGCTCGACCTCTTCGATGGACTCACGAACTACAGTCAGGATAGTGCCTTCGATAGGCTGCTCGACCGCCTGGTAGAGGGAATCGGAAGCGCGGCGCATGGCTCCCGCTAGATCGCGAGGCGTCGCCCGGTCCCGACCGTCCAATCCTTCGGCAAAGCCAAGAAAGAAGTGCGACATCATCATGCCCGAGTTGCCGCGCGCGGCGAGCACACCTGCATCGGCGAGTCGAGAGGCGACGCGTGACGCCGAAGGATCCTGTAGTCCGTCCACAGCGTCGGCCATCGAACGGAGCGTCAGAACGAGGTTCGTTCCGGTATCGCCGTCAGGTATAGGAAAGACGTTGATGCGGTCGAGCTCTGCGCGGTGGGTTGCGACGCTCGCGGTGCCCGCCAGAAACAGGCGCCTTAGACGCCTCCCATCGCAATACGCGATGCTCAGTCTTTACTCCCCCTCTTCCTTGATCACCCAGACCTTCACCGAAGCTTCGACTTCCGGATAAAGCTTGATGGGAACGGAATACACGCCGAGAGCCTTGATGGGCTCGACGAGGGCGACGTGGCGCCCGTGAACATCGAAGCCTTTCTCGCTGAGTTGCCCTGCGATGTCTCGCGGACCTACCGAACCGTACAGTTTTCCTTCTTCGCCTGCCAACATCGAGAAGGTGATCGACACGCCTTCCAGTTGCTGCGCGACGTCCTTCGCGTTGTTCCGATCGAGCTCTTCCGCGAGGAGCGCGGCGGTGCGCTCACTTTCGAGGCGCTTGCGGTTCTGTTCCGTCGCCGCATAGGCCAACCCTTGCGGCAGGAGGAAGTTTCGGGCGTATCCCGGCTTGACGCTGACCATGTCGCCGACGTCGCCGAGGTTCTCGACTTTTCTTCTGAGAATCACATCCTGATTTCTAGCCACTGCACCACTCCGTATCTATATCTGTATCCCAGTTCATCCGCACCGCGACGGCTCATTCTCCGCTATCGCGGCCTTTCACTCGACTTCTCACATTTAGCCAGGTGTCACCCAATCCTACAATCAGCATCACGGAAAGCAGCAACGCAAGGATCGGATAGACCAACACGGCCACCAGCCCTCCGAGGACTCCGGCCGTCGCCGATATCCCGCCGACCAGGCTGAGCAACACCGCCATCCCCCTCAAGACGTACAGAGCGCCCATGAAGAAGACTGCGTTTCCACCGATGCGCTCGGCGATGGGCCCGACGGGTGCCAGAATCAGTATCAGCCCTAAAAGCCAGAACCAGACCAGATGATCGTTGAAGCGGAAGCTTCGTAGCTTCCCAAACACCGTTCCGCACTCTCCCCCCAGCCAAGCGCGGACCGCCACAGCAACACCCAGTGCGCCTATCGAGCTCATACCGAGCAACGCCGGGAACACCAGAACCTGGAATGCCACCACGCGCTGCATGAGCGCCTGCACCACATCCTTCGCACTCGTGCCAACGATCTCGGCGGCGGTCCGGGCGGACTGACTTGCTCTGGCGGTCATCAGAGCATCGACATCCAGCCAAACGCCTGGGCTGGTCGCCAGGATCAGCGCGGCCGCAACGACGGTCAGTCCCAGAGCCGCCAGAGCCTGAGCCGAAAAACTCCAACCCGGACGCCAACCGACCGTCCAAACGAACATCCCGGCCAGGACCAATGCCCAGCCGCGCTCGAACCACCAGAGGCCCGATCGCTCTCCCAGCAACGCCATCACGAGGATGGCTGTCGCGATGACCCCCGAACGCACGCCGTGCGGTCCGTGCACGATCAGCAGCAGCGCCAGCGGCACTCCCACCAACAGAAACGGCTGCACCACCGCGAACACGATGGCGATCGCCGCGAAACCCAAGATGCGACCGAATTGGCCCCGCCCGGAAGTAACGATTCCTCTATCGCCGGTAGTCTTCCACGTACGGCAGCAGAGCGAGGTATCTGCCGCGCTTGATGGCGCGGGTCAACTCACGCTGATGCGGCGAACACGTGCCGGTGATACGACTCGGGACCATCTTGCCGCGCTCAGTTACAAAACGCCTCAGCAGTTGCTCATCTTTGTAATCGACCAGCTTGATCTTCGCTTCGCAAAGGTGGCACGGTTTCCGTCGTCTTCTCATCTCTATTATCGCCTCATGTTGTTATTTCGAGCATCGGAGGATCTGTTACTCGTCATCATTATCATCGTCGCGGCTGAACCGTTCTCTCACCTCGGCAACCGACGATCCGGGCGTGGGGAGTTCCCCTTCGGACAGCACCACGAGGTAGCGCAGCACTTCCTCGTCAAGCTTGATCGCTCGCTCGAATTCGGGAAGGCTCTCGGCGGTGGTGCGGAACTGCACCACAACGTAGTAGCCGTTGTCGTGCTTCTTGATGGGATAAGCGAGCTGCCGCTTCCCCCAGTGTTCCACAGCTGTGACTTCGCCCGCAGCGTCACCCGTGGCGAGTTGGTTGAAACGTTCCAGCTTCTGATCGATAACCGAACGATCGAGGACTGAATCGAAGATGTAGACGATCTCGTAATCGCGCATCGTCACCTCCCTTTGGTCTCGAGCTCGTAGGCTCGAACTCGTCAGGCCCCGCCCGGTGACCGGGGGGCGGAGCAGGTTGTATGGAAATGCAGGTCTTTGACCTGAAGTCCGGCAAACTTACCCGAAACAGGGGGCGAACTCAAGCTCTCGCCGCCCGCCCCGGGCAATCGTCAGGCCTGGGCCCGAAACAGCACGATATCGCCGTCCTCCACCACATGCTCGCGGCCTTCCGCCCGGACGAGCCCCTGATCCCGGGCCGACTTCAGTGACCCCGCCCTCTCGAAATCGCCGTAGGCGACCGTTTCGGCCTTGATGAACCCCTTCTCGAAGTCGGTGTGCACAACGCCTGCCGCTTGCGGGGCCAGGGTACCGCGCCGCACCGTCCAGGCCCGCACCTCTTTCTCGTTGAACGTGAAGAACGTGATCAAGCACAGCAGGTCGTAGGTCGCCCGTATCAGCCGGTCTACCCCGCGCCGCTCCATACCGAGCGACCGCATGTATTCCTGTTGCTCCACGCGCTCCAAGCTCAGCAGGTCGGCTTCGAGCTGGCAGCACAGCTCGAGGACCCGATCATCGCCCACCGCCTGTCGCAGCTGTGTGGCGTGGGGACCTTCGCCGGCGATACCGCTCTCGTCCACGTTCGCCAGATAGAGCACCGGCTTACGGGTGAGCAAGAAGAGAGACCGGAGGACATCACCTTCCGTGTCGTCGCACTCGAAGTCCAGAGCGGAATTCCCTTGGTCCAGCCAAGCCTGAAGACGGACGAGACACTCGGTTTCCTGCTGAGCCGCTCGGTCCCCGCTCCGCGCCACGCGCTCGACGCGATCGAGCCGAGCGGCAACCGTCTCGAGGTCGGCCAGGAGCAACTCGGTCTCGATGGTCGCGACGTCGCGTACCGAGTTCACCGACGAGGCCGGGTGGGCGACGTTGGGATCGTCGAAGCAGCGGACGACGTGGACCAGCGCCTCGACTTCCCGGATATGTGCCAGGAAGCGATTGCCGAGCCCTTCTCCGCGGTGCGCGCCTTCGACCAGGCCCGCGATGTCCACGAATTCGACGATTGCCGGCATCTTCCGCGCCGGCCCAACCAGCTCGAACAGTCTGTCCAGCCGCGGGTCAGGCACCTCGACGAGCCCCAAATTGGGGTCAACGGTCGTGAATGGATAAGCCTCGGCGGGCACGCTGGAGGCAGTCAGGGCGTTGAAGAGGGTCGATTTTCCGGCGTTGGGCAGGCCCACAATGCCGGCTCGTAGGGCACGGCTCATTTCACACCAAACTGCGTCTATTATCGACGGCCGACAAGCGACATCCGAGGCGACAGCCGACAGCCGTTATCCGGCGTCAGACTTCCGAGTAACCTGACAAGTAACGACGTCGGACGTCCAACATTGGACGTCCGACGCCTTGAGTTGTTAGGACAGCTGAGACTCTGCTGTCGAGTGTCGGCTGTCGGCTGGTGTCTCCGCTAGCTGGTCGTTGTTCGCTCTAGCCGAGCGCGACAAAGAACGGCGCCAGCACCAGGCTGACGACACTCATCAGCTTGATCAAGATGTTCATCGACGGACCCGACGTATCTTTGAAGGGGTCACCCACCGTGTCGCCGACCACAGCGGCTTTGTGGGGCTCCGAGCCTTTGCCGCCGAGGGCGCCGGCCTCGATGTACTTCTTGGCGTTGTCCCAGGCGCCACCGGCGTTGGCCATGTACAGCGCCATGAGCACACCAGTCAGCGTCGCACCCGCCAAGAGGCCACCCAGCGCCTCGACACCCAGCAGGCTGCCGACAATCACGGGCGCGATGATCGCCAACATGCCCGGCAAGATCATCTCGCGGAGAGCGGCTCGCGTGGAGATATCCACGCAGCGCGCGCTGTCCGGCTTGGCCTTGCCCTCCATCAACCCCGGGATCTCCTTGAACTGACGGCGCACCTCCGTGACCATACCCGCTGCCGCTCGGCCCACCGCCGCCCCCGTCGGCGCCGCT
>Ga0255054_10002748_pt1 | contig 9973 bp, 5 predicted proteins | sample JV7_2_23_MG_FD_188634 | JGI IMG/M metagenome (GOLD analysis project Ga0255054, IMG submission 188634) | Seawater microbial communities from Jervis Inlet, British Columbia, Canada - JV7_2_23 | ecosystem: Environmental > Aquatic > Marine > Inlet | place: Canada: British Columbia | collected 2016-10-06 | reverse complement strand
TCTGGATGGTTTCTTGCGAGCGGGCGCCTTTTTCTTGCTTACAGCTCTCTTCTTTGAGGTGGCCTTTTTCTTGCTCACCTTCTTCGCTGTTTTCTTGGCTACCTTCTTCTTGGCAGCTTTCTTCTTGGAGACCTTTTTCTTCGACGGTTTCTTCTTGCTCACCTTCTTCCGAGCAACCTTTTTCTTCGACGGTTTCTTCTTGCTCACCTTCTTCCGAGCAACCTTTTTCTTCGACGGTTTCTTCTTGCTCACCTTCTTCCGAGCGACCTTTTTCTTCGACGGTTTCTTCTTGGCCACCTTCTTCCGAGCGACCTTTTTCTTCGACGGTTTCTTCTTGCCCACCTTTTTCCGAGCAACCTTTTTCTTCGACGGTTTCTTCTTGCTCACCTTTTTCCGAGCAACCTTTTTCTTGGAGACCTTTTTCTTGCGCACGCGTTTCGCAGCAACTTTCTTGCGAGAGGCTGTAGCTTTCTTCCGCTTCTTTCTTGCGGCCTTCTTTGCGGCCATTTGGAACTCCTCCCGGATAGAGAAAAGGGCGGGATTATACATTGCTTACGGCAGCATGGAAGCCTATTTTTTCAGGGAATTCTGAGCTTTCGCGAATGATGCCGAAAGCTAGGCAGGGTAGGGCCTCCGGAGCGATTGTCTTTTTCCGGCGACAATCGTTTTATTGCCGTAATTACATTACACTAGCCGGATTTGACGGGCTAATGGCGTCTGACACCACATGCGATTAAGCAAAATCAAGCTCGCCGGCTTCAAATCTTTCGTCGACCCCACAACTATCACTTTCCCCAGTAGCCTTGTCGGCGTCGTCGGGCCGAACGGTTGTGGTAAGTCGAACGTGATCGATGCCGTTCGTTGGGTCATGGGCGAAAGCTCAGCGAGCCGCCTGCGCGGCGATTCCATAACGGACGTGATTTTCAATGGATCGAGTTCACGGAAGCCAATCGGTGCCGCTTCGGTTGAGCTCCTGTTTGATAACACCGATACGACGCTCGAGGGCCAATACGCCAAATATGCAGAAATCGCGATACGTCGGGAAGTTACCAGAGACGGTATTTCGAATTACTTTCTAAATGGCACAAAATGCCGTCGAAAAGACATCACCGGTGTATTCCTCGGTACCGGCCTGGGCCCGCGAAGTTATTCCATTATCGAGCAGGGCATGATCTCGCGATTGATCGAAGCCAAGCCCGAGGAGATGCGGGTCTTCCTTGAGGAAGCAGCCGGCATCTCCAAGTACAAAGAGCGGCGCCGGGAAACGTCCAACAGAATCAAGCACACCAAGGAAAATCTTGATCGTTTGCTCGACGTGCTCGAAGAGGTCGAAAAGCAGATCAAGCACCTCGACCGCCAGGCGAAGACAGCCAAGCGCTATGGGCGGTACAAGGACGAAGAGCGTCGCACTGCCGCAGAATTATTGGCGCTCAGGACCAAGGATCTCGATGATCGTGCTGACCAAGCAGACAGGCACCTTGGTGAGCGCAAGACCCGGCTGGAAGAGGCGATTGCGGAACAGAGAAGACTCGAGGCCCTGATCGAGGAAGCGCGAGTAACGCAAAGTGATCGGAGTGACGCCTTTAATGCAGTTCAGGGCCGGTTCTACAAAGTCGGTTCAGAAATAGCCAGGCTCGAGCAGTCCATCGAGCATGCACATGAATTGAAAGAGCGCCAGATCAAGGACCTTGAGCAGGCGGTGCAAGGCGCACACGAGATAAGAGAGCATATCGATAAGGATGAAAGCGACATTGCCCAGCTGGAGCTGACGCTGAATGAGTTGGTCCCGGGACTGGAGCAAGCTCGCCAGAGTGAGAAGTCGTCGGCTGAATCACTGCAGCGCGCTGAAGAGGCGCTAGCTGAATGGCAAGAGCAATCCGATGACTGCACGGCCAGATTTAATGAGGCGCAGCAACAATGCAACGTGGAGCAAACGCGTTCTGAGCAGATCGAGTCGAGGATTCAGAGCTTTTCCGAACGACGTTTGAAGCTGGATGAGGCGAAGTCAGGTGCAAGCGCAGAGGAGCTGAAATCCAACTTCGACGAGTTGACGGCTCAGGAGCTACGCAAACGTCAGGCGCGTGACGAATTTGACAGACACCTGGTCGATATTGCGGACAAGATTCGTAAACTCCGCGAACAAGACACCAAACTGACGCGACTCGTAGACGAGCGACGCGCAGTGTTACAGGCGGCACAGGGCAAGTACGCCTCAATGGACGCATTGCAAAAAGCGGCATTAGGGGAGGGTGACGAGGGCATTCAGGAGTGGCTGGAAAGCGCGGGACTCGACAAGAATCGCAAAGTAGCGCAAACACTGGACGTCGCCGATGGGTGGGATAAGGCGGTTGAGACTGTCCTGGGCGGATACCTGCAAGCGATTTGTGTTAGCGACATCACCCCGGTTACCGAGAGCATTGCCAAGTTGCGCAGCGGCGATATAACGATCTTGCAAGAGCAAGGTGGAGATCCAGAGCTGTTTGATGTTTCGGATACGTTGGCGGCGAAAGTCACCGGGGCACCGAAATCCGTACATCAAATTTTGTCGCAGGTTCGCGTCGCAGAATCACTGAACAACGCGTTGTCGATTCGCGAGACGATCGGTGACGATGGGTCAGTGATCACGGCGGACGGTATCTGGCTCGGACACCAGTGGCTACGAGTATCTCGTGACAAGGATGCCAAGGCAGGTGTTCTCTCACGTGAGCACGATATGCGGCGCCTCAAGGGCGAGATTCGCGAGTTCCAAGCCCGTTTCGACAGCGCGACAAAATTGCTGCAGGACGGACGTATTCGTCTGAATCAACTGGAAGAGCGGCGCGACACCGTGCAGCGAGACGCAGGCTCATTACTCAGCGAGTATTCTGAAACGAAAGCTGCGCTCGATGCCGCGAAATACCGCATGGACCAGGCGAACGCTCGTCAGGTCGCAATTGCTGAAGAAACAAGTGAGGTCGATAACTACCAAATCTCCGCGGAGGAGCAACTGCGTGAATCGCGACGTTGCTTCAGTCAGGCTGAGGAATCTCTTAAGGAAATTGAGACGCAGCGGGAAGCGCTGGAAGCACGTCGCGTAGAACTTCGTACGGAGTTGCAGCGGGTTCGTGAACAGGCGGACGAGGACCGACAGACTGTGCAGAACATCACGATCCAGTTCGAGAGCCGGCGAACCAGCAAGGATTCAGCCGCCCAGAATCTGGATCGCATGCAGTCGCAACTCGAGCAATTTCAGAGCCGGGAAATCGAAATTCGTGAGCAGCTTGAACAGCGTCAGGCGCCGATGGCGGACAACAAAAAGGCGCTCGAAGAGCAGCTCGCAAATCGCGTAACGATTGAGGAAGAGTTGGGAGCAGCGAGGCAGCTTGTCGAGCAAGTGGAAACGGAGTTGCGTGAACTTGACCAGTCACGAATGCAGGCAGATCAATCGGTCGAGGAAGCACGAAGTCACGTTAACGAAGCTGAAATGGGGTTGCGTGAATTACGCGTCCGCCGCGAGGGTTTTGCCGAGCAAATAGGGCAAACCGATTTTGAGTACGACAATCTCATCGATGAAATTGACGAATCTGCCTCGCTTGATCTATGGGAAGAGAAGCTCGAAAAAAATCGCCGCCGTATCGATCGGCTCGGACCGATAAATCTTGCGGCGATCGATGAATTCAAGGAGCAGTCCGAGCGCAAAGAGTATCTCGATTCGCAACTTGAGGATTTGAACGACGCCCTGGCTACATTGGAAGGAGCAATTCGCAAAATCGACAAGGAAACCAGGTCACGTTTTCGCGAGACGTATGACAACGTCAATATCGGATTCCAGCGGCTATTTCCAAAGCTGTTTGGTGGTGGACACGCCTATCTGGAACTAACCGGTGATGATTTGTTGTTGGCCGGCGTCACAGTGATGGCTCGCCCACCGGGTAAGCGCAACAGTACTATTCAACTACTGTCTGGTGGTGAAAAAGCGTTGACAGCCGTGGCGTTGGTTTTCGCAATTTTCGAACTCAATCCCGCACCGTTCTGTTTGCTCGACGAGGTCGATGCTCCGCTGGACGATGCCAATGTTGGTCGCTTCTGCAACATACTTCAGGAGATGTCGGAAAAAGTGCAATTCGTGTTTATCACTCACAACAAGGTGACCATGGAGTTGTCACGACAACTGACTGGCGTGACAATGGAGGAACCGGGAGTTTCACGACTGGTTTCTGTCGATCTGGATGAAGCAGTGAAGATGGCGGCGAGTTAGGTCATTGTTCAATGGACGGTCTACGTTGGTTGCTGTTGTTCTTTGGAATACTGGTAATCGCCGGTGTTTACCTCTATAGCCGTCGTGAACGTGGCAAGCCCGAAAAAGATCTCCCGGATGTCCCCCGTGTCACGCCAACACTTGATGTTGGCGATATCGAAGTTACGGAAGATGCGCCGGATGTAGCCGCGGTTACTGCGGCTGAAGACTCTGCAGATAATCAACAGGTCGCTGCATCGCAGAAAATTGTCACTCTGCGACTGATCGCGCGCGATGGTGGTGCTTTTCGTGGTGACGAACTTATTCTCAGCCTTCGTGGTATCGGTTTGCGGCACGGCAAGTTCGGCATTTTTCACAGGCACGATGGGAATGACGAAGAGCGCACGATTTTCAGTGCTGCAAGCCTTGTCGAGCCAGGGAGTTTTGATCTGGCCAACATCAAGGAACAGAAGATTCCAGGAATTAGTGTGTTTCTCGTGCTTCCTGGTCCGGTCGATGGCGTAGAGGCATTTGACTTGATGATGACGGCGGCACGTGCACTCGCGCAAACACTCAACGCGGAATTACTCGATGAATCAGGCAGCACCTTGAGCATTCAGCGTGAACGTTACATGCGCGAGGAAATAATCCAGTATCAGCACAGCAATCTCGTTGCATGATCCAAATGCGTTCTTATTTTCGATGACCGTGCCAGGCGCCACCAAGAAAGAGCTGAATACGCTCAAACAACAGATTCGGCATCACAACTATCGTTACCACGTACTGGATGATCCGGAAGTTCCGGACGTCGAGTACGACCGATTGATGCGCCGACTTCAAGCGATTGAAAAAGAGCATCCCGAACTTGTAACAATCGATTCACCGACACAACGCGTCGGAGACAAGCCCATCGCGGCCTTCGGTACGGTCCAACACCAGCTACCCATGCTGTCGCTTGATAACGCATTTTCTCCCGATGAGCTTAGAGAGTTTCATCGTCGGGTCGCTGAGCGACTCGAGCTCGAGGACCAATCGAATTCCCTGCTTTATGCTGCGGAACCGAAGTTGGATGGCGCCGCCGTTAGCCTCATCTATGAAAATGGTCAGTTGATTCGTGGAGCGACCCGGGGTGATGGCACGACGGGTGAAGATATTACGCACAATGTTCGGACCATTGAGGCCGTTCCACTCCGGTTGATTGGCGACGGTCACCCGTCAACACTTGAAGTTCGCGGCGAAGTATTCATGCCCAAGGCGGGATTTGACGCGTACAACAAGAATGCACGCGCAGCAGATGAAAAGACGTTTGTGAATCCACGCAATGCGGCGGCAGGAAGTTTGCGTCAACTCGATCCGAAACTGACAGCAGCGCGTCCGTTGGATATCTATGTGTACGCCGTTGGTCTTGTGGATGGGGGGGGGTTACCGGGCACTCACAGCGAGGTACTTGACCAGCTCCAGGCATGGGGTTTGAAAACCTGTCCGGAGCGAAGAGTTGTTGAGGGCGTCGAGGGTTGCTTATCGTATTACGAGTCGATCGGCGCCAGACGCGATGCATTGAGTTACGGGATCGATGGTGTCGTGTACAAAGTCGACAACTTGCTGCAACAGCGAGAGCTTGGTTTCGTATCGCGAGCGCCGCGATGGGCTATCGCACACAAGTTTCCAGCCCAGGAAGAGCTCACAACTGTCGATGGTGTCGAGTTTCAAGTCGGTCGAACCGGCGCGGTGACGCCTGTAGCGCGTCTCAAACCGGTTTTTGTCGGCGGCGTGACTGTAAGCAATGCAACGTTGCACAACATAGATGAACTGCATCGCAAGGATGTTCGCGTAGGCGACACCGTGACGATTCGTCGTGCGGGTGATGTCATACCGGAGGTCGTTGGTGTCATTGCAAGTCGAAGACCAAAAGGCGCGCGGCGAGTGCAGTTGCCTAAGGTTTGCCCGGTTTGCGGATCAACCGTTAACCGAGACGAAGGCGAAGCAGTTGCGCGATGTCGTGGTGGTCTATATTGCGCCGCGCAGCGTACAGAAGCGCTGAAACATTTTGTTTCGCGAAAGGCGATGGATATTGAAGGGCTCGGATCCAAATTGATCGAACAGCTTGTCGCGATCGACCGAATTAAGACGCCCGCTGACATATTCCAACTAGAGATTGGTGAAATCGCCGAAATGGAACGCATGGGCACCAAGTCGGCTGAGAATCTCATCAGTTCGATCAAGGCAAGTCAGTCAACTACGCTCTCACGTTTCTTGTACGCATTAGGCATCCGAGAGGTAGGGGAGGCGACTGCGGTCGGTCTCGCAAGTCACTTCGGAAAACTCGAGGGCATTATGGCCGCCACCGAAGAAGAACTGCTCGCCGTACAGGACGTGGGGCCGGTGGTAGCGTCACGGATTCGGTCCTTTTTTGATGAATCACACAATCGGGACGTCATTACTGCGCTGAGAAACCACGGGGTGCATTGGGCTGAAACGGAGCCGCGACAAAATCCGGCGGACGGTCCGCTTTCAGGCAAGACGTTTGTTCTTACCGGCACACTCTCAAGCATGACCAGGGATGAGGCAAAGCAGAAAATCCAAGCTCTGGGGGGCAAGGTGACCGGTAGTGTGTCTAAGAAAACAGACTTCGTCGTTCACGGTTTGAAGCCAGGTTCAAAATTTGCACAAGCGCAAAAGTTAGAAGTTGCAACGCTCGAAGAATCTGAGTTTGAAGCACTCCTGGATGAAGGCTGACCTTCCCAAATAGGCTAAGAACACTGCTAGTAACTGGGTTTTTTGTCCAGTTAAGGACATTGACGGCAGCAGCACCCGGTGTCGAAACTTGGTCGATTTTTCCCAAGTCCGTCATTTCGTTAGCCAAATGGAGATAGCAGCAATATATTTCGCGCCCATGCAAGATGACATTCAACGACGAATTCTCGGTGCCTTCCTGATCGCTCTGCGGCCGATTGCACGGATTCTATTACGATTTGGGATCGGGTATAGAGAGCTTGCGGAAATTTTCAAGACTGCATTTGTTGAGGTTGCTACAAACGAGTATGGGCTCCGAGGGCGCCCGACAAATATTTCTCGAGTGGCGGTAATGACCGGTCTTACAAGAAAGGAAGTGCGGCGCATCAGAGAAAAAATCGACAATGGAGATAAGTTGGTTGTGGTTAAGACGACGCCGTTGAGCGAGATACTCCACCGTTGGCACGCGGAATCAGAGTACTTGGATTCTTCCGGACGACCAGCTGTTCTTCCATTTGATGGCGAGACTGGCTCGTTCTCCAATCTGGTTAAGCGATTTGGAGGAGACATTCCTCCAGGAGCCATGAGAACTGAATTGAAAAGAGTCGGTGCTGTTCACGAAGATTCGCATGGACAGTTGAAAGTAGTTAGTCGCACGATTCACCCGAAAGGATCACATGAAAAGTTGGTCACTGCTCTTGTTCATGCTGTTTATCCGCTCATATCAACTGTTGCTCACAATGTTGACCCAGAGATCGATGAAGACGGTTGGGCTCAGATGAGTACGTTTAGCCAATCGATTAGAAAAAGTGACGTTCCCCGTCTTCGGCGAATTAGCTACGACAGATTGGCCGAGGTTGCTGAATCCATAGACGACCTGTTCATGGCTTACGAGACGCTGCACGAAAATGATGAATCGGCAGGTGACAAGAACACTGTCGCGGTAGGAGGTTTCTATTTTGAAGAACGAGACCAATCGATGAAGGAGCATTGGTAGTTTGTTCTGATGTGAAAGATCTGGGTTGGAGCGGAAAATGATGAGGTTTGACACCGCCCGTCCGACATTTTCCCATAACTCTTCAATCAGTTGATTCGCGCAACTTGATTCTCGATCTAAATTTCTGACTCTAGGCCATCCGGCCGAATGATTGCCCTGTCATGCGCAAAATCGATTGAGATCAATCGAATTCTCTTGGGTGCGCGAAGTACTTAGTTCTTCGTCAGGTGAACATGTCGCGATTGTTTCCAAATCTGGGCAATCCGTAACTCATACGGAAAAAACGCTATAGATCAATAAGCTACACGCACATTTTGTGCCCGGGTCAGCTTTTTATATTAGAATGTTTCGACATAAGACAATAGATGCTGTCGCAAGGTTGTTCAAATTAAACAATAAGATACAGTGCCTAGTTGATTCTTACATAAGCTCGGATTACTTTACATATTGCCTCGGAGTCGATTCCCAAGATGGGACAAAGCGTAAAAGAGCATTTAAGACTCGCCTTGAGGATGATGTTGAAGCCATTAGTAAAGCTTCTAATCAGCCAAGGAGTCTCACATGGGGATTTTTCGGAGGCGGCGAAGGACGTCTACGTTGAAGTTGCTATTCGACATTTCGATCGTTCGTCCAAAGTGAATCAGTCGAGAGTTGCGATTTTGACTGGTTTGACAAGAAAGGAGGTCAAAAACGTAATAGACCGCGCGATTAGATCAGAGCCACATAGCAAGAACTTTTCTCGACCGAGTCGAGTTTTGGCCGGATGGCACAGCGATCCGCAGTTCTTGGGCCCTTATGGTGTTCCGCTGGAAATTCCGTACGAGGCTACTGTTGATGGTGGAACGCCGTCATTTGTGGACTTGGTAAAGACGTACAGCGGCGATATGGCTCCGAGGCCAATGCTCAAAGAGTTAATGCGAGTCGGGGCGGTAGTAGACACTGAAAACAAGACATATAAAGTGCTCCGACGGGATTTTATTCCAGAGGCACTTTCTGGCGAACTAGTTGAACGACTTGGAGAGGTTACTCAAAATTTCTTTTCGACTTCTGCCAAGAATATCGAAAAGAAAGGTCCCGAAGACGGACTATTTGAGCGAATTGTATTTGCGGAAAACGGCGTCACTCCAAATACTGTCCAACTTTTCGATCAGTTCGTAAAGATAAGAGGGCAAGAATTTCTGGAAGAATTAGACAACTGGCTCGTTGCACGGGAAAAGGTCGAAAAGGATGTGCCGAGATCAGTTCAGACAGGCTTCGGGATGTACCACTACATCGAGTCGCCAGAAGAAAAAATAACATTGAGAGAGCTTTTGAAGGAGCGAGGGTTGGAAAGCCAAGACAATATTGACTAAATCTTGGCACTAAATGTTGCCGACTATGACGGACGCATAGCTTGCAACGCCTTAGGTGATTACGGATTTGGAACTTGCCTAAGAAAAATTAGGAGCGATTAAAATGGCTAACGCAAAAAGCGCCAGGGCACTTTGTGTTCTGGGAGCGTCGCTTGTTGCGATTCTTACTGCACCATCGGTGTCGGCCGCTATTCACGGCAGTGGCGTTGACGCGATCCATGGCAGTGGTACAGAAGCAATCCACGGTAGTGGCGTTGATGCGATCCATGGCAGTGGGACAGAAGCAATCCACGGTAGTGGCGTTGATGCGATCCATGGCAGTGGCGCAGAAGCAATCCACGGCAGTGGTGCAGAAGCAATCCACGGCAGTGGCGTTGATGCGATCCATGGCAGTGGCGCAGAAGCAATCCACGGCAGTGGGGTTGATGCGATTCATGGCAGTGGCGCAGAAGCAATCCACGGCAGTGGCGTTGATGCGATCCATGGCAGTGGCGCAGAAGCAATCCACGGCAGTGGTGTTGATGCGATTCATGGCAGTGGCGCGGAAGCAATCCACGGCAGTGGTGTTGACGCGATTCATGGCAGTGGCGCAGAAGCAATCCACGGTAGTGGCGTTGATGCGATTCATGGCAGTGGCGCAGAAGCAATCCACGGCAGTGGTGTTGAAGCGATCCA
>Ga0255054_10002747_pt1 | contig 9976 bp, 10 predicted proteins | sample JV7_2_23_MG_FD_188634 | JGI IMG/M metagenome (GOLD analysis project Ga0255054, IMG submission 188634) | Seawater microbial communities from Jervis Inlet, British Columbia, Canada - JV7_2_23 | ecosystem: Environmental > Aquatic > Marine > Inlet | place: Canada: British Columbia | collected... | reverse complement strand
CCGCAAATAAGGCATGGTGATTTCATTCCCGACTTCGAAGACAACTTCCGTCGCCGTCGCGGTCCCCGCCTGCACCTTCGGCGCGAGGGTGGATGTGACGGTGCCCTGCGACGAGTCCGCTTGCGCCAAGGGTCCGGGTTGCTGGGTAGCGATTGGGTCGACTGGAACGTGTGAATCTGAAACACTCCCATTCTTAGGGGTTGCGGACGGAGGCGCGATGTTTCCCGGCAGGTTGCAGCCTAGGGCAACCGCCAGAACGACCAAAATTACGATGGGGGTGTACGTTCTCTTGTCCAAAGCTCTAAACCCAGTCCAGGCCAGCCAGGCGGAAGCTGGATTTTACCTGTTGCTTCAATTTTCTGGCGTCGGCGCGACTGTCTGGCGGCTCGGGCGGTGAGCTACTTCATTCGCCGCCAACCACAGGGCTGCACGAAACCTGTAGGGAGCGTCGATCGCTTCGTAATCGAGCATTCCAGAGTTTGAGCGACAGAATACGAGGGTAGGAGTTAGACATGTTTCCTTCCGCCCGCGGCAAAGTAATCTCCGGCACCGACTTTGGAAGCCGACTGGCCAAAAGTCTAGACAAACTTTGCGCCCTATGACAAAATTAAATTCAACGGCCAGCGAACAGGAAGTCGCGATCCGGCGAATTTTTCAGATGCGTTAGAAATCAAATCGAACAGTGAAATTCCGACCAGTTCCATTAGGAGAGGTGGAGGGAAAGATCCTCGGACATAACGTCACAGGTCTGAACGGTCGTCGCGCCTTCCGAAAAGGTCGCACGCTGACTGCTGAAGACGTGAACGTGCTGCGCGAACTCGGCAAACAGGCCATCTATGTGGCCGAGCTTGCCCAAAGCGATGTCGATGAGGACGCTTCCGCCAACCGAGTGGCGCAAGCGGTGGGGGGAGAAGGCTTAGACCTTTCCGGACCCTCTACCGGGCGTGTCAACCTCAGAGCTACTGGCCTGGGTGTCTTTCGGGTCGACGAGCACCGACTGAATCGAATCAACGGGTGCGAAGGGATCACGCTGGCCACGCTACCCAATCACTCCACAGTACGACCGAATCAGATCGTGGCGACTGCGAAGGTGATTCCTTTCGCCGTGCCTCGTTCGGCGGTGGAAGAGGCGGAAGGCATAGGTGCCGAGGGCGGACCGATGATCCGAGTCGATTTGCTCGAGCACCAAAAGGTGGGGCTGATCCTGACAACCTCTGATGGGACGCGCGAACGGATCGAAACTCAGTTTGCACCGCTCCGGGAACGGATCGAAGCGTTGGGTTCCGAACTAACACGTGTAGATCACGTAAGTCAGAACGAGGACACGGCTGTGGATGAATTGGCGAATTCTATCAAGGCGCAAGCTTCCGGTGGGATGGATCTGATCATCCTGGCTGGTGAGACAGCGATCATGGATCGAGAAGATGTGGCGCCGAGGGCCATTGAGAGCGCGGGAGGTAGGCTGGAGGTATTGGGCGCGCCAGTAGATCCTGGGAATCTCCTAATGCTCTCGTACGTCGGAGAGCTACCCATTCTTGGGGCTCCTGGATGCGCTCGCAGCCGGAAAGTTAACGTCGTGGATTGGGTCTTGCCGCGTCTACTGGTCGGTGAGCATCTGACGCGGGCAGATATCGCCTCAATGGGGCACGGTGGATTGCTCGACGACGTGCCAGAGCGGCCAATGCCGCGATCTGCGATCTAGGATCATTCTCCGATTTGCTGAACTTATTAGCGATCTATTTTCACTGCTAGTTTTCACTGACTCCGCAATAATATCCAGCCAAGTAAATTGAAAAACGCGATGCAACCATGACCGAGCCGCAAGGGCACCTGCCCCACAATCTCATAATATTCGGACGCCTGCTTCGCGCACTCGGTCTTCCGATCCAGCCGGCCTCCGTTCAGGATTTCTCAAGAGCGCTCGGGTGGATTGGTGTCGAGCGAAGAGATGAGGTTTACCATGCCGCGCGGGCGCTATTTGTCCTCAGAAAAGATGATCTCCCTATCTTCGATGAAGCTTTTGAGCGTTTTTGGCGCAGCCAGGCACACTCTCAGGAACTGGTGCTCCCGGATCCCAGCGGCCTCGCGAGCCACAAAGCTTCTCAGGGGCAAAGCTCGGAGTCGGACCAAACCCTTCTTCTTCGAGATCAGGCCGAAAATACGGGCGAACCAGACAACGAACAGGCTAGTGTCCACCAGTCTTTAACCTATAGCCCAGATGAGGTGCTGCGTCACAAAGACTTTGGGGAGCTATCCGACAGCGAAACCGCGAAGATCAAGCGTCTGCTCGCAGAGCTCACGTGGAGTCTGGGCAAGCGAAGAAGCCGCCGGTGGCGTCCTGGGAAACTCAGGCTCGTCGATTTCCGTCGTACATTCAGGGAGAGTTTGAGGAACGATGGGGAGTTGCTCCGACTTGCACGCCGTCGACATAAAGTGAGACCACGTCCGCTGGTCGTATTGGCGGACATCAGTGGATCCATGGAGCGGTATACGAGCCTGCTTCTATATTTTGTCGTCGGTCTGGCGCGTAGTCAGGAACAACTTGTCGAAGCGTTCCTTTTCGGAACTCGGCTCACGCGGGTAACTCGAGAAGTTCATCGACGTGGATCTGAAGATGTATTGCGCGAGATCTCGCGCGCCGTGCCCGACTGGTCAGGAGGCACACGTATTGGTCAGGCTCTCAAGACATTCAACTACGACTGGGCTCGGAGGGTCCTGGGGCGCCGAGCGGTTGTTTTGTTGATCAGCGATGGATGGGATCGGGGTGAAATCGGTCTTCTTCGCCATGAAATGGCGCGGCTCCAACGTAGTTGCTACCGACTCATATGGCTGAATCCGCTGCTAGGATCGGCAGATTATGAGCCGCTCACTCGGGGCATCCAAGCCGCTCTGCCGTATGTGGATGACTTCTTACCGGTGCACGACCTGGCGAGCCTTGAGCAGCTCGCGGTTCACCTGGAACGACTGGTAGACGTGCGCCCTATTCGGCGTCAACAACGCCCGAAATTTGATCTTCAACAGACCGATGGTGCGCATTCATGAGCCAGGATGATTTGGCGGGAATCGTGCTGGGCGCAGGCGAGTCGATAAGGTTGGGAACCGCCAAGGAGGTTTTTCCTTTCGCCGATACATACCAGCTTTTCACGGAGTAAGTATCGATTTGAGATGGGATTTGCCGTAATTGCTCGGGCAATCAATCCGCAGAGCTGGCCGCGGTCCGTTGCCTGCGCAATCTCGGTTTGCGGACGCGACCCAAAACAAACAGGTTTCCGACAAGCGCCAACCCTACGCCTGCCAGTTGTGGGAGCGTCCAGCGGAGATCTTCGAAGGCGGTCGACAACGCAAGCGCAACGATTGGGAAGAGAACCATCACGTAGGCCGCGCGGTCGGACCCGATACGTCCAAGCAGTGTGAGGTAGGCGCCAAAGCCAATTACCGAGCCGAAGAGCGCAAGATAAATCAGAGAGAGCAGATAGGAAGGCGATGCGTCGAATTCAAGGCTAGCCCCCCGTAGAAACGACAGTCCAAACATAACGACCGCGCCGTAGAGCATTCCGAATGCGTTCGTCTGAATCACTGGCAACCCGGCCTTTTGGTTTCTTGCTGACGCAATATTTCCAAGAGAGGCCAATACCGTGCCTAGAAGCGCAAGCATGAGACCGGTCTGCGCGCCGCCAGAAAAATTGGACGATTGAAGTTGTGGCCAGAAAACGAGTGCCAGACCGGTGATTCCTAACAATCCTCCGAATAACACATACGGTCTCACAGATGCTTTGAGGATCAGCGCGCCGAACAATACATTGAGGAAGATAATTGTCGAGAAGGTAATGGCCACCAAACCACTGGGCAAGAAGGCTTCCGCCAGATACACGGCGAAATAATTCAGGGAATAAAGGAACAAGGCCTGAATCGCGATCGCAAGGTGGCCACGCAGGTCGAAACGGAGGGGCAGCCGCTTTACCTTGATATAAGCGAAGAGGATGACCGAAGCAAGGATCAGACGATAGGCGATCGAGAGCTCTGGTGCCACCGATCCCAGTTGATAGCGGATCGCCAGCCAGGTTGAACCCCAAATAGCGACGGTAATCAAATAAAGCGAAGCACTATTCATCTTTCCCTCTCCTGACTTCGGGCCACTCTAGAAATCAGATTGTTGTCCTGCCCAGAGGAGTCTCGGACAGCGCAGCTTCGGACGTCTGGACAAATCCAACTAAACCCTCTATAATCGTTTAGCCGGTTAGAATGTAACACGGTGAACCTAACCTGTCAATGGGATATAGCAGGTTACAGAAGGTGTTAACCCGATGAGTGTTTCGACGACCAGTCGTATTGAGGAAATCTGGGGCTCAAAAGCAGGAAAGCTGCCGCTGGATTTTGCCAATACAGCGGAATGGCACATGAGCTCCAGTCCAGAGGAAAAGGTGCACAACTATTCCGATCTCGTGCGTTGGTCTCAAGATGCTGGACTGTTTGGCCAACGTACGGCGAAATCGATGCTGAAGGAGGCAGAACGGCATCCGAGGCAAGCCAAGGCGGTGCTGAGACGTTCGCTCTCTCTCCGAGAAGCCATCTTTGGAATCTTCACATCCGTTGCTGGCGACAAGAAACCTCGAGAATCCGATCTGGCATTGCTCAATGAATTCTTGGGTGATGCGTCGCAGGCTCAGCACCTGGTGCAGACCCCCACAGGTTTCGATTGGGAGTGGAATCAGGATTCTCTTGACCGAATGCTGGGTCCTATCGCGCGCTCAGCGGCGGATCTATTGACATCAGATGATCTCAAGAAGGTAGGGGTCTGCGCAGATGATCGAGGGTGTGGCTGGCTGTTTTACGATACCAGCCGCAACCACAGCCGTAAGTGGTGTAGCATGGAAAGCTGTGGCAACCGGGCCAAGGCTAAACGCCACTATCAGCGGAACTGACTGAAGAAATCGAAGATTCGTTACTTATTATGAGGATCAAGGGTAACGTCTGAATTAAAAGAAATGGACAAGAAGCGATATCGGAATGTGAAACTATTCGAGCCCCTGGAGCTTCGCGACGTCACCGCGCGCAATCGCATCATGATGTCACCGATGTCCCAATACAGCGCTCCGGAGTCAGTCCCCACCGAATGGCACTATGTCCACTTAGGAACCCGGGCGGTGGGAGGATCGGCAATCGTCATGACTGAGGCGACCGCAGTCGAAGCGAGAGGAAGAATTTCGCCCTGGGACGTCGGCTTATGGAACGATGAACAAGAAAGAGCATTCGCCCGAATCACGGAGTTTGTTTCAGAACAAGGTGCAATCCCCGGCGTTCAGCTGGCTCACGCGGGTCGCAAAGCCTCCCACATGCGTCCTTGGGAGGATAGAAAACCCATATTTGTGGAGGATGGCGGTTGGGAAACCGTTGCTCCAAGCCCTCTCCCATTTAAGTCGGACGATATTGTCCCGACCGAGCTCACCGGAGATCAGATCGGCGAAATACTAACCAGATACAGGAACTCAGCCGAGCGGGCACTGGGCGCGGGCTTCAAACTCATTGAAATCCATGCTGCACATGGCTACCTCTTGCATTCCTTCCTTTCGCCCCTAACGAATCACCGCAGCGACGATTTTGGAGGAAGTTTCGACAATCGAGCAAAAGTGGTACTCGAAGTTGTAAAGACAATCCGCGAGGTCTGGCCTGCTGAGCTCCCGCTCTTTGTCCGCATTTCAACTAAAGATTGGGTAGAAGGAGGCTGGGATGTACCGGACAGCATTGAACTCGCCAAGCGGCTGGGGCCGCTGGGGGTTGATCTCATTGACTGCTCGAGTGGGGGAGCGGTCCTGGAGCAGCAGATTCCGATCCACCCCGGCTATCAGGTTCCGTTAGCAAATGCGGTCCGAGAGGGTGCAGAGATGAAGACCGCAGCAGTTGGGCTAATCAGCGAACCGGTTCATGCGGAAGAAATCCTGGCAAATGAGCGAGCAGATCTAATCGTAATCGGCCGGATGGCCTTGTGGTCGCCCTACTGGCCCCACCATGCGGCAAGCGAGCTTCGCGCCGAAGTCAAGCTCCCAATTCAATACGCTCGATCTGGGATCTATTCCTATTGACCTCGCGCGCTAAGAAGCTCCTAACGTACAAACTTGCCGATTACATCGCGCTCGGCACGCCTGGCCAAGCCCTTACTGTTGACGAAGGCGGCTTCCCGCATACGTCTTTTACCTGGGTAACGACCAACTCTATTCATCTCCTGCGTTTCGGCGCCGACCATGGAAGTCCAACCATGGCCAACATCGACCGGTCTGGGCTAGCCGCAGTACAGATCGTCACGGATGAGGGACAGCCGTACCTAATAAAGGGTGTAGCGGCGATTGCGAACTCGAGAATTGAATCTGCGCCGTTCGCAATGGCGCTCGCGGAGATGGAAATTTTAGAGGTGCTCGATCAGTCGTGGATCGGGGTCAGCGTGAACCCCTTTGATTATGAATGGGCGCCGGAAGATCAGGATGAAATGCTCGAGATACAGAGGGCGGTGTATAAGGAGATGCGCGAGTGGATCGAGTAGGGATACTCGAAAATTCTCCTTTGGCTCTTTGCGCTCGAACCCATGCGGAGGGTTGTTGAATGCCCAAGATCATCGGAGAGGATCTGACCATCCGTCAATTGGTCGACGTGGCAAGAGGGGGTGCGCAAGTCGATGCGCTGGATAAAGCCACGACGGATCGCATGCAGGCCAGTGCGACGATCGTCGAAGAGGCCGTCACATCAGGCCAGTCGCCCATATATGGCGTAACAACTGGATTTGGACCGCTTGCGACGGTCCGGATCGATCCCGAACAAGTTCAATCACTCAGCCGCAACGTTGTTCTTTCGTCCATGGTCGGAGTCGGCCCACCGCTTGGTGAAGACATCGTCAGGGCGATGATGCTGATTCGTCTGAATACATTCGCAAAGGGCCTCTCCGGCGTTCGTCCGCTGCTAGCAGAAACCATGCTTAATATGCTCAATGCCGGAGTGACACCTTATGTGCCTTCCAAGGGCTCGCTTGGGGCAAGCGGCGATTTGGCCCCGCTGGCACACATCGCGGCGGTAGTGTCCGCTGGAGAGCACGACGACGAGAGTGGCCAGGCATGGTTTGGCGGCGAGCTGTTGAGCGGGGCCGAGGCGATGGAACGTGCTGGCATCGACAGGGTCGTTCTTGAGGCCAAGGAAGGCCTGGGCTTAACAAACGGTACGAATTTCATGGTCGCGGCCGCCGCGCTCGGACTTTACGACGCAAACAACTTGCTGCTCCATGCCGAACTGGCAGCGGCGCTGACATTCGAGGCGTTGCTTGGGCTAACCGCCGCGCTGGATGAACGATTGCATGTCGCAAACGGCCAGCCTGGACAGATCCAAACCGCGCGGAATATGAAACGACTGCTAATCGGGAGCCAGCTTGTAGACTCAGACCTGGGACGAGTGCAGGACGCATACAGTTTGCGGTGTACACCGCAGGTCCTCGGACCGATCCGCGATATGTTGGGATTTCTGAACGAGCGAGTCGGCGCTGCGCTCAATGCGGCGACCGATAACCCCCTGTTCTTCGACGGCGGTAATTCGATATCTGGTGGAAATTTCCACGGCCAGGGGCCGGCGCTCTGGCTCGATACGCTGTCAATCGCAGTCGCGCAAATGGCAACCATCTCTGAGCGCCGAACCTTTCGAATGACGACTCCGGAGCTCAGCAATGGGCTTCCCTCCATGCTGGTGAAATCCGGCGGACTGGACAGCGGCATGATGATGCCTCAGTACACGGCGGCGGCACTCGTTTCCGATAATAAGGTCCTGTCGCACCCCGACTCGGTCGACTCCATTCCTTCCAGCGCTAATCAAGAGGATCACGTGAGCATGGGCGCCAACGCCGCGCGGCACACGCTCGAGATCATAGAGAACGTGCGCCACATCCTGGCAATCGAACTGCTAACCGCGGCCCAAGCCATCGATCTGAGGCAGGAAGGCGCCAATCTGCTGGGCGTGGGCACCGCGATCGCACATTTGAAAATTCGAGAAGAAGTCGAGTTTCTTGAAAACGATCGTGCGCTGGCACCTGACATCGAGGCACTTGCGCAGCTGATAGGCTCAGGCACTGTCATTGAGGCGGTTGAGAGGGCGATTGGTGGAGGGCTGTGACGAACACGCCACATGAGGTTCGTGCGCCAAGAGGTACGCAACTGAGCTGCAAGGGGTGGCAGCAGGAGGCTGCGCTGCGGATGCTCATGAACAATCTCGATCCAGAGGTCGCCGAACGACCCGAGGATCTCGTTGTCTACGGCGGAAGGGGGCAAGCGGCGCGGGACTGGGATTCTTATTCGGCAATCGTAGCCGCGCTGCGGGCGTTGGAGAACGATGAGACCCTGCTGATTCAATCCGGAAAGCCGGTGGCGGTATTCCAGACGCACCCTGACGCACCACGCGTGCTGTTGGCGAATTCCAACTTGGTTCCTCATTGGGCTACCCAGGATCACTTCGAGGAGCTCGCTGCCAAAGGCTTGATGATGTATGGGCAGATGACCGCCGGAAGCTGGATCTATATTGGAACGCAGGGCATTCTGCAGGGCACCTATGAGACGCTCGGCTCTCTTGCCAGCCAGCAGGGCTGGGACAGCCTGAAGGGCAAATTTGTGCTGACTGCCGGCCTGGGCGGGATGGGAGGCGCCCAGCCGCTCTCCATCACCATGAATGAAGGAGTCGGGCTCATCGTCGAAGTCGACCCGGATCGAGCCCATCGAAGGCTGGAGAACGGCTATGTGGATCGAGTCGTCGATACGCTTGAAGAGGCGATGACAATCGTGGAAGAGGCGCGCGATCAAGGCCAGCCCCTGTCGGTCGGTCTCATCGGAAACGCGGCTGCTATTTATCGCGAGCTTGTGATCCGGGAAGTGACGCCGGATGTCGTGACGGATCAGACTCCCGCTCACGATCCGCTGGCCTATGTTCCTCATGAGCTATCGCTGGAAGATGCCGACCGGCTCCGGTCTGAAGCTCCGCACGAATACATTGAGCAGAGCGCAGTATCAATGGCTGAGCAAGTGAAGGCCATGCTGGCGTTCAAGGATCGTGGCGCGATCGTGTTCGACTATGGCAATAATTTGCGTCAGAGAGCCTTCGATGCCGGCGTGGAGAACGCATTCGACTATCCCGGATTTGTACCGGCCTATATTCGCCCCCTATTTTGTGAGGGAAAAGGACCGTTTCGATGGGTAGCTCTTTCCGGCGACCCCGAGGACATCTTTCGAACAGACGACGCAATTCGTGAGCTCTTTCCCGACGATAAACATCTGCATCGCTGGCTGAGGCTGGCTCGAGAGCAGGTTCAGTTTCAAGGACTGCCGGCGAGAATTTGCTGGCTTGGCTACGGCGAGCGGGCGGCGGCCGGCCTGAAGTTCAATGAAATGGTGGCCTCAGGCGAGTTGAAAGCGCCGATCGTCATCGGACGTGACCACCTGGACGGAGGCTCGGTTGCCAGTCCGAATCGTGAGACCGAGGGCATGCGCGACGGTTCGGACGCAGTATCCGACTGGCCGATCCTGAATGCCATGCTGAATGCCGTCGGAGGCGCGACCTGGGTGTCCTTCCACCATGGTGGAGGGGTAGGCATCGGATTTTCGCAGCACGCAGGCCAGGTGATCGTAGCTGATGGAACTCCTGAGGCTGCACGGCGCCTAGAAAGAGTGCTCACTACCGATCCCGGAATGGCGATTGTGCGGCATGCAGATGCAGGTTACGAAGAGGCAGTTCATGCTGCTCGCGCACATGGGATACAGATGCCGATGCTGACATAGGCATCGAACTACGCAATAATACTGAGCACTTCCCATCCAAGAATGGATAAATGAGTTACGTTCTCCCGCCTTTGACCGGGCGCGGTACCTGCGCAGTCCCTGCGGTTCGCCGCCCAAGCTCTTTCAGGTATGATTCGGGCTGCTTCCGGCGGCAGCGCTAAAAACGGACCCCGTTTGAGGCT
>Ga0255054_10002746_pt1 | contig 9979 bp, 9 predicted proteins | sample JV7_2_23_MG_FD_188634 | JGI IMG/M metagenome (GOLD analysis project Ga0255054, IMG submission 188634) | Seawater microbial communities from Jervis Inlet, British Columbia, Canada - JV7_2_23 | ecosystem: Environmental > Aquatic > Marine > Inlet | place: Canada: British Columbia | collected 2016-10-06 | reverse complement strand
AAGTCTTAGCAGTGTTGATCTGGATGAGGATACTTCAAAACTTCACTCGAATTTTCAGCCGGGCCCGTATCTGAAGCTAAGTGTTGGCGATACCGGTCAGGGAATGGATCCGAAATTCGTCAATCGAATTTTTGATCCATATTTTACAACCAAAGAAAAAGGCGAAGGTACAGGTCTGGGGCTTGCCGTGGTCCACGGTATTGTGAAATCCCATGGTGGGGTTCTCAGTATAGAAAGCCTGCCGAGAAAAGGCACCACTTTCCATCTGTTTTTCCCAATCATTAAGGGCAGAACTGAACCACAAATATCAGCGGAGGATCCCCTTCAATATAATGGACGGGGACGAATCCTTTTTATCGATGACGAAGAGGTCATCGCTGATTTGGGTAAAAAGATGCTCATGAAATTAGGGTATGAAGTTGAGGCTCTGACAAGCAGCCCTGAGGCGCTGGCGTTGTTTCGAACTCAGCCGGATCACTTCGATCTGGTCATGACCGATATGACGATGCCCAAGATGACCGGCGAGAAATTGGCCAAAGAGATAATGACCATTCGACCCGATATTCCGATTATACTCTGCACCGGTTACAGCGAACATATCACCGAAGAAAGGGCCAAACAGTTAGGGATTAAAGAATTTGCCATGAAACCGATAAGAATTCATGACATTGCCACAACGATCCGTAAAGCTCTGGGGCAGTAAGATCAATACGAATGTTCCCGTCAATTCAGTCTTTACCCTAAGACCAGCAGTTAATTTTTTCACGACTTCTTCGTATTATAGGCCACCCGCACTTAACGCTTCCTTCTATTAAAAATTTGGCTCCTCTCACAAATGTGTGCATGAAAATTGCCATGTAGTTTATTGAGCGTAAAGCTGCGTTCAGCAAAGGCCTAAAGTTCAAAATGCCTAAAGTGCCTAAAATTGTGGAACCTGCTTTCAGCACGGTCGATTCGATCTCTAATGGGCCATGGTGCACTTTTGCGCTAATTATTAACTTTGGGCCTAAAAGTTTATGGGTGCATATCCCTAATGGTATTTTTGTGTCTCCCGTAAACGTTTATAGGAGCAGGGGAATCCAACTAAAATAGAGAGAATTCCATAATTTTAGGCACTTTAGACATTTTAGGCATTCAAAGGGTGACCCCTGGAATCGTTAGCATTACTTTTTTAACCGGCAAATCCCGTTGCAAGCGGTACAATATACCACGGGTGGCGGAAACGAGGCAATCGAATGGACAGTAAAATCATTTTACCATTGGATAATGTACCCTGGGAAAATGCTCTCGAGATAATGCAAAAAACAAAAGGGCTGGTGTGGGGTTATAAAATAAGAAGAAGTGTACTTGAGCACGGATTAAAGGTTATAAAGGAAATAAAGGATTTCGGTAACGTAATGCTGGATTTTAAGCTTTACGACATCCCCAGTGCCATGACCGAATCACTGAAGCTGCATATTGACGCCGGTGTCGATATTACCACGATACATTGCACCTCGGGCTACAAGCCTGAATCAGAGGGGCTGTCAAAGAACCATATCGCCGGTGTTACCGTTTTAACGTCGATGGATCAGAATGATTTCAACCGTTATTACCAGGGGGGGAGTCTCTTGAGAATGGTCGGGCGTATGGCACAGGATGCCCTGCCTTATTACGAATACTTGGTTTGCTCCGCCCAGGACTTAGAACTCATTCATGCGTTGGACATAAAAAAAATATGCCCGGGAATAAGACCCCGCTGGTATCTCCAGGAGGATGACCAGGAAAGAACCGCAACCCCTGCTGAAGCCGTCAAAAACGGGGCGGATCTTCTGGTGATCGGTCGTCCCATACTAAAATCGGGTGATATCGTTGGTGGCGTTCAACGAACAAATGCGGAGATAGAGGCGGCGTTAGAGTGATTCTCAAGGATATATTCCGATCATGATCACAGTTGGTCAAGACCGGGCAAGGGGGGAAAAATTGGCGCAATGGAGTGCTGGAGTGTTGAAATTAAGATCTATTAAAGGAACTGACTTGGTAATCATATCGGCTATTCCGTGCTGGGATAAAGGGGCGTAAGCCTTTTTTCCGTTCGGTAGGCGCGCCACAATTCAATCGGGCTAGCGGGTTTGAATCCGCGCCTGCGGTTGTGGGCCCCGATTTTGAACAAATAGCTGAATTGCTTCATCAGCGTTCGGTAGGCCGCAAGGATGGGGGTCTTGCGGTCCCAAATGTGCGTTGCTTCGCCACCGGCACCGTTGATTTCAACTATCTTGAAGCAACGGCCTTTCTGAAATTCCTTGTAATCCGGGAATCGCACATCGAATCGGCCAAAATAGAATTCCGGTATCTGGCGAGAAATTCTATCGAAAGTCGCCACCATCTCATCGGTGATATAACCGTTTCCGTTGCGAAAGATGGTACCGCGGCTATGGCTGCCCGTAAAGGCCAGTCGAAAGTTCTGGTCCGCCGGGATGATGGTGTCGAGCTGCTTTTGGTGGCGCTCAAGGTAAACATGCTTGATAAGACCCGCACGCCGGTCCCGTTCGATCAATTCCCTCAAGGATGACTGTCCGTCACCTTGCACATAGGGGAAGTATTTCAGCGTAAGCGAGAAGATGATCCCATGTGCTTCATTCGGCGGTCGAACATAAAATACACCGGCTTCCCCTTCGTAGGGTACCAGTTCCTGCAACAACACGCGACCGCCGAGAGGAAAATTTTGCAGATACGCCAGCAATTCGTCAGTGCCACGCACGATCTGCACCCCAACTCCGCGACAGCCGATATCGGGCTTAGCCACCGCCGGATAGACGATGTCCTTTTCACGCATCATCGTTTCCGCTTTTTCGCCATCGCTTTTGGCATCCGCGCCGTTGCGGCCACGCGTGAATGCAGCAAACCGGGCGACGAGTCCGGCACTGTTACCGCCGACCTGGGACAGGATCATTTCCTTTGACTCACCGACCAATCCGCCGAGCGGAAACAGGGGGTTGGCGACGGAGGGCAGCGTAGCAGAGCCATAGCGGATTGACAGCAGAATCCATTGGATGCAAATGGGTATGTAAAATAACCGGGGCGGCCAAAATTCATAAAACGACAACGGCGGCCCCGAAGGATCAAAGGGCGGCATGCCCTGATGCCTGGGTTTGTCCGGATACGTTGCTGCAATGGCGTTTTGAGTGGCCCCGTCCAGTACAGACGCTGCACAATCCTCTATTTGAGTCATGGTATGGTCGTCTTTCATATCAGCTATTTTTCGATGTGGGCGATACATGATTTACTGATTATCATCAGGGCCCTTTAACCAAGATTTTGAAAATCCGGTTTATATTTCACCCGGCACCCCCGCGCTTTGCGATCGATTCTGTCTTACGGATCTGATCGATCAACTGCTCGAGGGCGGCGTCGACGGTTGGTTTGGAATGCCACGGAATAAAATGATCTGTGTTCTTAAGCGTTATCACGTCCAGTGGTGCATGGGTGAATTTTCTTTCAATATAGGTCACATTGGCATACGGCACCAGTGGATCTCGGTCCCCATGCACGACACTGATAGGAATGGTTATTTTGTGGAGCCTGTCGGCCAAAGCGACCAGTTCGCGTTTGAGGGCCAGCAATTCGCGATTGGAATTTTCAATGTCCCTGGGCAGCAGCAAGGCCAACGGCCGAATGGTGCCGAGCAGCTGGATAAAATTGGCCTCCTCAAGATCAGGATCGAAGGCACCCGCCAGCAGCAAGAGACCGCCGACGTTGTCAGGATGGTCCAGCGCAGTTTGCACTGCCACGGAAGCTCCCAGCGAGTGGCCCACAAGGATGGCTTTTTTGGATTCCGCTTGCTGCAGGAACGGTTTGACGGCCGCAGCCTGGCGTCTAATCGAAACCACTGCGTTCCGAGGGCCGCTTTTTCCGAAACCGGGGCGATCCAAGGCAATATGCAACCGGCTTTTTTCTGTATTTAGCAGGTAATCGGCCCATCCTTTGGCATTTCCGGGCGTGCCGTGGACAAAAACGATACGGCGCCCATCAGGATTGCCCCCCTTGAGATAACTGATGGTTTCGGACAGCGGCGGCGGTGCCTCGACGGACAGACGCTTTATGGAGGCGATTTCCTTATCACCGGTTGTGGTTTTTATCGGTGCATTGTGACCGCTTATGCCGGAAACCAATACTTTCAACGCATGCCTTGGCGGCAGCAGGCGAAATCGCGGGTGAATATTTAAAGTGCGCGTTTCGGGTTTAACAGACATGGAGATATAATGTAGTGGATATTAATCATCAACCGATCCTTTATCAATCCCTGTAAAGAGGATGTCAAATATTGGCAGGCTTGTCACGTAGAGTATAAGCCGACGGCCCCGTCCTATCTGTCTTCACAAATTTATCACGCAAAATTGCTTTTTATGGGTACCAGCGTATGACTTTTTTCTCGAAATCAATCGTGTATTCCAAACCTTTTAAAAAATTCATTCCTAATAAACCATTGTAATATTCAACTTTAGGGCCTTGATAGGCTACAATGTGTGTCAAAAGGTCTGTTTTTTTATGCGGGCCGACACGGACATAATCCAATTTCGTCTCTTTTGCATCAATGGTAATGCCGCCAACTCCCCGACCTTTTGAGGGGGCATATCGGTCAATACCTAATTTGTCAGCAATGTTCTCATGCAATACGATACTGCTTGCACCCGTATCGAAAACCAAGGTGGTCTTAACTTCCCTATCGTGATAACCCAGGATAACAGGTATAAAAACTTTATTTTGTTTAACAATTACCGTTGTTTCCGACTCCTGGACAAAAGCGTCCGTTCTCGCCTGTTTCTGCAAAGGTAACATACGGTCAATTTTACCTTCCTTGAATATTAAAATTTGAACCAATTTATATTCTTCTGATGGGGATGCATCGACGGTGTTTTGAATGGGTTCCCAAACAAAAGTATGGTTTACAGATTTGAGGATTGATTTTAATCCTACCTCTAAATTCCTGTTTTCAAATGATGCCGTAATATTAGGGTTTATCTCCGGGTCCAGGTAAACGGCGATGCCTGAATCAGCCATTCTTTCCAGGATTTTTTGCAACGGCATGTTATTGGCCTGGATGGAAATTTTGTTGTTATTTATCTGTAATTTAAGTGTGCCGGCATCTCCGCTACCTAAGGCAAAAGAAAAAAAGAGGCATACGATGAAAAACAATATTTTTAATGTTATTTTTGGCATGAAGTTAGCGTTGGTTTGCATATCGAAGGTGCCACGGAAGCCGGTATGAGAGACAGTTACCGGACGGTTGGTTAGGGCCAGGGTATCATCGATGGCCTGGGGTGAGTCGTGGACAAAATCGATGAGCATTTCGCGATCCCGTGCCCGCCTGACAAGCTGTCGGCCGAGTTCTGTCAGTCCTTCCTTCTTCACCCCATGGACTGAACCGGCTATGTCGTTATCAAAAAAGTGGCAGATACTGAGGACGCGTAATCCTTGATCATAGGTCAGAAAAAATAAAGACTTCTGAAAAGAACAATTCCCAAAATAACCATACCCAGCACCAGTGCGAAAATGATTTGATCGGTTGAAAATTGTTTCATTCTTCCTTGTCTAACCCGAATGCCGTATGAAGCACTCGAACGGCCAGTTCGGTGTAATTTTCTTCGATTACGCACGAAATCCTGATTTCCGAAGTGCTTATCATTAGTATGTTGATATTTGCCCCGGCCAAAGCCCCAAACATGATCGAAGCCACCCCGGAATGATTTTTCATCCCTACCCCGATCACGGAAACCTTGGCAATATTCTTATCTCCGAAAACATCCTCAGCCCCGATTTCTTCGGCGATTTTACTTTCAATTGAAAGCGCTTTGTCAATATCCGCCTTTGGTACGGTAAAGGTCAAATCCGTTTTCCCTCCGGCGCGGGTATTTTGAATAATCATGTCCACGATAATACCCGATTCGGCGATTGGGGAAAAAATCTTTTCGGCAACTCCGGGCTGATCAGGAACTTTTTTCAGGGTTATGCGTGCCTGATTTTTGTCATTCGTCACCGCGGTAACAATCAATCCTTCCATGCCGGAATTTTCATTAACCACCATGGTTCCCTCCTCTTCGTTGAAAGATGATCTCACGTGTACGGGAACATTAAATTTCTTCGCGAAACCAACCGATCGAATTTGTAAAACTTTGGCTCCCAGGCTGGCCATATTGAGCATCTCGTCATAGGAAATAGTAGCGATCTTTCTGGCTTTTTCACAGATGTTAGGATCAGCGGTGTATACGCCATCCACGTCGGTATATATTTCACACATATCGGCCTTAAGGGTAGCCGCGATCGCCACGGCAGAGGTATCGGACCCCCCCCGTCCAAGAGTGGTAATATTTCCGTCCGGATCGCAGCCCTGAAATCCTGCCACCACTACAATGTTTCGATCCCTAATCAAGTCTTTAATTCGATTGGCCCCGATATCAACAATACGCGCATTCCCGAAACTGCAATCGGTTATTACTCCCGCCTGATGTCCGAGCAAGGACTGAGCGGGATACTTCATAGCCTGCAATGTGATGGCCAGCAAGGCGGCGGTGGTCTGTTCACCGGTAGCCAGCAAAACATCCAGTTCGCGACTTTCAGGTGAAGAAGTGACCTGCTGGGCCATTTCAATCAGATCGTCGGTAACGCCGGCCATGGCGGACAGAATGACCACGACATCGTTGCCATTTTCGTAAGTTTTGGCCACGCGTTTTGCAACGTTTCGAATCTTTTCAATATCGGCGACAGATGTGCCCCCATATTTTTGAACAATTAAACTCATTTATTCTCCCTGATTCTTTTTTCTGGCCTCATATCAAAATGATGGTTTCAAATCCATAGGTGTCAATAAAAAATTTACGGGTTTTATCATCAATGATTTCAAGATGGATGTCCAGATACTTTGCGGGTATATCTTCCTGTAGCCGGTCAGCCCATTCGATAGCACTAATCCCTTCGCCATGAATTATTTCAAAAAGTCCGATTTCGTCCAAATCATCACGGTTTTCGATGCGGTAAAGATCCACATGGTAAAACGGATGTCGACCCGGATATTCGTTTATAAACGTAAAAGTGGGACTGGTAATATAATAGTCAGCCGGTACCTCCATCCCTGCTGCCAGACCCTGAACGAATACGGTTTTTCCACTACCCAGCTCGCCGGTCAACGCGATTACGGCACCCGGTTTGAGTTGTTGGCCGATTTTTTGCCCCAGCGCCTTTGTCTCTGCCGGTGAGTGCGTTATTATTTCGATCCGCCTATTGTGCATAGGATTATACGGCCCATAGCTAACGGTTCTGAGCCAGGTTCTTGATCTGGGATGGGATGGCGTTCATGACTTCGGTGGCCAGGTAGCCGAAAGGTGCGAAATCTTTGGCCAGGGTGTCTGCCGCTGCGCCATGTATATATACACCAATGTGGGCGGCGGATTCAGGAGAGTACCCCTGGGTAACCAAACCGGCAATGACACCGGTGAGCACATCCCCCATCCCTCCGGAGGCCATACCGGAATTACCGGTAGGGTTGACAAATACCCGACCATCCGGGTGGGCGATCACAGTTCTTGCTCCTTTCAGCACCAGGTGGACATTATATTCAGTGGCGAAATTGCGTGCGCAATTTATGCGATCCTCCTGGACTGCACGGGGAGTAGTTTTAATAAGCCTGGCCATTTCACCGGGATGGGGTGTTAATATGGTCGGGACGTTGCATTTTTTTAATATGTGGGCCTCACCTGCAAGGTTGTTTATACCGTCGGCGTCCATTACGAGCGGTACCCGAGTTTGCTGCACAAGTCGGTGTACGAGATTTTTCGTTTCCTGAGCCAGTCCCATTCCGGGTCCGATGGCCAGACATTTCTTGTCCGGAAGCAGCTTCATGATCTGGTCAAATGCTGAATCATCCAGGTTACCATCCAGTGTTTCGGGAAGTGGCCAGGTCATGGCCTCAATTACCTGGGCTTCCAAAATCGAGTTCAAACTTTTGGGGGTACCCAGGGTAACAAGTCCGGCCCCGGCCCTTACGGCCGACATGGCCGTCATGGCTGCAGCACCGGTTTTACCCGGAGAACCAGAAACAATCAGAAGATGCCCGGTTGCACCTTTGTGGATGTCAGGCTGCCGGGGCTTATAGGCCGATTGGATCGTATCCGGCGTCAAGAGGTATTGTTTGGGGCTTACGGCGTTTGCGATATGGGGCGGGATACCGATATCAATAATTTCCAGTCTGCCGGTATAGAGGGCGCCCGGAAAAAGCACGTGCCCTGTTTTAGCATGGGCAAAGGTTGCGGTAACCTGCGACTTGATACAGGCGCCGCAGGGCTGGCCCGTATCCGAATTTAAGCCTGAAGGTATATCGACTGAAAATACCGGTTTGTGAGAACGGTTGATAAATTCTATGACATCTTTAAAATATCCTTTGACGTCCGAGTTTAGCCCGGTGCCCAAGATCGCATCGATCCATAATCCCTGGTGCACCAAATCCGTTTTATTTTTGGAAAAAGTTATTTTATCCGGCATTTCTACGACCGGAACGGCCAATTCTTCCAGAAGTTTGAGGTTGGCGGCAGCATCGCCTTTTACATCCTTTTGCGCGGCCAGCAGAAATACAGTGACCATTATTTTTTTATGGGCGAGGTATCTGGCGATGACAAAACCGTCTCCGCCGTTGTTTCCCCGTCCGGCAACAATACCGATCCTTTTTTGCCCGAGATCCGGAAATTGTTCGAGAAGCACCTGGGTGGCACCGCGGCCGGCATTTTCCATGAGAACTCTTCCGGGTATACCGAAGGATTCAATGCTCTGACGATCCATGGCCTGCATTTCATGTGCTGTCACGAGATACATTTGATCCTCCTCCACCCGGTATCATCAATCTTCAATCGAAAATAGTCAATTATTTGGTGATAAAGAAAAATAACAAAAATCTATTTTGCCACAAAAAGCACAAATTTCAGGAATAAGTAACTCAGGGGTCGGGGTATTTTTTTCACGGCAAGATGCCGGGTTGTTGCCTGCCAAGCCTGGCAGCGGCAACTACCTTGCATTTTACCGCCGGCTATTTAAAACTTTCACTCCAACAAGAACCGATGCCGTGTTTTGCCTTTCTCGGCGGCTGTAGCCCTTTGCCTATTAGAAGCACCGGGGCGATCATCTTGTCGTGAAAAAAACACCCCGACCCCTCAAGTAACTAAACTCACAATCTTTTTATCAGGGCCAACATCTCATTAACCGCTTTTTCCATCCCCACCATAACGGCCCGGGCGACAATACTGTGCCCGATGCTGAACTCATCAATTTCCTTTAGCTCTTTAAAAGCCTTAATTGTGTTATAGTTCAACCCGTGACCGGCATTGACGCCGAGCTTTAGCTTGTGTGCCAATTTTACGGTGTCGACGATTTTTGAAAATGCCTGTTCTTTTTTACCGCTGGTTGTTGCTTTACAAAACGAACCGGTGTAGATTTCAACCAAATCCGCATTGCACTGATGGGCTAATTTCAACTGTTCCGGATCCGGATCAATAAAAACACTCACCGGTATACCACTGTTTTGAAGGGTGCCAATCGTATCCGTTACAGTGGTTTTATGGATAACAAGATCTATTCCGCCTTCGGTTGTAATTTCTTCGCGTTTTTCAGGAACCAGCGTCACGAGGTCAGGTTTAATATCGAGTGCAAAACCCAACATTTCAGAGGTTGCGGCCATTTTTAAAATCAGCTTGGATTGAACGATTTTGCGCAGAATTCTGATATCACGATCCTGAATATGCCTTCTGTCCGATCTTAAATGAACTACAATGCCGTCAACTCCGGCAATTTCAGCCAGTACAGCCGCAGCAATCGGGTCCGGGTAAATTACCTGCCGGGCCTCTCTGATAGTTGCCACATGATTGACATTAACCGCTAGTCCAGCCATTATCGAACCTCCAAGCGTGAGTGGTTTTATTGGTTAGGTTGGTTTGTTGGTTTTATTTGTTACAGCTTC
>Ga0255054_10002744_pt1 | contig 9983 bp, 5 predicted proteins | sample JV7_2_23_MG_FD_188634 | JGI IMG/M metagenome (GOLD analysis project Ga0255054, IMG submission 188634) | Seawater microbial communities from Jervis Inlet, British Columbia, Canada - JV7_2_23 | ecosystem: Environmental > Aquatic > Marine > Inlet | place: Canada: British Columbia | collected 2016-10-06 | reverse complement strand
ATCTCGGTTTGTTGAAATCCCACCACTTCTTCTAGTAGAGGGCCCAGCGCAATGGGCTCCGTGCGAAGCTCCATACGCTTAGCGAAACCTAGGAGCCGGTGGGTCACATTACTGCATCGTTCCACCGATTTGTGAATGGATTCGACCAGCCTCAGAGTCTTCTCGCGGTGGGGATAGTCGTCGGTGAATGTGACCATGTCCTTCATCAGTCCTGCCTTCTCGTTGATTATGGCGAGAGGATTGTTGATCTCATGGGCGACACTGGCGGCCATGCGGCCAATGGTGGCGAGCTTGTTGGAATACTCGAGATCGTGCATGGCCTTGGCACGACGGGCGTCCGCCTCGCGGAGTTGGGCCACCATTCGGTTGGAGCCCCATAGGATCACCGCGACGATCAATGCGATGCTGCCACCCAAGAACCAGAATATGATGGAGTCCCGGGCGAGCGAGGCTCGAAAGGGACTCATTATTCGTTGGATGACCACCAATCTGAAGGGTGAGCCTGCAATAGCGGCGTGACCGAGAATCACCCAGTCACCGTCCTCCTGATACCACTCGACGAGTTCGGGGCTTCTGGATAGCGGTGGCAGTTGGATGTTGGCCGGCTCGAGCACTTCGCCGTATGGCGAGGCGGTGGTTTGCAAAATGCCCTGCTGATTGACTATGAATGCGTCCGTCTGTAAGCCGAGATCCAGGTCGTATAGACGGGAGCGGATCAACTCCATGTCTAGAGTCGCTCTCAGAACATAGACATCACCATCGTCCTTTTGACCTTGGAAGGCGATGACGAAATGTGGAGCATTCCTATACCCCGTAAATACGTCGCTCACATAAACCCCTCGCACCAGGACCTCGTGGAACCAGTCCTGATCCTGGTAGTTCCTTTCCTCGAGGTCATAGGGTCCGATGTAGCTTTCTTGATCTCCGTTGGAACCTATTACCCCGAGGTCCACAAACCCTCCGAACGCATCTCGCAGATTGTGGAGGGTGAAAGCAAGCGCGGTATCGCGCAGCAGCTCATCGTAGGTGTTCTCACTCAAGACGAGTGAGAGCGCGTTGCGCCGCTCTTCGAGGGCAAATTCGAGACTACGCTTGGTCGTGGAGAGAATGCGGTTGACGGCAGCCCGGTTTTCAGTGCGGTACGCATCCTGATCGTGGACGTGGTTGATCCCCGTCATGATAAGAAGCGGAATGATGGCTACCAACGAAGGGACGATGACCGAGAATCGCCATAACCGCCGATAACGGGACGCCGGAACCTTGACTGGGCTGCCCCGATGGGAAGGTGGCTCGATCTTATCCGAGGCCGGCAATGGAGCGGGCTCTCTCCCTTCGGAACCGGGCGAGTCGTTGCCACCAGTGCTACTCACAATCTCATTCACCTGTCATGTCGGATAACTCGTTCTGTGATGCAGTCTTGGCTTGGTTGACCTTGCGGTACGCGTCTCTCATCACCTCGGCGAGCACTTCGATGTTCACCGGTTTGGTGAGATAGGCGAACGCACCCAGGTCGGCGGCCAACTGCTCCTCGTGCTCGGACCCGTGTCCGGTCAAGACAACGACCTCGATTTGAGGATTCGATTGCTTTAGGCGCGTCAGGACCTCGATGCCTCCAATACCTGGCATCATCAGATCAAGAACGATGACGTCGGGTGCGTCTTTCTCGACATAATCAAGGGCTTGCTGACCATCGTAGACGATTGAAGCAGGAAGCTGACGCGTCTGCAGCCTTTCAGAGAGGGTCTGCACGAATTCCTTCTCGTCGTCCACCAGAAGGACCTTGGGCGGAAGCTCAATGTTTGCCATTGGGTTTATTGCCGGGGCTCGGTATTTGGGTCCAAGTCGTGCGTGGACCTTGCCTACGCCAGGAGTCTTGATCGCCAACTGCTCGAGTTCTTCTTGATATTGTTTCATTCGCATCACGTGGCGATTGATGAGAATGGTCACTTCTCCGTGCTTGGCCGTGACGTCCACGATGTGGTTGTGCTGCGCTAGAGCGAGGTTAACCTGGGCGGCGAGAAGAAAATCGCGAGCTGTGAGCTGGGATACCACGGTGGTCTTGATAGGCTCGGAGACGGCCATATCACAGATGAGCGTGGTGGCCTGCTCGAGCGAGGTGTCCTGCATTGGTACTACCAGGTCATAAAGACTCTCGTCGTACGGAGTCTTCTCGAAAAGCAGCTGAGTCCACTGTAGTCGTTCCTCGTCGTCCTTGCGGATGACCTTGGCAGCTTCTTTTTCAGCACTCCCGGTGGTAGTCGCGCACTGCTGAACCCGATACGGAAAATTGGCGATGACGCAGATGTTCAAGACGTGCGGAATGTCTCTGGGGATGAGGTGGCCGAGAAAACCATGCATCATCTTCTCGTCGGTCTGGATGATCTCGGCGAGGACCACCCTCAGGCACGCGAGGTTCTTCTCTCTCTCGTGTGTGAAATTGTCCCAGAAGGGTGGAGGGCCGGTGATAGATCGCTGCAGCTTCCCGGGCGACAAATCGAAACGTCGGGCGGTTTCGTCGATCAGCTTATCGTCGCACCGTTCGTACCCAAGCTTTTCGGTGACGAGCTTGTAGAGTTCGTCGCCATGGCAGTACGAACCGCTAAACATGTTAACGACAGCCATTTAGGCATCCTCTTTCGTCGTCAATTGCACGCCGGTGTCCCAACGCTCCCGAGCCACTTATCCCGCATATAGAAATAGGTTGTCGTCAACTCTACGGCAAGGAAGATCAAGGTACTTGTGTCACTGCTTGGCATCCGCACCAGAGCTTGGGCCAGCTTGCCGTCAGGTCTGTTCGAGAGCCTCGATGTCGGGCTTGACTGCGTCATCCAACTTCACACCCCCACGCTCAGCCCTGACAACCCGCGAGTACAGTGTGACCTCCCGGTCAAACAGGAAGCGGAACAGCAACTTGGTCCATGATGTGTGATAGGCGAGGTCATCGTATGCCTCGGGTGCCAGGCGGCGGAGCTTGGGCAGGTTGTTCCAAGGCACGGATGGCATGTCATGATGCTCATTATGGTAGCCGACGTTGAAAGCGAGTTTGTTCAGCGGCCCGTAGTAGCTGAATGTCTCCTGTGTCCCACCGTTGATGAGGTAGTGTCGCTGTATCCAACGAGCGCCCAACGGATGTAAGCCGATGCCAAAAAGGAACGACAACAGCAGATAGACCAGGGCCTTCGGTCCAAACAGGATTAGCAGGGCGATGTCGAAACTGAACTGGACCATGAGGCTGAATACAAACCAACGATCCCACAATCCAATTTCCTTTAACCGCATGGGTCGAACGCCCTCGATGACGGGGAACACTGCGAGCCACAAGGCCTTTCTCCACCATGACCTACCGACCAGACGAGCCTCCCAGTGGAACGGCAGATCTGCATCGAGTTCATAGACTCCCTGGAAAGCGTGATGTTTGATGTGATATTTCGTGAACTGAATCGAGCCTGGGAACGTCATTGGTAGGTCGGCGAGCATGCCAACGAGGATATTCGACACCTTCCGCTTGAACACCAATCGGTGCGAGCACTCGTGGATGATGATGAACAGTGCGTGGTTGGCAAACGCGCCCACAGCGTAGGCTGCCACGATCACGAGCCACCACGGCTGACTGCTCAGAATTATCGCCAACGCAATCTGCAGAGTGACTATGCCGAGTGCGTACCAGAACGTCATGGGGTTCTTGCCGATGAGTTCTCGGGCTTCGGGGTGGTCCTTCAGGATCGCCTTGGTACGCCGGCGGTGTGGTTCGGGCTCATTGGAGTAAGTGAAAGCCAGTTGTGACATGTATGGACTCCCGAATGTGGAGAACCGGATGGATGACCATCCCTGCGCGGCTGGCGCATCCGGGTCCGAATGAACCGGCCAGTACCCCTCCACCCCTCCTGCTGGGGATGAAATGTGTGCATTAGAGCGGGCTGCCGCTAGGGGTTGAGAGTGCCTAAACCCTGGAAACATATTGGTTTAAGCCCTAGCTACCGCCTTTGTGCAATAGCTTCCTGCCCTTTCTCGTGAATCTTAGATGCAGCAAAGGCCGTAGTTGGATTAGCGTTGCTAGGAATTTGTTTCCCGCACCATGGGGACCTTGTGATGAAGCGATCTCTGGGCGAGTTCGAACAGCTGGTCCTGTTGGCAATCCTAAGGGTTGGCGATGGAGCATACGCGGTCCCCGTGATCCGTGAGATCGAGGAGCAGACCGGGCGGAGTGTTTCCCACGCAGCGGTCTATATCGCGCTGCGTCGGCTGGAAGAGAAGGGTCTCGTGACGTCGTGTCTGGCGGAGGCTACGGCCGAACGCGGTGGTCGGGCCAAACGTTACTATCAGGTTGATCCCGCTACTGTTCCTCTCTTGCGCCAATCTCGCGACGCCCTGCTGCGAATGTGGGAGGGGTTGGAACCCGCCAATGAGTGACCGGTACCCTCGCAGCTCTGAGCCACTGGATCGCGGTGGGCCGGTTCCACGACTGGCCACCTGTTTTCTCGCGAGTTGCCTGCCACGTTCGGCGACCGAAGAAGTGCTGGGTGATCTGGAAGAGGCATATCGCGGTTACGTAGCTAGCCGTGGTTTCTCCGTCGCGCGTCGCTGGTACTGGAGCCAGGTCGGCCGGTTCATGGCCAGGCTGACATGGAAGCGGTTGACTGATCTGACTCCAAGATACAAGCCCCGCACGCGCCAAAGCAGAAATTCTCCGGCGGGATCAGTCGGTCCTCGTAATAGGTCTAGAACAACAGTACGGAGTGCACACCCGATGAGCACGTTCATGCAGGACGTCAGCTACGCTGTGCGTACCCTTTCGAGGGCGCCCGGCTTCACGGCGGTCATCATCGTCATCTTGGCAATTGGCATAGGTGCGAATGTGGCCATGTTCAGCATCGCCGACGCGGTAATGCTCCGATCACTCCCATTCGCGGATGCGGACCAACTGATCCTGGGCAGGACGACCTATGACGGACAGGTTGCATGGAACGTCTCGTCCCCGGACTACTACGACTATCGAGATCAGGTTCAGGCGTTTCAGTCTCTGGCCGCGATTCGGTCTGGTGCGTCTCCGGTCACGGTGACCGGAGGTGACGAACCTGAACGGATACCCGCAATCCTCGTGAGCGTGAATTTTTTCCCAACCCTCGGTATTGCCCCTCAGTTGGGACGCCAATTCGGCACTGACGAGGCCGAACTCTCCGCACCTTCCGTTGCGATCATTAGCCACGGTTATTGGCAAAGGCGATTCGGTGGCGCACCCGACGTGTTGGGAAGAACCCTGGTCGTCGAGGGTGTCCTCAATACCATAGTGGGGGTGATGCCGGCAGGATTCCACTTCTTGTTCGACGTGGACATCTGGAGCCCGATGCGGGACGGTGGCCCCTACACTGGGTTTCGCCAATACCACAACTGGACACTCGTGGGCCGATTGAAAACTGGAATAACGCCGGAGCAGGCTCAGAGTCAGGTAGATGTCGTTGCCGCCCAGCTGCAGGACGCCTACCCCGAGTCGAATGAGAACAAGGGCCTGAACGTGAGCGGGCTGCAAGGTGCGTTGGTGGAGTATTACCGTCCGATGCTGTTGATGCTGATGGCGGCCATTGGTCTCGTGCTATTGATCGCGTGCGGGAACGTTGCCGGTTTGCTGTTAGCTCGTGGTTCGAGCCGTAACACAGAGATGTCGGTGCGAGCCGCGCTCGGGGCTTCGGGAGGGCGTTTGGCCCGCCTGTTGTTGACGGAGAGTGCGCTGATGGCGGTGATGGCGGGTTTGTTGGGAATAGTGCTAGCCATTTGGCTACAGCGACTAATGCTCGGCTTCATCCCCCTCGACTACTTGGGAATCAGTGAGATCGGAGTGTCCGCACCGATGCTGGCATTCGCAACCGCGCTGTCTCTGGTGACAGCTTTGATATTCGGTGTTGCCCCGGCAATCAACGGTGCCAAGACGAATCCGTCGGAGAATCTCAAGAGTGGAGCGAGAACCACCGAGACCGGAGGGGCCGCGAAGCTACGCAGCGGACTCGTGATTCTCCAAGTGGCACTCAGCGTGGTGTTGTTGATTGGATCTGGCCTGCTGCTGAGGAGCTTCATCAAGCTACGGGGAGTCGATCCGGGGTTTCACACCGAGAATCTACTGACGGCTCGAGTTGGTCTTCCCTTTTCGTACCAGGACGCTGAATCTCGCATCCAGTTCTACGAGGCACTCCTCCAGGACATCCAGGCCATCCCTGGTGTACGGTCGGTCGGGGCAACCAGCTTGCTGCCAATCAAGGATAGCTACAGCAACATACGTGCATGGGATCCCGAGAATCCACCAACCGAATCCAGTGAACGTCGCCTGGCCGAGCATCGGAGAGTGATGCCTGGATACTTCGACGCCATGGGGATTCCGATTCTCGCGGGCCGCGACGTGGAGCCGACTGACATGGTCGACGCCGAACTCGCACTCATTGTCAGTGAGTCCATGGGGGGGGATTTGTTCCCTGATCAGAATCCGGTAGGGCGGCAGGTCGCCTTGGATTGGGGTGGCGCAGAGCCAGCGCTCGTGCGGGTGGTTGGTGTTGCCGGTGATGTCCAGATGACGTCACTCTCGTCTGAAGACCACTGGCAGATGTATTACTCATACAGCCAGTCACCAGTTGGAACCATGAGTCTGGCGATCCGGGCTCAAGGCGATCCGGCCATGTTGACCGGTGCTGTTCGTCGGGCTCTACGGGCGCGGGACTCTGACATTCCGCTTGACAATGTCTCGACTATGGAAGATGCGATATCCGGTTCGGTGTCCGGAGACCGCATAATCATGCTTACCGTCACGCTTTATGCTGCCGTTGCTATGCTTCTTGCTGCAATCGGCCTGTACAGTGTGCTGGCCTTCTATGTCGCACAGCGTATCCATGAGATCGGCATCCGGATGGCCTTAGGAGCGACGGCCGGGAAGGTTGTCCAGCTCGTCTTGCAGCGAGGATTGATTCTGGTCGGTATCGGACTGGGACTCGGGATCGCCGGCGCTTTTGGGGCAACCCGTCTGATCCAACAACAGCTGTTCGATGTCGAGCCAACTGATCCGATGACGTTTGCCGGCGTTGGCGTGTTGTTCGCTCTGGTCGGGATAACGGCTTGTCTCATCCCAGCTTGGCGGGCAGTTCGCCTGGATCCGGTTGAGACTCTGCATGCAGAGTAGGGGAGAACTCGGCTAGCTACCTTGCCGACCGCCGACAACTGGAAACAGTCAATCGAATGCCTCGTCGAGCTTGAGCACCGTGTTCAGCAGCACGTCTGCTCCGTTCACGACATCTTCTGGACGCGAAAATTCCTGCGGCGAGTGACTGATCCCACCCACGCTCGGGATGAAGATCATTCCTATGGGAGCGAGCAGAGCGATGCTCTGAGCGTCGTGCCCCGCACCGCTGGGCATGCGCAACGCCGAGAGTCCCAACTCGGCGGCTGAGTCGCCGACCAACTGTCGAATACCCTCGTCGGTGGGTGCCGCCCTGCTCAAGTAGAATTGGTCGAATGAGAACTGGATCTTTGTCGCCTCAGCCAGCTCGCGGCTCTCAGTTTCGATCGCTTGGTAGACACGATCGATCTTATGCATCTCGAGATCACGGATCTCCAGGCTCAGCGTCACCTGCCCGGGAATCACATTCGGTGCTCCGGGTGATGCTTCGATCTGACCTACGGTTCCCACTTGTCGGCCGGGCATGCCAGTGACTACGCGATTCACAGTTTCGATAAAGCGGGCGGCTGCAAGGAGTGCATCCTGGCGATCACTCATCGGCGTCGTCCCTGCATGGTTGGCGAATCCGTCAATAGTCACGCGCCAGCGTTTGATGCCGACTATTCCCGCCACAACGCCGATCTCGATCTGCTCGTTCTCGAGCAAACCTCCCTGTTCAATGTGCAATTCCACGTAGGCCACTATCCCCGCAGGGTCCCTCCTCACGCTGTCGAGGTACTCCGGATCACCTCCTATGATCCTGATGCCCTCTCCGATCGTGTGCCCGCTGTGGGTCACCAAAGCGAGTTCCTCAGGTTCCAACTCACCGCTCATGGCGCGGCTTCCGGTCTTGCCCCCCTCTTCGTTTTGAAAGACCACGACGTCGATTGGGTGACGCAGTACCATGTTGTGCCCGGCCAGAGTCTGGGCGACCTCGATCGCCCCCAAAGACCCCAGTGGTCCATCGTAGTTGCCGCCTTGGGGTACGGAGTCGATGTGTGAGCCGAACATCAGCGAAGGCATTCCACTCTCGGTTCCCTCTCGCCTTCCAATGATGTTGCCGGCCGTGTCACTTGCGACATCGAGTCCCGCCTCACGCATTAGTCCGCGCACGAACTCCCTACCCTGCAAGTCTGCCTCGCTGTAAGCGATCCGGTTGACGCCTCCCGTCTGAGTCTGGCCGAACTCCGCAAGCTCATCGAGATGTCGGTTGAGGCGGGGCCCATTTATGTGGAGTGGCTCTGACGTAATCGGCGTCTTGAGAGCTGAGCGTATTGAAATGCCACTCAGCCCCGTAGCGGCACATTGCACGAATTGGCGTCGGTTCATAATTACCTCATCTGGCGGTTCCCCAATGCAGAGTCTATCCTTTTGCCAGTCGAGGCCAACGGTAGCCTGCGGTGAACACACTGGGAGCGTGTCATTATGCCTATCCCCCTGAAGCATGATAAGAGCTTTGCACGCGTAGGGTCCATACTCTCTACAACGCTGGTCTTTCTGGCTATCACCGATGCCTGCAGCTCTGAGCAGGATCCCTTCACGAGCCCGGAGGCCCGTGATCACGCGGCTGCGATGGGCGCTCACCATCTTTGCTCCGGTGTCTTCGTCGTGGGTCGCGATTACCAGCGTACCCCCGAGCAGGTCTTTGCGGAAGACATCGAGCCGTTTCCCCACTTTAATTGGCAAGATGACTTCGAGTATGAGGTCGATATGGAGGCTGAGACAGCGGGCGTCTGGGGCGCCGACGTTGCCAGAAGGACTGCCAAGTACAACGGCGATCAGGGATGCTCCATCCTGGTCCGCGGTGAGACTGATGTCCACTACGAACCGGTGCCAGTGCCACGCAACCTGCCCGATCCGAATACTCAGCCGTGGCCAACTGGGGATGTGGGCGCGTACGGCACGTTCCCGGAGGTGAACCAGGCGAGCCTCGACAGCGCTTTCGAGTGGGCGATCGAACAGGAGCAAAACACGCGAGCCCTGGTCGTTGCCTACAAGGGGAACGTCATCGGTGAACGCTTTGCGCCGGGATTCACCAGGAACACTCCACAGATCAGCTGGTCGCAGGGGAAGAGCATAACTGCGGCACTAATCGGCATACTGGTTCAACGGGGTCACTTCAGCCTCGATGACCCTGCGCCGGTGCCAGAGTGGCGCGGGGTAGACGACCCACGCAATGCAATCAAGATCAAGCACCTGCTGAGAATGAGCAGCGGACTCGATTTCCTGAATTTGGGTCTTGCTCAACCCAATGCGTGGACCGATGAGAACGAGCACTTCCTCATCTATTTCGACGCCATCAACGTATTCGAGCACGCGATAGACCAGCCCATGGACCTGCCAGCGGATTCGCTGTTCAGGTACCGGAACAGCGATCCGCTCACACTTGGCCGGATCGTGCGCCAGACCGTCGAGGCGAGTGGGGAGGACTATCTGACCTTTCCCCAACGCGCGCTGTTCGATCGGATCGGTGCCCGCGACTACGTGCTCGAGACTGACCCGTACGGCAACTTCATCATGACCGGATACGATTTCGGGAGTGCCTGGAGTTGGCTGCGCTTTGGCTTGCTGCACTTGTGGGATGGTGTGTGGCAAGGAGAACGCATATTACCCGAAGGCTGGGTCGAGTTCATAGGCACTCCCGCACCAGGTGATCCCAATCAAGGGTACGGAGGCCTGTTCTGGCTCAATCGGGGAGGCGCCATGGACCAGGTTCCAGAAGATGCGTTCTGGGCCGCGGGCTTCATGGGACAGACGACCATGGTGATTCCGTCACGTGATGTGGTGA
>Ga0255054_10002743_pt1 | contig 9985 bp, 10 predicted proteins | sample JV7_2_23_MG_FD_188634 | JGI IMG/M metagenome (GOLD analysis project Ga0255054, IMG submission 188634) | Seawater microbial communities from Jervis Inlet, British Columbia, Canada - JV7_2_23 | ecosystem: Environmental > Aquatic > Marine > Inlet | place: Canada: British Columbia | collected... | reverse complement strand
CGGCCATCGCGCTCCGAGGGGAACAGGAAGCCCGGGTCAGGCGCTGACGCGGTGGCCCCCACGAGGACCGGCCGGCCCTCGCTGAGATACCGCTCGAGCGCTACCCGGGCATCGGGATGGAGGGTCACGAGGAGGGTCTTGCCGCCCTTGCCCCGCCAGAAGCGCAGGAGCGAACGCTCGGTATCGACGTCGTCGAGCCGCAGCAGCCGCACGGCCGAGTTGCGGGCCGCCGTGGTGACCAGGATGGCGACCATGGCCCGGTCGCGCAGGTCGCGCGGCCGGTCCCCGGCGCAGCCCGCCTCGAGCGCCCGCAGGTCGGCTAGGGTGGCCCCTTTGGTGGGGGTCTCCTCCGAGGGCAGGAGCGGATCGAGGGCGGCCCGCCGGCGGAAGCGGCGGAACGGGTCCGTCGCCAGATAGCCCTCATCGAGGGCCCAGATGACGAGCGAACGTAGCGGACGGACATAGGCGTTGACGCCATTGAATGCCATGAAAGCGAGCCTCGCTGGTGACAACGTTCGGTTGTCGTACCCAACCAGCACCAGGAGGCCCAGGAGATGTTGTACGTCGGATTGGATCTCTCGCGCCAGAGGCTCGATGTCCACGTGCTCGATGAGGATGGTCAGACCATCGAGGTGACTGCCGTCCGCCCCGATGCGGACGCGCTGCGAACGCTCGCAGCCCATGTCCTCCGTCACGGCCACGAGGTGACGACGGTCATCGAGTCCATGACGGGAGCCCGTTTCATCCATGACCAGCTTGAGCTGCGGGGTTGGGACGTCGCCATCGGTGACGCCGTCAAGGTGAAGGGACTGGCGCCACTGGCGGCCAAGACCGACAAGATCGACGCCTGGGTCCTCGCCGAGCTGGCTCGACGCGACCTCGTGCCCGAGACCTGGCTGCCGGATCCGGCAGTGCGCGCCGAGCGGGAGCGTGCCCGCTTCCGCCTCCACCTCGTCCGTCATCGGACCGCGCTCAAGAACCGCATCCACGCGACGCTGCTCACCTTCGGTCATCCCGTGCCGGTCGCGGACCTCTTCGGGGTCAAGGGTCGTGCGCTGCTCGCAGGCATGGACGTGCCCGAGCCTTGGGCTTCGTCGCTGGCCACGAGCCTGGCCATGGTCGACGAGCTCGATGCGATGTGGCGCCTCCGCCGGCGGCCTGAGTCCACCATGATGGCCGGCGGTAGACGCTGAAGCCGTCGGCCTGAGCTGGTACAGGCTCAAGACCGAGCGCCTCGCTGACCGATCCTCCGCACCGCAGGCCATCCAAGCGAGTGGCCGGCCGAGCGGCGCATCGGCGCCCTGCGAGCCGGCGCACATCACATGGTCCTGTAGCCGGGCTGGTTCGCTACCATTGTGGACCGATGGACCAAGTCGCGCCTGCACCGATGCCACGACCGCGTATACGTCGCCTGCGGGCGCGCCGGCCGGGGTGGCGCCTGCTCGCCTCGCTGGCGCTTCTCGCGGTACTGCCCGTCGCGTGCGACGACGGCGGCGCAGGGACGGACGGCCTCGAGGCGACCGGCGTGATCGTGGCAGTCCGCGGCTCCATCACCAAGACCGACGAGTTCGACCTGCTACTGCCCGACGGGAGCCGCCTCACCATCGTCCCCGACGGCAGCGTCCTCGTGAGCTCCGGCTTCTCGCCGTCTCATCTGCGCGAGCATATGACCCTGGCGGAGCAGATCACGGTGACGTATCGAGATGAGGGCGGGCAGAACGTCATGACGGCGGTAGGCGACAGCGGTGACTGAGCGTGGCGCGACGAAGCCGCAGCAGGCCCTCAGAGACCCTCGAGCGCGACTGCCAGCTCCCCGGGCGCGAACGCGACCTCCAACTTGGCATGGACACGCCCGTCGCTGTCCACGACGACCACGTAGGGCTCGGTGAGGAGCCCCCAGGCGTCGGTCCAAGGCGCCGGCTGAAGGGACCCCTGGGCAGTAAGGACCGGACGTAGCGAGCCCTCGCTGTACTCCATCACGTATGGCTCGACGTTGATGAACGTCAGTTCCGGATGGTCCTCGGCCATTCGCTTGACCATCTCGAGCATGGGCCCGCATGTGGCGGACTGGCAGAAGGCTGGCGTCGCGAACACGAGCACGAAGGGGTCGCCAGCCTCAAGGGCGTCCGCAGCCGAGGTCTCGTAGAGGCGTTCCATGGGCTGCCGGTCGGTCGACAGGCGCGACAAATCGCCGTCGACGTCGGCGAGGGTGGGCGTCGCCACCGCTGGAGCAGGGGCCCCGAGTGCTGGCGTCCAGCTCTGCTCGAGGACATCGAAACGCACGCGAACGGACTGGCTGGTGCCATCCGGGAAGGTGGCCTCGAGCCGCGCCTCCCAGCGGCCGGCGGCGGGGAAGTCAGCGTCCGCGACGTAGAGGCCGCGCTGGTCCTCGATGGTCCAGATGAAACGAGCGTGAGCGTCGAATGACGGATCGACCGGGTGCTGACCCTCCTCGTAGAACGCCAGCCGCACTCCGACATCCGGGGCAGCGATGAGGCTGCCGCTGCCGTCGGTCAGCGAGAACAGGAAGCGATTAGGTCCACGAGACAGCTCGGAGTTGGCTAGGACGGGCAGGATGGCGGGACGCTCGGCAGGGGTCGGCTTGGACATCGCCACAGATCCCGGCCTTCCCGTTTCGGCCGAGCCTGACGGTTCCGCGGCCAGATCCTTCGACCCGTCAGCGCATGCGGCCGCGATGAGGACGAGCGCGGTCGCTGCCGCGATGAAGCGATGCATGGGCAGGTCCTTCCAGGTTTCCCCTCTGGTCGGCGCGCTGGCATACCGGGATCTCCGAACGTGGGCCGCCGAGAGACAGGGACCGCCGCAGACGGTGGCGCGGTGGCGCTCGTTCGGGCAAGCGCGGTTACGCCGCTCGACGCGGGCGAGCTGGATGCTGCGCGCGCCGTCAGCTCGCTCGAGAAGGTGGTGCTGCCCTCCCAGTAGAGAGAGCAGCACCACCAAGGGGGCTCGGCCCGCGCTCCCCCGCGGGCCGGGAGCAGAAGGTCAGACTTCGGCCGGCAGGACGATGAGCCGCCCGGTCATGGAGGGCTGGTGGATGGTGCAGACGATGTTGAACACGCCCGGCTGGTCCGCGGTGAACGTCACCTCCGTCAGCGCTCCTCTGGTGACATCGAACGCCAAGTCGTAGCCCTCGATGAAGGACGTGTGTAGCGAACCGTTGACGCCGAGGATCTGGAGGTTCACCTCATCGCCCTCGCGAACCGTCACCTCTCCGGGAAGCCAGACGTACGTCTCGACGACCCAGTCCCCGTTGTCGTCGGGACCCTTCAGGGCGTAGCCGCCACCTTCGGGGAGCGCCTCCTCGGGGAAGGGCTCCTTCTCGACGTTGGTCGAGCCCTTCGGTTCGATGGCCGACATGTAGATGGTCTGCTCATGTTCGGCCGCGAGTACCGTTGCCGCTCCTGCCGTGCCGAGTACTGCCAACGCCCCGGCAAGGGCGATGACGCTCATGATCCGCTTCATCGAGTGACCTCCATGCGGCTAGCGGGACGTGGCGGCCGTCTCCTCGGGCTCCACACTCCCTTCTGGCACCACGCTGGCACCGAGAGCGGCGCACGGCCACCCCTCCCTCAGGCTGGCTGGACCCCTCCGTGCGGGGGGATGCGGGCTCCTCCCCCGGGATGCGCAGTCGACTCCCGGCGGGCAAGACCGCGCTCGGGTGGCGGTCCTTCCTAGCGGATGATCCCGTGACGCAGGCCATATGAGACGGCCGCGGCGCGAGAATCTACGCCGAGTCGCGAGTACAACTCCTTCAGGTAGCCCTTCACCGTCGCCTCGGAGATGCCCAGCTCGGCCGCAAGCTCCTTGTTGCTCCGCCCCGCGGCGAGCCGACGCAGGATCTGGAGCTGTCGCGGAGACAGCGACACCGCCGCCGCATCGGGGTCGCCGGCATCGGGCGGTACGTGGCGGGCCAGCAGCGGCTTGGCCAGGGCCGGCTGGATGTAGGCCCCTCCCGCGACCGCGGACTCGATGGCGCGGATGATCTCATCTCGCGGAGCGCTCTTGAGGACGTAGCCGGAGGCTCCGTGCGCCAGTGCGCGGTCGACACTGGCCGGCTCGTCGTGCATCGTGAGCACGACGACCGGCGGGGCGTGTTCACGCTCCCCGAGCGCAGCCAAGACCCCGTGGCCGTCGACGACGGGCATGGCGAGGTCGAGCAGGACCGCATCGCACGAGACACGCTCGAGGAGGCGCAGAAGCGCGGCACCATCCGCGGCATCCCCGACGACCTCGAGGCGGTCGTCAGTGTTGAGCATCCAGCGCAAACCTTCGCGGACCGCCTCGTGGTCGTCCGCGACAATCACCCGCAGCATCAGCCCTCGTCCTTGATAGGGAGCTCGACCACCAGACGGGCCCCGCCCAGGCGGCTTTGCTCGCACGCCAGCGTCCCGCCCAGCGACTCGGCTCGCTCCCGTGCGTACGCCAGGCCCAGGCCACGTCCGGCATGACGGCCCGACCCATGTGACCAGCCGCAGCCATCGTCGTCGATGCTCAGCCTCGCGACACTGGTCACTGTCAGGCGCACCAGCACGCGCCGGGCATCGGCGTGCTTGACGACGTTGAGCAGCGCTTCCTCGGTCGTACGAAGCAGCACGCGCCTGCCGTCCGCCGGCAGGGATCCTGCCGACCCGATGATGCGCAAGCGGATCTCCAGACCAGTCTCCTGGCGAGCCCGCCCGACCGCACTCTCCATGGCCAGGAGGAAGCCGTCCTCATGGACCTCCACCGGCCGGAGCCGGCCCATGAAGGCGCGGAGGCGTCGTTCAGCGCCGCTGACTCGAGCTTCGAGCGCATGGAGCTCCTGGGTGACCGCAGCGGAGACGCCGGGTGACCGGGCAAGGATGCCACGCACCCCATAGAGCAACCGGATGAGGTCGCCGGCAAGCAGGTCGTGAAGTTCCCCGACGATGGCCTGCCGCTCTTCCTGGTGGGCAGTGTCAAGCCGCTCCAACAGCCGCCGTCGCTCGTCCGCCGACTGCTGGACACGAGCGAACAGGGCGGCGTTGGCGAGCGCCGCGTCCAGGCTACCCGTCACCGATCGCAGGAGGCGTCGCTCATCCTCCGCGAACGGCTCGCCGTGACGCACCGCGACGAGCCAGGATCCGTCATTGAGCTCATGGCCCAGGCTGCCCCGCTCCGTCGAGCGTGACTCCTCGATGGTGAGGCTGTCGAGTCGAAGGGCCTCTCCGAGCTCGGTGGATAGGCGCTCGAGCAGTTGCGACGGATCCAGCGAGGTCGCCAGCGCATCCGCGGCGTCGACAAGGACTGCGGACGTAGCCGCGCTCTCCAGAGCGATCGCCCGATCGCGCTCGATGCGCCTGACCGCTGACCACACGAGGGCGACGAGGAAGATCGTCAGCACGCCCAGGCCCAGCGCGATCGAGGTCCAGGTCGCCGTGGCGATGCGTCCGAGCGCCGCCTCGAGCTCGGTGGTCTCGCTGTAGATCTCGAAGACACCGGCCGCCTCACCATCGCGGCCGGACACTGGGATGTAGAACTCCACTAGCTCAGTGTGAGCGTCCTCGAAGATGTTCTCCGGAGCGGACAGGTCGGAGACCCGGGCGACTCCTGGATCAGAGCGTAGCGCTGCCAGTTCCGGGATCTCGTCCTCGAAGCGCCGGCCGATGAGCTCGGATGCGTCGGAGTAGCGGACGCTGCCGTCGAAGGCCCACAGCTTCACCCGCACGTGACTGCCACCAAGGATGGCCTCCTCGACGAGGCGATGCACCGAACCGATCTCGGCCGTCGAGAGCGGGTCGTCCAGGTCGGGCAGTCGGTCACCGATGGCAGCGACGGCGGCCTCCAGGCCGCGTTGCTCAGCCACGATGAGATCCTTCCTCGTCTGGCTCGTGATGAAGACGCCAAGCACCACCGCGATGACCCCGGCCAGGACGACGCCAACGAGCGAGATGCGCGCCGTGCGGTCCAGTGAGCGTGTCAGCGCTCCGGCCATGCCGGCCACTGCAGCCAGCATCCGCGACACGACGCGTGGGCGCAGGCCGGTGATCGTCGGGCCGCGCGAGGCAGCGCGTGGCGAGTCATGCTCCGGGGCGACCAGGCCAGGGCCTCCAGTGGAGGTCGTCGGCGGCACGGGTCTACCTGCCCCGGACGGTCCCGGCGAGAGTCATGCCGTCACTCGCGTGGCTGTGGAGGACCCTCGCGAGCCACGAGCAAGGCGGCCTCCACGCGGCTTCGGACTTGTAGTTTGCCCAGGATGTTGGTCATGTAGTGCTTGATGGTCTTCTCGGCAAGGCCGAGTCGCTCGCCGATCTCCTGGTTGCTCAAACCCTCGGCAACCAGCTCCAGCACGTCGCGCTCACGGTCGGTCAGCTCGTCGTAGGGCGAGGTCCGGGGGGTCTGGAGCTCGCGCAGCAGGCCCCATGCCAGCGCGGGGGCGACATAGACCTCCCCGGCGTGCACGGAGCGGATCACATCGGCGAGTTCATTGCCACCGGCACCCTTGAGGACATAGCCCGAGGCGCCCGCCTTGACCGCCGCGAGAAGGTCGTCCTCGTCCTCGGATACGGTGAGCATGACGATGCGCGTCGCCGGGCAGGCTGCGCCGATCTGGTGCGCCGCCGCGAGTCCGCTGCCAGGCATGGCAACGTCGAGGACCATGACGTCGGGCAGCTCGGTGCGAGCAAGGTGGAGCGCGGACGCGGCGTCGCTGGCCTCGCCCACCACTTCGATGCCGTCTTCCCCGGCTAGTGACATGACGACGCCGGCGCGAAACATGGGATGGTCGTCGGCGACGGCGACGCGAATGGTCTCGCTCATGTCTCGGCGGGCCCAGTCTGCAGTGGCCACCAGACTCTGAGCTCGGTCCCCGCACCGGGCGCCGAGCCGAGCGCGAACGACCCTCCCAGGACCTCGGCCTGCTCGCGGATGCCTGCCAATCCCAGACCGTCGCTGGAGCCGACCGCGGCGGGGTCGAATCCCGTCCCGTCGTCGCGAACGAGGAGGTTCAGCCCCGCTGCTCCTGCCTGTCTCTCAGCCGGTGTGCCCGACAGCTCGACCTCGACTGCCTCGCTCTTGCCGTGCCGCACCGCATTGGAGAGCGACTCTTGGAGCGCGCGGAAGAGGGCGATCTTCACCGGCAGCGGGACCGAGTCGGGCACCTGATGCGTGATGAGACGGACCCGGGTGCCGCTGCGTCGCGCATGATCCTGGACCGCTCGAGCGGCGACCGCCCCCGCGCCCATCGGCGCCAGCTCCGGAAGGCGCAGGCCGGCCGCCACGCTTCTCATATCGGTCATGGCCTCCTGGAGGACCGTCTCGACCTCCGAGATCTCGGCGGCCGTCGGCGGATCGCCGCGCTCGGCTCGCTTCTGGAGCCCGTCAAGGCGCAGCAACGCGAGCGACAGCATCTGGGCGGGCCCGTCGTGCAGGTCGGAACTGACCCGCCGCATCGACCGCTCGTTGAGCGTCGTGGTCCGCTCTGCGGCGGAGTGGACGCGCTCGCTCAGCTCGGCGTTCTGGTCGAGCAGGTCGGTCAGCTCGTCGACCTGTTTCGAGAGCGCGACTTCCTGGCGCTGGATCGTGTCGCTGCCTCGCTTCACGAGACCATAGAGCAGCAGGCCGGCGATGACGATGGCCAGCGTCACCAGGGCCCACGTCGTCAGGCGCGCCTGGCCCACCTGCTGGTCGATGTCCTTGGGCGGCATGTAGAACTCGGCCACGGCGATGATGTTCTCCGTGCCTCGCTCCCGGACCGGGATGTAGATCTCGAGCAAGCGATCCCAGCGTGCCCGTTCCCAGACGTTCTCCGCACCGCTGAGATCATCCATCTCGGTCGTGATCTCGCCCGCCCAAGCCTCGGCCAGGTGGCCCTCCACCGGGAACCGCTGCCCGATAAGACCGGCGTTGGGGCTGTACACGACCTCGCCGTCCTCCGACCACAGGCGCAGGGATCGCACGCGCTCCGATAGCGCGCTCGATGCCAGGTGCGCGTCGAGCGTGGCGACCTCCCCTGCCGTGAGCTCGCCGCCGCCAGACATCGAGGCCACGGTCGGCTCGATGATCGACTCCACGTAGAGCGCGGTGACCGAGGCCGTGCGATCGACGATGCTGCGCTCGAGCTGATCGCCGACCCAGGTGCCGACCGCCAGGCCGGCCACGAGCAGGATCGCGAGGTTGGCCACCAGGAAGCGCTGCGCCAGGGACAGCGAACGGAGCGCACGCCAGGGCTTCGCGAGCGAGCCCGTCGCGCCGTGGGTCGAACCCTGTGCGGCCGAGCCGGGCTTGGAGGGCTGGGTCTTGGCTGTCGTGAACATCGCGAAGGCATGGTAGGCGGCTGGCGCGTCTCTAGGTAGCGACCGGAGTCGGGGACGGTATCAGACCAAGGTCCGAAACAACCCCCGACCCGCGCCCGTTCCCAGCACACCGTCAGGCGGCCATCATCGTCGGGCACCCGTTCGCAACGGGCGACGGGTCCACCGCTTCGGAGAACGAACTTGCCTAGAAAGATCCCCGTGGGCCGTGCCGCGGCCCTCATCACCAGCGTGCTCGTGGCGACGACCCTCGTGGCCGCACCCATGACCGTCAGCGCCAAGGACGGCGATGTCATCCGTCGAAGGAGCTGTACCGCGCGCTCGGACTGGAAGCTGAAGCTCAGTCCTGAGAACGGCCGGATCGAGGTCGAGTTCGAGGTCGACCAGAACCGCAACGGTCAGACCTGGAACGTGAAGATGAAACGCTACGGCAAGGTCTTCTGGCGTGGTCAGCGCACGACCAGGCCACCGAGTGGCTCATTCGAGGTCCGCAGAGTCACCAACGACGGAGGTGGTGCTGACAAGATCGTGGCCCGCGCGAGGAACCCGCGAACCGGCGAGGTCTGTCGTGGCGTCGCTACGTTCCGCGGCTAAGGGGGTAGTCGGGGGGCGACAGGAGATCGACACGGACATGAACATCACCAAGACACGAGGTCGGGGCATCACCGCGCTGGCGCTTGCTGGGGTCATCGCATTGGCGACGGCTACCACCTTGCCGGTCGCGAGCCTCGCACAAGACGGAGACATCACCGTCGGGACAGCGACCGATGACCTGGGTACCTATCTCGTCGGGCCGGACGGTCGGACGCTCTACTACTTCACCAAGGATGTGACGCCGGGCCAGAGCGTCTGCTTCGGCGGATGTCTCGAGGCCTGGCCACCGCTGCTCGTCAGCGAGGATCAGCAGTTGCTCGCCGGAGACGGCGTCACGGGCGCGCTGGGTGCCGTCCCTCGCGACGACGGCACGATGCAGGCCGCATACCGTGGTCGTCCGCTCTACTACTGGCAGGGCGACACCGGCCCCGGCGAGACCAATGGTCAGGACGTCGGCAACGTCTGGTTCGTGGCGCAGGTCGACGGCTCGATGCCGGCCAATCCGCCAGCGCTGACGCTGGAGACGGCGACGACGGACCTCGGCACGTTCCTCACCGGACGTGACGGGCTCACGGTCTACTACTTCGCTGCCGACGCCACGCCGGGCGTGTCCGTCTGCGAGGGCGACTGCCTCGCGGCGTGGCCACCGGTCACCGTCCCGTCCGGCAACACGGCCGCCGCGGGCGATGATGCCCCTGGAGTCCTTGGGCTGATCAGCGGCACCGACGGTTCCACCCAGGTGACCTACGACGGCCGTCCGCTGTACTACTGGCAAGGCGACACCGAGGCTGGCCAGACCAGCGGCCACGGGGTGAACGACATCTGGTGGGTCGCAGACGTGAGCGGTTCCCTCCCGGCTCAGTAGCGCATCCACTCGAGCGACGCCGGCCTTCGCAGCGACACCGCGAGGGCCGGCGTCGTCGGATTCCCAGGCGCATGTATCCATTCGTGGCCTCCATCCGTCATTCAGGGCAGAGAGAGCGAGTGACTGCAAGTGCGCTCGCATACGACGGCAACCGAAGGAGCCACGACATGACCACGAACACCACCGAGAAGCCCAACTGGTTCGCTGCGAGCTGGTTCGCTGCGAGCTGGTTCGG
>Ga0255054_10002741_pt1 | contig 9988 bp, 6 predicted proteins | sample JV7_2_23_MG_FD_188634 | JGI IMG/M metagenome (GOLD analysis project Ga0255054, IMG submission 188634) | Seawater microbial communities from Jervis Inlet, British Columbia, Canada - JV7_2_23 | ecosystem: Environmental > Aquatic > Marine > Inlet | place: Canada: British Columbia | collected 2016-10-06 | reverse complement strand
GACCGTCTTGCTGCGCGCGTGGCGCAAATGCTCATGGCTGATGCATTAGTCCTGTTGTCGGATGTCGATGGCTTGTACACGGCCGATCCGGGTAGTGACGCTGCAGCAGAACATATCCCCGAGGTACGCAAGATCACCGACGACGTGCAACGCATGGCTGGCGAAACAAGATCTGATATTGGCAGCGGCGGTATGGCGACCAAAGTTCAGGCTGCGCGCATCGCAACTCTTGCTGGTTGTTCAACTGTGATCGCGTGCGGTGCAATCGATCGGCCGATCGAAACATTGGCAGCTGGCGGCAGACGCACCATTTTTCGTGCCGAGGGCTCGCCGGCAGCGGCGCGTAAACAATGGCTCGCCGGCGTACTCGAAGTGCGGGGAGAACTCAGGATTGATGACGGTGCGGCCGGTGCTCTGAATGATGGCAAAAGCCTGTTGCCTGTTGGCGTGGTTGAAGTTATCGGCAACTTTCGACGCGGCGACGTCGTCACACTCGTTGATAGTGCAGGTGATGAACTAGGCCGCGGTCTGGCCGAGTATTCCGATGAAGAAGCCAGGCGCCTGGCAGGTTGCCGGTCGGAGCAATTCGAGGAGCGCTTGGGATATCGTGGTCGTTCGGTCATGGTCCATCGCGATGAACTGGTATTGTTCGACAATGATCGCTGACGAGAAACAATCCGATTCGATTGCGGGCGTCATGGACGCAATGGGTTACCGTGCCCGTCGTGCTGCAGTCGGGCTCGCGCTGACCAGTGATGATGAGCGCAACGGCGCACTACTTGCGGCAGCGCGTGATATCCGGAAACGCAGCCGCGAGATACTCGCCGCAAATGCGATCGATATGACCGAAGCAGAAGAGCGTGGCTTGAGTGGCTCGATGCTCGATCGCCTGATGCTCGACACAGACCGCGTTGAGAGTATGGCCGCTGGAATCGAGGCTGTGGCGAAACTTCCCGATCCTTTAGGACGAGTACTTGCCGAGTGGGAGCGGCCCAACGGCCTGTCGATACAACGCGTTGCTGTGCCGCTTGGCGTCATTGGCATCATCTATGAGAGTCGGCCGAACGTCACCGCAGATGCTGCCGCGCTGTGTCTGAAATCCGGAAATTCGACGATTCTGCGCGGCGGATCGGAGAGCTTCCACTCCAGCCAGGCCATTTATCAGTGTCTTCGTGAAGGGTTGACCGACGCCGGCATCGTCGCTGATGCGGTGCAGATGGTGTCAACCACGGACCGCGACGCCGTAGGCTGTCTGCTGTCATCGATGGGCGAGTGGCTCGATGTTGTCGTCCCGCGAGGCGGCAAGAGCCTTATCAAGCGAGTTCAGGACGAGGCACGCGTGCCGGTCATTGGGCACCTTGAAGGAATCTGCCACGTCTATCTTCACGAGTCAGCGGATACTGACATGGCACGCGGCATCGTTCTCAATGCAAAAATGCGACGCACTGGAATATGCGGGGCTGCCGAAACTGTGCTCGTCGATCGAGCTGCCGCGGGTCGGTTATTGCCTGAAGTGGCCAAAGCATTGGGTGAAGCGAGCTGTGAAATAAGAGGTGATGATGCTGTTCGCGCAATTGTGCCAACCGCGGTTGAGGCATCCGATCAGGATTGGTCAACCGAATATCTCGACGCGATAATTTCGATTCGCGTGGTTGACGACATTGAACAGGCAATTGAACACATTAGCTACTACGGATCCGGTCACACCGAATGCATCGTCACCGATGATGAGTCTGCAGCGGCGCAGTTCTTTCGTGACGTAGATAGCGCAATCGTGTTGCATAACGCGTCAACCCAGTTCGCGGACGGCGGCGAATTCGGCATGGGCGCCGAAATCGGTATAGCCACGGGCCGTGTGCACGCGCGTGGCCCGGTAGGGGCTGATCAGCTCACAAGCTACAAGTACATCGTCCGCGGCAGCGGGCAAACTCGACCCTGATGTCCGACGAGTCTGTGCCATATGATGTCGCCGTAATCGGGGCCGGCATCAACGGCGCAGGCATAGCGCGTGATGCCGCACTCAGGGGCTTGCGCGTCATTGTATTGGACAAGAACGATCTGTGCAGTGGAACGTCTGCCATTTCCAGTCGCTTGATTCATGGTGGACTGCGATACCTCGAATACGGTGAGATCCCTCTCGTTTATGAATCGCTGCGCGAACGCATAACCCTGCGCAATATCGCGGCGCACCTGATCAGTCCGATTCGAATCTGCATCCCGATTTATGCAACGGCAAGACGCGGTCCGTTACTGATCCGTCTCGGCATGATCGCCTACGACCTGTTATCGATTCGGAAGACCCTGCCACGCCACGACATGCTGAGTCGTAGCGAAGTCATCGCTAACGAACCCGGACTTGAGACCAGGGGACTTCGAGCTGCGGCGCGGTACTACGATGCGCAGGTGACTTTTGCAGAGAGATTGGTGTTGGAGAATCTTCTGGCTGCGCGTTCCGCCGGCGCCGAAATCAAGACATACAGCGAAGTTACACGCATCGAGATCGAGCGCGGCTCAGTAACGGCGCTTGAATACACGGACCGACTGTCAGGTCGGCAAAATAGAATAGCCACGCACGTGGTAATCAATGCTGCCGGACCGTGGGTAGACCAGGTTCTGACAACCACTCAAAGAGACTCGAAACGCTTCATTGGTGGTACAAAAGGCAGCCATATCGTAGTTAGCGCATTCAAAGGCGCACCGCAGGACGCGTACTACGTCGAAGCTGCAGCAGACGGCCGGCCATTTTTCATTATTCCGTGGAATAGCCAGTATCTGATCGGTACTACCGACATTCGTTTCAACGGTGACCTGGATGAGATCAGGGCGAGCGCAGCAGAAGTCGACTACCTGCTCACTGAAACCAATCGCGTGTTTCCGGCGGCACGAATCGGCAAGGACGACATTCACTACGCATACGCAGGCGTGCGCCCACTTCCGCGTCGTGACCGTGGCCCGGAGTCATCGATTACTCGCCGACATATCATCAAGAAAAATCGCAACATCGCACGTGGCTTGATTTCGATTATCGGCGGCAAACTAACGACGTATCGCAACCTCGCAGAGCAGACCGTCAATCGACTGGGCAAGAGCCTAGGGCGCAAACTGCCTGAATGCCGAACCCGGGAGACCAAGTTGCCAGGCGCATACCGGTTGAACGAGGCTCGCGAGTTACTTGTGTCAACACAAAGCCTGTCAACCGCCGGTGTCGACCGCCTTCTCGGCATCTATGGAGGACGTTCTATTGATCTGCTCGAGTTCGCGGCCGCGCAGCCGCTACTGGAGAAAACGATTGATGCGGCACAGGCAGTGCTCGCCGCCGAAGTTGTATTCGCAATTCGTGAGGAGATGGCTCGCACGCTGATCGATATTGTGCATCGAAGACTGATGCTCGGCCTCGCTGCAGACCAGGGCCGGCCACTCTATGAAATAATCGCTGCAATTGCGGCCGGTGAGTTTGACTGGGACGACAAAGAACGCCACTTACAAATCAAGCGGCTACTTACCTACAGCGACTCACTTCTAGTCAACTCGTAGAACCCAGCTTGTGGGGGCTCGCTGTTACGGCGTGTAACGAATTTCGGCGAACAGCTCACGGCCGCGGCCCGGGAGGTAGCGGTAGTTTCCGAACGCATAGTCCGCCCGATCGGCGATATCCCGATCTGTCACGTTGTTCAGACGCAGGGCGAGATGGAGTGCTGACGACAGCTGAATGCCGGCACGCAAGTTCGCGACTGAATGCCCCGGATAACGAAACTGATTCTCGGCATCGAGGTAATACCGGCCAATAACTGTCCATTGCAGGCCAATGTCGACCGTGTCGGTTGGCAAATACTTTAGTTCAGCACTACCGAGCCAGCGCGGAGCCGTATCGACATCTTGGCCGGCGGCAAAGGTCTCGCCGCGTAACGCGACAGTATTGAAATCGTAAGTATGACGGGCATAGCTTGCATCGACCGCGAGGAACCAATCGGCATGCAGCTGCCAGTCGGCAGCGACTTCGACGCCTTGATGTTCGCTACGCGCGCCGGTGACGTTGAAGCCTTCGGCATCGCGGAAAATACTGTCACGTTTTTCCATGGCAAACAAAGCGATGTCGACAGTGAGATCTCGTCGTTTTGAACGGACCCCGACTTCAAAGGCATCGATGCTTTCGGAATCCAGGTCCGCGACCTGTTGTCCACTCTGCAGTCGATACAGCTCGGTCGCCTGCGGTGCCCGAAAGCCGCGTGACAGGGTCGCGAAGACAGTGCGCCTCTCACTGAGTCGGTAAGTTAGCGAAAACTTGGGCGCCACATTAGTAAAGTCATCATTGCGACTGGCTGGCCTGGAGTAAAGGCAGCCGCCGAATTCGCATGCGGTGCCATCGTCGCGCGTGTTACCGGTCAGCATGCCGTTATCGTAGTCGTAGCGTAGATAATCGACACGCAGACCAGCACTAATTGTGAGCCGGTCATCTACCTCATAATTGGTCTGAATGTAGGGGGCGATACCGAGACTCGTTACGTCGAAATCATAGTGGGTGCCCTGCGGGCGTGTTTCGACCAGAAACGGAGAACCTTCGGTTGGCCCATCCTGCGATTGCAGCAGGAACATGTCGGACCATTCGAAATCCACACCCACAATCGTACGGCGGTTTGTCTTGCCAAATGAAGCGTTGGCGATCAGGCCTGCGCTGACATGGCCATTCTCTTCGAGGGGCTGCCCTGGAAGGAAGTGCTGCAAGAAGCGCATGTCCGAGTGACGCGCATACGGCCGCAGATCGAGATCGATGCGCCCAAGTCTGCGTGTCCAGATGCCGTAAAGACGCTGGCTTGACGCTTCTCGGAATGCCTCGGGGTTCGGGTTGCTGCGATTTATTGCCGGATCCCGATAGGCGTTCTTGCCGAGAACATATCCCGCAGTTTCCTGGTCGAGGTCCGTGGCTGTAAAGCCAATCGTTAACTTGCCGTCGCTTGAATCCCAGCCGCGTTTCACGTGCATCTTGCCCTGCCGGTGCCCGGCATCGTCGCGAAACCCGCCATCGTCGGCATAGACGATCGAAGCCAGCCAGGGTGACTCCGCTTCGAACGGCAAATCGACTCGAGCGCGATAGAAATCGTTTGCGCCAATCTCCAGCGAAGCCATTGGTGTCCTGTCCGGTCCCGGCACGGGCATCAGGACGTTGATGATTCCATGCAGCGCATTCGAGCCGTAAAGAGCGTTGCCGGGTCCGCGAATGACCTCGACCGAGTCAGCCTGCTCGGTATTGATCTCAAACAGTGAGTTGACGTTACAGAAACCTGCCGGGCGAATCGGAATACCGTCTTCCAGGAACAGGAAAGCGCCGCAGGAGCCACCGCCGGTCAATACAGGGGAGCGAATCGCGGTCAGGTGCTCCTGACCGCTGGCACGAGTTATCCAAACGCCCGAGACTCGGGTCAGGAGTTCATGAATATGGTGATGCTGGACATCGGATATCGTCGTCGCATCCAAGCGGTCGATATTCCCCGCATGCAGAAGCCTGGGCTGTTCGCGTCGTTGACTGGTGACCACAAGTTCAGTGATCGCCTCATCTGCTGCGGACTGTGCGAGCGCGACCGGTGCTACCGTTACGAGCAGCATGGCCAGGCACAGAATCCTGCAATTTCCTGAGAAGTTTGATTGCATGCAGTCTCCAGGCAAGCGCGCCATTATAATCATGTCAGATCAGATCGTCCCGGACGAAAAGAGTTGCCGATGAAAATCCGAAGAATACTGCGCCGTATGCAATTCGCAACGGCCGCGATTTTATTGCTTGCTACTGCGATGTCCCACGCTGAGCGGCCACGAATTGGGCTTGTGCTCGGTGGTGGTGGAGCGCGTGGTGCTGCGCATATCGGTGTGCTGCGCGAGCTCGAGCGGCGTCGTGTGCCTATCGATGCGATTGCGGGCACGAGCATGGGCGCAGTGGTCGGCGGTCTTTATGCCTCGGGGATGAGCCCTGATGAACTCGAAGACCTTGTAGTGACGCTGGACTGGGTTGACGCGCTATCCGATAAGGCGCCACGCAAGGACCTGAGTTTCAGGCGCAAACAGGATGATGCGCAATACCCGATTAGCTTCGAGCTGGGCTTGCGTGATCGTGAGTTATTGCTGCCTATGGGCGTGATTCAGGGTCAGAAACTGGATCTGATCCTGCGCGAGCTGACCGTCGATGTCTCGCATGTTTCTGATTTCGACGATTTGCCCATTCCATTTCGGGCGATTGCGACGGACATTGAGCGCGGCGAACCCTATGTGATAGGGCAGGGTGATCTCGCCCAGGCCATGCGCGCGAGTATGTCTGTGCCAGGCATTTTTGCGCCACTACGCGTTGACGACCGCATGCTTGTCGATGGCGGCATCGTTGGAAACCTGCCGATTGATGTTATTCGTGAAATGGATGTCGATATCATAATCGCTGTCGATGTCGAGTTTCCGCTGTACACAGCGGCCCAACTCGATTCCGCGTTGACGATTTCGGAGCAAATGCTGACGATCCTGATTCGTAAGGAGACGCTGCGGCAAATCGATACGCTCGGCGATCGGGACATTCTGATCAGGCCGGAATTGGGGATCTTCGCATCATCGGACTTCGGGCAAATCGCACACACGATCGAGCCGGGTGTGCGAGCCACCGCCGCGAGGTCGGACAAGTTGCAGCAACTGACGGTCGATGAACAGCAATTCTCGGCATACCTGGAGCGGCGGGGCAACATTCCGGCGACCGACGGAGCGCTGGCGTTTGTTCGTGTGGCGCACGATAGTCGTCTGTCCTCCGAGACTCTCGAGTCGCGTCTGGAAGTTGAGAAGGGTGATGCAATAGACACAGAACGCCTCGCTCACGATGCGGAGCGGCTCTATGGCCTCAACTTATACGAGCAAGTCAGCTACAAGCTCATTGAAGAGGATGGTGGGACCGGAGTCGAATTCCAGGCGCGATCCAAGAGTTGGGGTCCTGACGTGCTGCAGTTTGCTGTGTCTCTGGAGAACGACTTCGAAGGGTCGACCGCATTCAATGTTGGTGCGCGACTTACGAAAGCCGGACTCAACAATCGGGGCGCCGAATGGAGAACCGATCTCCAGCTTGGTACTGAACCAGAACTCTTGTCCGAGTTTTATCAACCATTTGGCAGCCAATCGCGGCTGTTCATTGCGCCCAGGATTGGCTTGCAACAGTCGAACTTCAATACCTTCGTTGCGGATGAGGCTATCGCAAGATACCGCGTGTCTGAAGCGGAGCTTGGGTTCGACATTGGGTCACAGATCGGATCATTCGGCGAACTGCGCATTGGCGCTTACCACGGCACTGGAAAAGCCCGAGTGAAGGTCGGTGACCCCATCAATTCGAACGTCGAATTTGATACCGGTGGCGTTTTGACACGATTGCGATTCGATACGCGTGACGACGCGAAGTTTCCCCGCAGTGGTATTCGGGCGGGCCTGACCTGGAACCAGTCAATTACGGGATTAGGTGCCGACGAGGCGTTTGATACGGTGGAATCAGAGTTTGAAGGAACCTGGAGCCGGGGTAAGAACAGCTGGCAAATCGGGCTTAGCTATGCGACGACGGTCGATTCACCAGACTCTATTCAGGACTTCTTCCGGCTAGGGGGATTCCTGCACCTGTCCGGCCTGCAACGCGGCGAAATCAGTGGCCCGCACGCGGCGCTGGCCAGGCTCGTGTATTACCGACGCGTCGGCGAATCAGCTGGTGGTCTGTTTGACGTGCCAATTTACCTTGGTGCCTCCGCGGAAGCCGGCAATGTCTGGCAGTCAAGTTCGGATATCAGTTTCGATTCCGCGCAGATCAATGGCAGTTTGTTTGCAGGAATGGACACGATCATCGGGCCGGTGTATCTGGGTGCCGGATTCGCAGAAGGTGGCAGCGCCAGCTTCTATCTGTTTTTTGGCGCGCCGCCCCAGTAGACCGCGCCAATAAGCGATCGCAGCTTATCGAACGATTTTTTCCAGGACTTGCGTCGGATTGTCAGTGTCACGGTAGTAGCCGTGGCGAGCAGCCATCCATTCGAATGCGTCGTCTCGCTCAGTCTCACTCCGGTACCAGTGCAACTTTTCCCATTCGCTGCCGAGAATTTTTCGCATCGCATCGCCGCGTGGCAGCGTGACACGAATTCCATAACGCCGCTCTGCTCCGGCTAGCGATGGATCGACAAGATTGTGTTGGTGGCAGTAGTCCATGGCGCGAAAGTATACAGAATCATCAGCTTTCGTTGCCACGCTCCTCAGGGCCATCCCTTTCGGCCCATCCAAGCAGGCGTCGGGTGACAAATAAATAAACGGGTTTAGCAGTCGACATGAACGTGCGCGACAGCAGCGACGGATTGTCGAGAATCGAGAGCTCCCTTCGCGTCAGGTATTGCGGGCAATAGCTGCGCTTGTGCTTGAGCAGGTGGCGCAAATCTTCGTATGCCAGGATGCGGAAAAGTCTGCCCCTCTGAGGTGCGAACCACGCTATCTGAAAGTCAATGAACGCTGGGGAATCATCGTCACGTACGAGCAGGTTCGGTTCTTTCGCAAGATCGTTGTGCACCATGCCGAGCTGGTGCAGTTTCCGCAACAGTCTTGCCGCGGCAATGAAATAGTCGGGGTCGCTCGGTTTGGCGCTGTGCATTGGCTTGCCGGGAAGGTAACTGCGCGTTAGACGATCGATTTCGATTTCGATCAGATGAGGGACGCCGTCGGTGTCACCCATGGCGGCAAGGACGCGTGCCTCTCTCCGAAGCAGTCGTCGCGCGAGCCAGCGTATCCATTTGCTGGCAGCACTCGAATCACGAACGATGCGAGGCTCGTCACCTTCGGCAAAAAGCCGGATTTCGCCGAACAGGTCCTTTTTGAGCAGCTGTGAATCGGCCATTGTGGGAGAATACAACAGCGCAGCTCTCCGGGATCAACGATGAGCGAAAGTTCTGACAGACAGGAGCCTGGCAGCGATCGATCCAGGCTCGACACGACTGGCGAGTTTTTCAGCGTCGGCACGCCGCTGCACGCTGTTCGTGCCGGCTACATCCGTCGTGCCGCCGACGATGTTCTGTACGAAACGCTTGTCTCTGGTCGTTTTGCACACATCATTGCGCCTGATCGCAGCGGCAAGTCGAGCCTGGTCGCGGCAACAGCAGCACGCCTGGAGAATAATGGCTTCAAAGTCGCGATTCTTGATCTCCAGCAAATCGGTGTGCGCGATGCGGGTTCGGATGCTGGCCGCTGGTCTTACAGCGTTGCTTATCGCCTGTTGCGTCAGCTGCGTATTCGAATCGACCTGCAGAGCTGGTGGCAGGATAAGTCGATACTGAGCAACCGTCAGCGCCTCGTAGAGTTTTACTCCGAAGTCATCCTGCACAACGTGCATGAACGGGTTGTCGTATTCATAGATGAGATTCAGTGTATCGGCGATTTGCAGTTTGCCGATCAGCTGCTCGCAAGCATCCGGACCGCGCACAACGCGAGAGCGACGGATCCGGAATTTTCACGTCTTACTTTTGTATTGCTGGGAGAATGCGACCCCCTGAGTTTGATCGATGAGCCCGAGAGGTCACCGTTTAACGTCACACAGCCCGTCCCGCTCAACGATTTTTCACGTGCCGATCTCGATCTGTTTGCGACCGAACTAAATCTGCCGCCCGAAAAGGCGGCAGCGGCGCTGGATCGTATCTTTTACTGGACCAGCGGCCAGCCCTACCTGGTGCAGAAACTTGCGCGGGCGACCTCTCGCGAGAAATTCGATGGTGATATTGCAGACAATATCGATCACATTGCGGTGACCCAACTGGCTGGTCGTGCGGCATTGCACAGCGAACCGAACATGAGCCATATCCATCGCGCAGTCGTCAATGACAGGAAGCGGCGCGAGGCTTTGCTGAATCTGTATGGTCGGATTCGCAAGGGCATCAATGTGGCTGCGGACTTGGGCTCTCCTTTGCAACGACGTCTGATAGCGATTGGGCTGATAGCGATCGACGAGGAAGGCAAT
>Ga0255054_10002740_pt1 | contig 9990 bp, 8 predicted proteins | sample JV7_2_23_MG_FD_188634 | JGI IMG/M metagenome (GOLD analysis project Ga0255054, IMG submission 188634) | Seawater microbial communities from Jervis Inlet, British Columbia, Canada - JV7_2_23 | ecosystem: Environmental > Aquatic > Marine > Inlet | place: Canada: British Columbia | collected 2016-10-06 | reverse complement strand
GGATGAGGTGCACCGCTTTGAACATGGCGGCATTCCATTCTTTCTCCGCGATAGAGAAGGCAGAATCACGGAACGGACATACTGGGACGATACCTGGCTGTATGAAAACATGCTCAGGGGGCTCAGGTGGTTCCGTCGTGATATTGCCGGCAGCATCGAATCCATCGGCGTCGACACCTGGGGATCGGACGGCCAGTTTGTGACTGCCGATGGTGATCTCATTGGCCGTGTCTACTGCTACCGTGATCATCGCCTTGACAAAATGATCGATGAACTTAAAAAGATTGTCGATCCTGCCAGGGTGTACGAGATAACGGGGATTCATTTCCAGCCTTTCAACATCTCCAACCAGTTGCTCTGGTTTCTCCGGAATCGGCGTGAGCTTCTGCTTCCGGGATCAACCTTTATACCCATGCCCTCTCTCTTCTACTACTATCTGGGCAATGTGCGCATGGTCGATTCATCGTGGGCCAGTGTCACACAGCTTATGGATGCACACGGGAAGAAGTGGAGTTCAGAGCTGCTGCAGGCAATCGGTATGCCCGAGCATGTCATGCCGGAGATTGTGGAGCCGGGCAGTGTGGTTGGAGAGATGAGTGAGCAGCTTGCCGCATCACTTCGACTGGGCAGGACAAAACTCGTTGCAGTAGGTTCACACGACACGGCGAGCGCTTTTGCAGCCGCACCTGTGGATGTGGAGGGGGAGGCCCTTATCATTAGCTCCGGTACCTGGTCGCTGGTGGGAAAGCTCATTCCCCAACCCATAACCAGCGCGGATGCCATGGGCTTCAATATCAGCAATGAGGGTGGTATAGGAAACATCCGATTCCTGAAGAACTGTATGGGTACGTGGATCGTTCAGGAGCTTCGAAGGCTCTGGAAGCAGCGGGATGGGCAGGAGATGGACTGGGATGAAATAACCAGTCTCGTCGCAAAGGCAGAGCCTTTCACCTCATTTATCGATCCTGATGACAGTGGTTTCTACAACCCCGCTGACATGGAGCAGGCTATCTCCCAATTTTGCAGGAAAACCGGACAGTCCACGCCGAAAAACCGCGCCGCCTATCTCAGGGTCGTGTACGAGAGCCTCGCCCTCAAGTACAGGCTCGTGGATGAACAGATTTCAGATGTGTGCGGAAGTCAGAGCAAAGTGGTGAACATTGTGGGTGGAGGCTGCAGGAATGAGTTCCTCAATCGCTTTACAGCAGATGCCACGGGTCTGCCTGTGGTCGCCGGGCCGGACGAGGCGACAGCCGTGGGGAATATCGCTGTACAGGCTATGGGACTGGGGATTTTTCCCGATCTCAGTTCGGCACTATCAGTGATGCTTCCGGCATTCAGTATTAAACAGTATAAGCCTGAGAAGCCGGAAACCTGGACAGCGCAGTATGACAGGTTCAGGAAGATTCTCCAATCCGCGGCTGCGTGAAAAGGCAAAAAAACCTTTTAAAACCTGTTGACAGGAATGGACCTATCATGTACGATTTGTTGAAATCGATTACAATCCACTTGTCAATCAGATGAAAAGAAAACTCAATATCGAAGAGGTTGCAGAGTACGCCGGTGTTTCCACTGCAACAGTCTCGAGGGTTCTCAACAACTATCCCTTTGTCAAGGATGAGACGAGGCGAAGGGTGCTGCAGGTCATCCGTGAAACCAACTACCAGGTCAACGCAGTTGCACGAAATCTCAGGAGGAAAAAAACTCTTTCCATCGGTGTTATCATCAGCAATGTGCTGAGCTCATTTTATTCGGTCATTGCAAAGGCCGTAGAGGATACGGCAATCAGGAACAGGTTCAGCACCGTGCTCTGCAATGGTGGTGACAGCCCTGAAAAAGAGCTCGGCTACCTCAAAGTCCTCCATGAAAACAGGGTCGACGGCGTTATACTCTCTCCCACAGGAAAAAACAGGGACTATCTGAACCTTCTCATCTCATCGGGTATACCGGTCACCCTGATCGACAGGACGGTAAAGGGGTTGCAGTGCGATACCGTGCTCATCAACAATCGGGAAGCCTCAACCGAGGTGGTCAGGCATATGCTCAGAAAGGGCTATCGAAACATCGGTTTCATTGCAGGTCCTCTGGACAGGCTGACCGGTGCCGAGCGGCTTCAGGGCTATTATCAAGCCCATGAGGAGGAGGGTGTTTCCATTAACAAGGAGCTGGTCAAGGTTGGAGATTTCTTAATGGAATCCGGCAAAGCAAAGGCCAACGAGCTTTTTGAAGAGGGCAAGCTTGATGCTCTCTATGTGTCAAATTGCGATATGTCCACCGGTGCATACGTTGCAATCAAGGAAAAGGGATTGCGTATTCCAGAGGACATTGGGTTTGCCATATTTGATGACCCTGACTGGGCATCCCTTGTGACGCCCGGCGTATCAGCGGTAAGACAGCCTGTGTATACGCTCGGCTCCACCGCTGCGGACCTGCTCGTGAAGAGGATTGTGAATGGGAGCGGGTCAGTGGATAAGGAACCGGTGAAGATCGTACTCGAGGCAAGGTTCATTGAACGCGGGTCAGTTTGAATGCGGTGATCTCCATGGATTATTCACGGATAGAAAGGAGCTGAAGGGGGATGGAGGGAAAGATCAGAATCGAAGAACGCTGTTTCACAGAAAATGAGGAGAAAATACTCGAGTATGACGGCATGAGCGCCACTCTATGTATCTACCCAAGCGGTGTGAGGGCGGTCAGAATCGATACTGACAGGGGATACATTGTGGTGCTTCCATACATGGGTCAGCAGATATGGGATGCTGAAATGGATGGCCGCAGGCTGACCATGGGCTCCATGTTCAGCTATCCGAAGTGTACCGATTTCTTTCTGCATACCTATGGCTGTTTCTTGATGCACTGCGGTGCTTTTCGAATGGGCGGTCCTGGGCCTGAGGACAGCCACAGGCTCCACGGAGAGCTTCCATGCGCTCCCTATACTGACGTTGAACTTCTTTTCGGTACAGACAATGAGGGTTCCTTTATGGGTATTACAGGGCTCTATGAGTATGATATGGCTTTCACCACGCATTATACAGCAAAACCATCTGTGACGCTCAGAAAGGGCTCCACGCTGCTGGATATATCGATGCATATAGAAAACCGGTCGAAGTATGACATGGAGCTCATGTACATGTGCCACATCAACTATCGGCCCGTGGACCATGGCCGCATCGTGCAGAGCCTTCCCTGGGACCCCGATCACATGGTGCTGCGTACGAGCATTCCTGAGCATATATCTGTCTCCGACAGTTTCCTGAAGTTCATGGATCGGCTGGAGGTTGAGCCGTCGTTGACAGACATGCTGAAACCTGAGGATGAATACAAGCCCGAGCTTGCGATTTTCATGAAAGAACCGAAAACAGACAGCCAGGGGCTCTGCCATTTCATGCAGGTACACCCTGACGGTCAGGCCGATTATGTGGGTTTCAATCCGGAATTGATGGACCATCCCACACGATGGATCATGCGTACAGGCGAGCAGGAGGCTCTGGGGATTGCGCTTCCCTCGACATGCGATCCGGAGGGGTACACAGCTGAGAAGCGCAAGGGAAATATCAAGCTCATAGCCGGCGGTGCATCCGTGATTCTTGCTGTGAAGACAGGTGTGCTTGACAAGAACAGGGCTGCTAAAATGGAGAAGCATATTCAGAGCTTGATGTAATATCACTGAACAGGAGCGTAATATGAACACTGGCGGAACACTGATGAATTACAATCAGGAGGAGGCGATCAAGCTCGCCTATGACCTGGGCCATCTCTATGAGCTGGAAGCACACTTTTGCCCTCAGGCCTCCTTGGCTGCGCTCATGGATGTGTTCCACTTTCGTGATGACAGGCTGTTCAAGTCTGTATTCGGATTTCATGGCGGGTCGGGCAACAGCGGCATCGGGCCATGCGGCGCTCTTGCGGGCGGCATCTCTGCAATCGGCTATTTCTACGGCAGGTCGCGCACAGAGTTTGACATGATGGCGGAGAATTGTGCAGCCACGCCTCTGGTGAAGATGCTGGTGGATCGATTCAGCAGCGAGTTTGACGGTATACGGTGCAGGGACTGTCAGAAGAAGATGCTCGGCCGTGAAATCGATTTTTCAAAGGAAGAGGACTACCGTTTTTTCATAGAACATGAGGGCCATCAGAAATGTGCCCATGTGGTTGGCAGGGGAGCTGCCCTGGCAGCAGAGATACTCTGGGATGCTTTGACGGGGAATGAGTGAGCGGTTGTTGAAATATATTCGTAATCGATTACAGTGATATCCCGAATACCGGTCAAGATGGCTTGAATTCCGGCTACCCATAAGGAGGCTTCCATGGATGTTCAAAAACCGGTGAACAGGTTGAAGGGCGGAATGCCCAAAATCGGAATTCGTCCTGCCATAGACGGCAGGAGAAAGGGAGTCCGTGAGGCATTGGAGAAGCAGACTATGGATATGGCAAAATCCCTTTCCAAATTTCTCCAGAAAAACCTCACACATGCCAATGGACTGCCAGTCCAATGCGTGATTGCCGATTCCACGATCGGAGGATTTGCCGAGTCAGCGCAGACTGCTGAGAAATTCGAGCGCGAAAACGTCGGTGTATCCATCACCGTGACGCCCTGCTGGTGCTACGGCGCTGAGACCATGGACATGAACCCCAGCATCCCAAAGGCCATATGGGGATTCAACGGGACTGAGCGTCCCGGAGCCGTGTATCTGGCCGCCACCCTGGCATCACATGCCCAGAAGGGTATACCTGCCTTTGGCATGTACGGGAGGGATGTACAGGATGCGGATGATACGTCGATCCCCGAGGATGTGCAGGATATGCTGCTGCAGTTTGCCCGGTCCGGGCTTGCCGCTGCAACAATGAGAGGAAAGACCTACCTTGCCATGGGAGGCATGTCCATGGGAATCGCAGGCTCCATAGTGGATCCCGCTTTCCTAGAAAAATACCTGGGCCTCGGATATATGCTCGTGGATATGACAGAGTTCATACGACGCATCGATGAGGAGATCTATGACAAGGATGAGTTCAAGCGGGCAATGAAATGGGTCGGTGAAAACTGCAGGGAAGGTCCGGATCTGAACCGGGATGACCTGAAGTTTACGGACGAGAAGCGGAAGGCTGACTGGGAATTTGTGGTCAAGATGGCCATGATTGCGCGTGACCTTATGACAGGCAATCCCCGACTTGCAGATATCGGATGGGGTGAGGAAGCCCTCGGACACAACGCCATTGCAAGCGGTTTTCAGGGGCAGCGGCAGTGGACAGATCATTTTCCCAACGGGGACTTTCTCGAAACTATATTGAACTCCTCCTTTGACTGGAACGGCATCCGGGAGCCCTTTGTGGTTGCAACGGAAAACGACTATCTGAATGGCATCTCCATGCTCCTCGGCCATCTTCTCACCGGAACCTCGCAGATATTCTCCGACGTACGAACCTTCTGGAGTCCTGAGGCAATCAAGCGTGTGACAGGGTATAATCCAACAGGCATTCTGGAGAATGGCGTGATCCATCTCATCAACTCCGGGTCAACGACCATGGATGGCACGGGTCAGCAGACTCGCGACGGAAAGCCCGTTATGAAGCCTTACTGGGAGATAACGCCTGAGGAGGTTGAACGCTGTCTCGAGGCAACGCGATTCTGCCCGGCTGACCGGGAGTATTTCCGCGGCGGCGGATTCTCCGCGAACTTTCTCACCCTGGGAAGCATGCCGGTCACCATGTGCAGGCTGAACATGGTCGATGGGCTCGGACCTGTGCTGCAGGTCGCCGAGGGGTATACGGTTGACCTCCCTGAGGAACCCGGAAAGATACTCATGGACCGCACGAGCCCTGCATGGCCGACCACCTGGTTTGTGCCCAATCTCACTGGCAGCGGGCCCTTCCGCGACGTCTACTCGGTCATGAACAACTGGGGCGCCAATCACGGAGCGATCAGCTTCGGACATATAGGCGGTGATCTCATTACACTGGCCTCAATGCTTCGCATACCCGTCTGTATGCACAATGTTCCGTCTGAGAGGATTTTCAGGCCCAAGCTCTGGGCCTCCTACGGTGATTACGATTCACAGGAGGCCGATTACCGTGCCTGCAGGGCGCTTGGGCCTCTGTATGGGTGATATGAACTGATGGGTGAAAACGCCAGTGCAGAGGAGGTGATACGGGTACACAGAACTGCAGCAATACAGTCAAACAAGCAGCATCACACAATTTACAAGGAGGTTTTACCATGAGAAAATGGATGTCCCTTCTAGTACTTCCGTTCCTTCTTCTTTCCTTTGTGTTCATCTTTACAGCCGGCAAGAAGGACGAAGCAGAAGTCGAAAGAGAGGCAATGGAGATCGCTGAGTTTGGCGATTACTCCGGATTTACAGTCAACTGCAAGCTCATCGGTGGAGCAATGTACGAACCGCTCTACACCAGGATCCCTGAGTGGGAAGAGAAGACTGGAGCAAAGGTCGTGATTATCTCGAAGAAGAACCACTTCGATCTGGACAGAGAGATCAAACAGGACATCGCGGCCGGAACCCTGGACTGGGATGTCGGATCGAACCACTCAAGTTTTGCTCCACAGTATGGTGCAATCTATGTGGACATGAAGAGGTATCTGTCCGCGGAAAACCTGGCTCCATTCCTGGGAAGAGCACTCGACAACTGTACGGTTGAGGGAAAGCTCGTTCAGATGCCCAGACACGGCGACGTGAGCAACCTCTACTACATCAAGTCAGTCTTTGAGGATGAGGGCAACAAGCGACGGTTCAAGGCCGAGTACGGCTACGAGTTCAAGCCGCCTGAGACTTATGAACAGTTCAAGGACATGGCGATTTTCCTTACCGATCCGCCGAACTTTTACGGTACACAGTACGTCGGCAAGGACGAGGCAATTGCCGGGCGGTTCTACGAGATGTTGGTGGCCAATGGTGGGAAGCTCTTTGACGACAGCTGGCACCCGACCTTCAACTCACCCGAAGGCGTCAAGACCCTGAATTGGTTTATCGAGCTCTACGAGGCGCGGGCCGTTCCTCCTGGAGTCCTCAACTATCTCTGGGGTGATACGGGAATGGGATTTGCCTCCGGCACTATCGCACTCAACATGGATTGGGCTGGATGGGGAGCATTCTTCAACGATCCCGAAAACTCCAAAATCGCCGGCGATGTCGGTTTTGTGAGGGCACCGAAGGGTGACGGCGGAGTGCGAAGCGGATGGTCCGGATGGCATTCCTTCTCTGTTACGGAGAAATCTAAGAACAAGGAAGCTGCACTTTCGCTCGTACTGTTCATGACAAACTACGAGTCGCAGATGGAAGAGGCGAGAACAGGTCTTCTTCCTTCGCGCGCACAAGTCTGGGACGATGTTTCTGCTGAGTTCATTTCCGCGGGCAACGAGTTCATGGCGGATGTGTTCAAGACATGGAAGATGTCGATGGCTGAAGACACCTTCACACCTCCACTCATTCCAGAATGGGTACCCTTCACCAATGTACTTTTTCCAGAACTTCAGGCAGCAATCCTGGGTGATAAGTCTGTTGAAAAAGCCCTTGATGATGCGGCCAAGGCAACTGAAAAACTCATGAGTGAAGCGGGCTACTATTAAGACAGGATTTAGTCAAGTTTGTAAGATGCACTGTCTGCTCTATGCAGCAGACAGTGCATCATCGATACGAGATTACTGTTAGCATTTATATTCGAACAATGAGGTGAAGATGATGCTGAGCGGTAAAAAGAACCTCTTTCCCATAGCACTGATTCTTCCATCCATAATCGTTATATCCTTTATTGTGCTGTTTCCCCTGCTTTTCTCACTCTATGCCAGTATGACCCCATACTATATTCTCAAGCCTTCATCACTCTTCAAATTTGTGGGATTCAGAAACTACACCAATCTGTTCAGCGACATCTATTTCTGGAAATCCTTTGGGCGCACCGTGCTCTTTCTGGGTGTTGTGGTCAACCTCGAACTGTTCCTGGGACTGGGACTGGCGCTGCTCATTCAGAGAATCGTGAAGGGGCAGCGAATCATTAGAACAGTGGTGATGATTCCCATGATGTTTGCACCGGTGCTTGTGGGTTTTCAGTTCAAGTTTCTCTTCAATGACAACATCGGACTTGTCAACAACTTCCTGCAGTTGTTCGGCATTATGAGACCTATTGCATGGCTTATTGACAAGTATTTGGCACTGATGAGCATTATGATTGCTGAGATATGGACGAGCACACCGCTCCTCGCGATCATTCTGCTTGCCGGCCTGCTGTCGCTTCCAAAAGATCCCTTTGAGGCGGCCCGCGTTGATGGTGCGACCAATTTTCAGATGTTCAAGTTTATCACCTGGCCTCTGCTCTCGCCCTTCGTGTACATTGCATTGACTATCAGATCACTGGACATTGCACGGGCCTTTGACATCGTACAGATCATGACAGGAGGAGGCCCTGCGCGGAGAACCGAGCTTCTCTGGACATACGTGTATCGCAAGGGTATTCTCGATGCCCGATTCGGTATGGCCAGTGCCATGTCATACATAGCAATTATCATATCCATATTCTTTACCTACTATTTCTTCAGGCAGTTGATCAAAACAAGGGTGGTACAGTAATATGCGTGCAAAATCTGTGAAGAAGATAAAAAAAGGTCTGATGAATATTCTCACTATTGCCATTCTGATCATCGTGGTGCTTCCCGCTATTTGGGTTGTGCTTTCGTCGTTCAGACCGCGCAAGGATATCCTGGCAAAACCTGCTGTGTGGGTTCCCAAGGACTTGAGCCTCAAATCATACCGCATGCTCTTCAGTGGGGCCAGGCACGGTGAGATGTCTGTTCCTGTACCGGACTACTTCAAGAACTCGATTATCATCTCTGTTTCCAGCACCATCGTGGCGGTGGGCATCGGCATGTTAGGTGGGTATGCCTTCTCGAGGTTCCGATTTAAGGGCAAGAATACGATTTTTCTGCTCATCATGCTTTCACGAACCGTTCCCGGAATAGCCCTCAGTCTGCCGCTGCTCATATTCTATAGTTATACCAAGCTGATCGATACGAAGATGGGTATCATCATCGTGTATGTGGCCTTGAATGTGCCCTTTACCATCTGGCTTACCGACGGGTTCTTCAGAGAGATTCCGGTAGAGCTTTCAGAGTCTGCCCAGATTGACGGCTGCTCGCGCTGGAAGGCCTTCTGGAGAATCGATTTTCCACTCGCGGGTCCGGGAATCGGTGCAGCGGGCATATTCGCCTTTCTCATTGCATGGAACGAGTTTGCTATAGCAAACGTGCTGACCCGTTCGCTGAATTCGAAAACCATGCCTGTCGGGCTGTATGATTTTGTTTTCGAGTTTGTCATGGACTGGCGGGGAATGTGTACACTGGCAGTGATCATGCTTATCCCGGCCGTGATCATCACCTTCATCATACAGAAAAACCTGGTACGCGGGCTGACCTTTGGCGCGCTGAAGGGGTAGCCAGGATTGAATAACAGGAGGACGGGATTTTGAAACGCTACGGTATGGTCATTAAGGTGAGACCCGAGAAGCTGCAGGAGTATAAGAAGTATCATGCCGATGTGTGGCCTGATATACTCTGCATGATAAAGCAGTGCAATATAAGAAACTACTCCATCTATCACAAGGACGGCTGGCTTTTCAGCTTTTTCGAGTATCACGGCGATGATTTTCAGGCCGACATGGAGAAGATGGCAGCAGACAAACGAACGCAGGAGTGGTGGGCAATTATGAAGCCCATGCAGACACCCCTCGAAAGCAGGGCTGAAGGCGAATGGTGGGCGGACATGGAGGAGGTCTTCCACACCGATTAAGGTGAAAAAGGGTAAAAAAGATGACTCACAAAACGGGAATTCGAAAAGGCGACAGCTCACTAAATTATGAGGCCAACTCACTGCTGTCCCATATAGCAATTTTTCAATTAGCATAATGTTTTTAATAACAATATGTTAGAGCGAAAAAACACCGTTATCGATTTGAAAATAATCGTGTACACTGGTCACTCCACAGACA
>Ga0255054_10002738_pt1 | contig 9996 bp, 6 predicted proteins | sample JV7_2_23_MG_FD_188634 | JGI IMG/M metagenome (GOLD analysis project Ga0255054, IMG submission 188634) | Seawater microbial communities from Jervis Inlet, British Columbia, Canada - JV7_2_23 | ecosystem: Environmental > Aquatic > Marine > Inlet | place: Canada: British Columbia | collected 2016-10-06 | reverse complement strand
ATGGATAATAGACCCTTGCTACAAATTGGTTTTGATGGGCATTATGTGGTATATCTGAGGGGGACTGGAGGTGAGACTCCTCCGGTCTACCCGACTCTGTAGTTTGGGGATTTTGCATGTATTCTCAATATATCACAGGTTGACGCCAACTTGGCTGTAGCACTCGGGCAATGAGAGGGACGAGGAGTAACCCTAAATGGCTGACGTCGAGAAGCGTACCGACTCCATGGCAACGATACTGAAGGTCCTTGTCGGCTTGACCATCGTGGCCATGGTTGTCGTCTTCGCGGGATTTGTCTTAATGCACGCGCATCGGTTGGGCTGGAAACTCAGCGGGATCTACGTGGGCATCGTCGTCGCGGCCTGGATGATCGACCTGGTATGCCTGCGGCTGTTGAACCCCGAGCTGATCGGCCGGCGCATGTTTGGCAAGTGGGCCAAGATGTGGGACAAGGTGTGGGCTGTGCTGTTCCTTCTCGCAATGATAACAATCTTCGTTGTCGCAGATATCGAGGCACCCGACGGGGATTCGAGCGCGCCAGGGGCAGCGTGGCTGTTGGGCTATGCTATCTTCGTGCCAGAGTGGACCCTGGTCATTTGGTCCATGGTTGTGAATCCGTTCTTTGAGAAGGCGGTGCGCATCCAGACAAACCACGGGCATCGTGTGATCGACAAGGGACCTTACGCCTATGTACGCCACCCTGGCTACGTGGGCTTCGTTGGCTGCATACTCTCAACGCCGCTCCTGCTTGCGTCGGCCTGGGCTTTCGTTCCGGCTCTGATCGCGGTGGTCTTGCTCGTGATTCGTGCCGCGCTTGAGGATCGCTTGCTCCATGCGGAGCTCACCGGCTATACTGAGTATGCGGCTCGGGTTCGCTTCCGCCTGATCCCGGGCGTCTGGTAGCCGAACGTTTTCAGCTGTTGCATCAGATAACGGCTCGACGCCCAATCTGTTTTCGCTATTCCATATATCTCCAACAAAAAACAACTATCTGCATCAATTAAAACTGCATATACTGTAAACATCTATGTAGGATTGACCGACCCTCAAAATTTGTGATATCAGATTAGGATATCTGAATTTTTGCAAAAGTTGGGGTTGCATATCTGTAGTTTGGGGCAATTTGTGATATTTCATGATATCACAAGTTTTCAATGGCGTGGGTTTTTGCATATTATCTCAATTTATCACCACGTAAAGCCACCCTGGAGATAATGGCAAGGAATAGTTTAGGAAGGATAATGACCAACGAGCAAGATATTAAAAAAAATCCCTGGCAATTTATTAATACATTTCTCAAGCGCAAGCTCACTATTTTACAGATTGGTGCCAATCTGACCGGAGCGGGAATTGTGACATTCTACTTTTTGTTTCTTGATCAAGGCCTTGCGGTTCCGGATGCCAAAAATGAACTCATCGTGATCGGCATCATGTTTGTCGGGCTTGTCATTATTGCCATTGTTATTTTGAGGCGCTGGCTGAAGGACCTGCGCCGATTCGTTGATCTAAAAATGCACGATCAAGCAGTCGGTTTAGATCTACAAAAAAAGGCTCAGCGCAAAATCCTGAATCTGCCATACATCTGTTCGCTGACCAGTCTGTTTAACTGGTTTCTGGCCGCCAATATCATGACGATATACTATTCAATTGACCTTATTGAAGGCTCATTTGCCGTTATGTATTTTGAAAGTTCACGAACTTTTATCGGGGTGATTATTGCCGGTATCGTCACCTGTGCCATCGTCTTTTTTACCGTTGAGAAATCCTGCGCCAAAATATGGCCCCAGTTTTTCCCCGAAGGCGGTTTGATTAAAACTCCCGCTGTTTTTCGTCTCAGGCTTCACGTTCGTATGCTCGTCATTTTTGGTCTTGCCAGTGTGATGCCCATCATTTTAATGGCGGTCTTATCGTATAACAAAGCAAGGATGATGCTGGTGCTACCCCCTCAGGATGTCATCGGAAGCCTTTTGTATTTAACGGCTTTTTTGCTGGTGGTGGCGCTGGTTACCGCTATTTTTCTATCCCGCACATTTTCCACCAGCATCATTACACCTGTCAGACGGATGGAAAACGCCATGGTTAAGGTTGAAGCTGGAGATTTTACGGCTTTTGTGGCGGTGGACACCAATGACGAACTGGGAGCTCTGGCCGAGCATTTCAACCAGATGACCGAAGGTCTTAAAGAACACTACCGGTTACGACAATCACTGGATCTGGCCAAGGAGGTCCAGCAAAACCTGCTGCCCAAAGCAAACCCCGTTGTCGAGGGGTTGGACATTGCTGGCAAAAGTATTTACTGTGATGAAACCGGCGGAGATTATTATGATTTTATATCTATTGGAGACAATGATAAACACAAAATTGGGGTGGCCATTGGTGATGTATCGGGGCATGGTATTTCTTCGGCGTTACTTATGGCCACTGTGCGATCATCGTTGCGCCAGCGAGCATCTTTACCGGGCGGCATTGCCAACATCATCTCCGATATAAATTATCAACTGGTCCAAGATGTGGAGGATTCGGGACAATTTATGACCATGTTTTACCTTTCTATTGACCCGATGAAAAGACAGCTACACTGGGTTCGTGCCGGACATGATCCCGCCATTTTTTACGATCCGGGCTCAGACTCATTCGAAGAGCTGGGCGGCCCGGGTCTATCGCTTGGTGTTGATGAAAATTGGGTATTTGAAGATAATCTGAAAACAGGCCTTACCAAGGGTCAAATTATTTTACTTGGCACCGACGGTATCTGGGAGGCGCGCGACCCGAAAGGAGAAATGTTTGGTAAAGAACCAATCCTTCATATCCTTCAAAAAAATTCATCATCGAGCGCAAACGAAATTCTCGAAATAATTTTAGACTCTCTAAATAGTTTCCAGAAGAGCGCTAAAATTGAAGATGATATTACATTGGTAGTTATTAAAATCGCCGATTAATTGACTTTTTCTAAGTTTCTAAATCTGCTATAAAAACCAACTATCGCAGGCCTATAATTTGTGCAGATATCTAATCGCAGCTGAGCCTAAATTAAAGATATCTCCGATAGGTATCTGCAATAAATTCGTCCTCTAATAATTGCAGATACTGTAAACATCTATGCAGAATTGACCGCCCTTCAAAACTTGTGATATCAGATTACGATATCTGTATTTTCACCAGAGTTGGAATACCATCTACTAATCACAAGTTTGCTCATTTCTGTGATATTCTTTGAAATCACAGTTTTTCGGTTTGAAGACTTATTAGCGTAATCTTCAGTTTCGGATAAACTATTACGGCCACAAGATGTTGTGGTCATGAAATTTTTTTTGTTAACACAAAACGGATCGGTGTAAGTAATTTTATGGCAGTTGATTGTATCCACGTCGCAAATTTGCATCATATGATGGCTAAGGCAAGATGACATGATTGGAGATACATATTTTCAGAATTAAGGAGGGAAAAATGAAAATATTTATTTTTAGTTTTCGTAAAATATTATTTTGTATTCTTGCTTTTTCCCTTTTCGCATTCGTGACTGAAAATGCCGTTGGTGAACAATTCAAAGAACGCGAATACTGGCCAACCAAAGGTTGGAAGACTTCAATCCCAGAGAAGCAAGGGATGGATTCTGCCAAACTATTGATGGCAGACGAATTTATTCAGAACAGACTCCCCGATGCATTTAGCTTGCTGGTTGTCAAGAATGGCTATTTAGTCTTTGAGAAATATTATTCGTGGGGAAGTCGTGAAAAATATGCTGAAGTCCATTCCGTTACTAAAAGTTTTACATCAGCCCTAATTGGTATCGCACTGGACAAGGGTTATCTTAATAGTGTGGATCAAAAACTTGTCGATTTTTTTCCTGAATATATCACTGACGAATCAGATTCGATGAAAAAGGAGATCAGTCTTAGACACCTATTAACAATGAGTGCCGGGTTTAAGTGGAACGATTGGGGTCCCAGCATGCGAAAATGGTTATATTTTTCTCCGGATTGGGTAAAATCTGCGATTCAACTCCCGCAAGAAAATAATCCGGGTGAGGTATTTAATTACAATTCATCAACGTCACATCTTCTGTCAGCAATCCTCTCAAAATCAACTGAAACAAGCACGTTGGATTTCGCAAAGCAATACCTTTTCGAACCATTAGGGATTCAATCAGCCTATTGGCATGAAGACCAGCAAGGATACAATATTGGCGGTTTTGGTTTGGGTCTATCAGCACGGGATTTGGCAAAATTCGGCTTCCTGTACTTAAATAATGGATATTGGAATGGTCAATCTATTGTCTCTGAAATTTGGGTGAAAGAATCGACCAGTCAACAAATTCAGACTGTAAGCCATCCTATATATGGTGAATTTCAGTATGGGTATCAATGGTGGGTGAAAAAAGTCGATGGTTGCAAAAGCTTTAGGGCACGGGGAAAGCGAGGACAATTCATTGTGGTCGTTCCGGAACTGGATCTTGTCATTGCAGTAACATCCAACCCGGGTCGGCCTCATCCGCCGACGTCTATTCATTACAATCCTCTTTTTGATTTGGTTGCAACCGCTGTTCAACGGGAAAGGCCGCCGAAGAAACCACTGGTTGCTGTTGATTTGCCCCCTGATGTGAAGACCTTCATATCTGACTATAATCAAGCCAGATATGATAAGGATCTACTGAAAATATCTGAGCTGATTTCGGATCGCTTTCTCCATGAAGGGGTCACCAAGCAAATGGCTGTGAGTTTTTTAGCAGGAGCTAATTCTTATATATCCGAGGCTAAAATCATTATTACGAGGTTTGAACCCGTGCAGGAGAAGATTGAAGTTGATGTCTGGATTAAGGACAATTATTTTGAATCTCTTTTTATGAAAGGAAGCAGGCTGATTAAAGAAAACGGAAATTGGAAATGGTATGGAAATCAAGTTATAAAATAGCCGGTCATTGTATTAGAAAAATGCAAAATATTTTTTTCCGATATCTGATATATGTTAAACACTGGATGTAGTATGGAGTGATTAAACCTAAATGTGAAGATTTCTGGCATAAGTCTTTGCCCCGAAGCGTAGTGACATCTCCAACGAATCGTAGATTAGCCTCAACTACAGATATCAGCTATGGTATCTGCACAAAATTTGCCCTCTCAGAAGTACAGGTATTGTAAACATATCACAGGGGAAACGCTTTTTGAACTATCTGCAAAAATCACATGAATAACCGCTCTACAAAACCGTTGATATTCCATACATATCTTCACAATCAGCCGCCTCTTAGGACCTGAGATTACCAAAAGATATCTCAGCATTTGTTCTCCTACAAAACACGGGTTAATGTGCCAATTTGGATGAACAAATAGATTATTTGAGCTTGATACCAACGACAGGAATGGTGTCTAAGAAGTGCATTATTCCGGGCCGTCAATTTCCGAGGAATAGTGAATCCAATGTGCACCGAAATATGAATTACCAGTCCTGTTTCAGAACCCAAATATAGTGGTTTCCCCTCGTTTTTTCACTTCCTGTTATCGCAGGACTATGTCTATAAGTGCTCTGATTGTTGATTTTCGGGTTGCGAGCAATGCCAGAATCATTCCTCGGAAATCAAAGAGAGACCTATCTGACTTAATTAAGTTAGTTTTCGTGAATCTTACATTATTTCACATCAATAATCTGACCTGTTCCGAACGGTCGATCAAGGCGCTTGAAATCTGAAAGGCCGGCCTTTGTCATCCATTCCTTTATTTCCGATTTGGTATATATGTCCCCGGTTTCCGTACCCACGTCATGGTAAGCCTATTCGAGAAGCCTGACAAGACAATTGCTGAGTGCTAAATACCTGGAATTGGTCAACGAGAATAGACGAAGAAACTCTGCAGTCGACATTTGAGAATCGATATAAGCGGCCAGTACCATGCGGCTCGTACTTTGCATCCGTTTTGGAAAAACACATTCTTCATCTATTGTGTGGTTTCCTGATGATCGAGAGAAGTCGGGCATGTCCAGTTTCCCATTTTCGTTTACAGTGTCGAGCAGCGCGACAAGATCCTTTTGGCCTTCCACCCTGGCCCTGTCCGCCGGTGTGAGTCGGTGGCTGTCCAGGGTGTTCGTGCTTGCCCCATGTTCGAGCAACACCCCCGCGATGCCCAGGTGACCACTTTCGACGACCCAATGAAGTGGTGTGCCGTAAAGCTTGCTATATGCATTCACCTTTGCGCCGCTATTTAACAGTAACCGGACTATCTTCTCATGACCATATCTAACGGCCTGGTGTAGCGGTGTAACATAAAGACCCGGCGTGCTCACGTTCACATCAGCGTCGTGTTCGATAAGGAATGTTGAAAGATAATGGTCTCCGTGTCTTGCTGCTTTGTGAAGAGCGGTGTTTCCCTTGCGGTCCCGGACTTCCGTGTCCGCACCGAAGTCTATAAGGCGCGTGGCGATGTCTCGCTCACCTTTTGATGCCGCCCAATGCAGCAGCGTACTTCCCCTGGAATCCTTCGCATTGACGTTCGCTCCGCGAGACAAAAGGAACTTCGCCACGTTAGCATACCCGAGATACATCGTGTAATGAAAGGGTGTACGGCCCCACCTGTCTTCGGGATCGACTGTTGCACCTGCATCGAGCAGAAGACGCGCTATTTCGATTTGGCCCGAATTCGATGCCCAGTGCAGAGGTAATCCGTATTGTTCACTCTTGACACCCGGATCGGCACCGCTTTGAATCAGCAGCTTGACGATCGTTGTGTTTCCATTACCGGCAGCCAGGTGGATCGGTGTGATGCCTCGATTATCCACGGAATTGACGTCAGCACCTTCTTTGATGAGAAATGGCACGACTTTAAGGTGGCCCATTGTTAAGGCCCAGTGAAGCAAGGACGTGCCGTTGTTGTGCCAAGTATTGGCAGGCGCACCGTTCATAATCAAAGCGCGTATATCGCCGAGATTGCCACGCTCGATGGCATCGCGGATACTGGCTCGCAAATAGGCGCCGGAGGTATACTGGTACAACACCCAGAGCAAGATTAGGACGAATGGAAGAATTATAATTCCGTAGCGCAGTCGTGCATACATTGGCCGCTCATTCCACCATTTGCGGTAATTTGGTCCAAGCACCTCTTCGCCCTCTTGCTTTTGCGCTTTGAAAGACTCGGTTTTGATCTTTTATGGATAATTCCGTCAAAACCCTGATCAAATGAATGTAGGTGAGTTATAGAATAGGAACTTCTTTTTTGTCAAATCTGGTATATATCAGTTCTGAAAATTGTTTGAATATTCGTTAGTAATCCCAACTCAGAAGGGGGAATCTTATTGCTTGGATTTGCCTTTCTATTGATTAAAGCCCACCTTTTTGAGACCACGGTTTGACACAAACCTTCAATATGCGATAGGTTGCATGTATCCATATGATATATGCAATAATTTCGTAAAATTCGACACCTTACATATTCTCATAAAAATCACAGGTTGATGCCAATATGAAATTCTGGCAGATTTATGGAATGGATGAAAATCTAAATCTGCGATTACATCTTACCTATTTGTAATTTGGGACAATTTGTGATATTTTATGATACCACAGGTTTTCAAAGGTGTGGTTTTCTGCAGATTATCTCAATATATCGGTAGTTGGGTTTTGCTTAAAAAGGTAGCTAAGCAGGCCTCCGAGGGGCTCAAAAATGCCGGGTGTCGATAAACGAAACGTCACACTGAAAACGATGCCGAAGATCATTGTCGGACTGACCGTCGTAGCCATGGTCGTTGTCTTCGCGGGGTTCGTCTTCTTGAACGCGAACCGGTTGGGTTGGACGCTCGGCTGGATCTACGTGGGCATCGTTGCCGCGACCTTAGCCATCAACCTGGTCTGCCTGAGGCTGTGGAACCCAGATCTGATCGGGCGACGTATGCGCTTCGGCAAGTGGACAAAAGACTGGGACATATTGTGGATCGTCCTGTTCGCGCTCGCAATGATTGCAATCTTCGTTGTCGCGGTAGAGGAAGCACACGACGGAGTCTCGCGTGGGCCGGGGGCAGCGTGGCTGCTGGGCCTGGCCGTCTTCGTCCCCGGATGGGCCCTTGCCATTTGGTCCATGGTCGTGAATCCGTTCTTCGAAAAGACGGTGCGCATCCAGACGGAACACGGACATCGCGTAATCGACTCGGGACCCTACGCTTATATGCGCCACCCTGGTTACGTGGGCTTCTCCGGCTGGATCCTCCGACGCCGCTCCTGCTTGCGTCGAATGGGGCCTTCGTCCCGGCCCTAATTGCGGTAGTTTTGCTCGTGGTACGCACAGCGCTTGAGGATCGTACGCTCCACACAGAACTCCCCGGCTACGCCGAGTACGCGGCCCGGGTTCGTTTCCGCTTGCTCCCAGGCATCTGGTAGCCGAACGTTTCCAACCTTCGCACCAGACAACAGCTAAACGCCCGATTTTTTTTCGCGATTCCATATATCAACAAAAGGGTAGATATTCGTTCTGAAAATACCCGTGATATTTGATTTCAATCCCATCCCAGAGGGGTGAATCTGAGACCCATATTTTTCTCTTTTTATGGACCAAATTCTCAAATTTTCGTTCTTTTTGGTTTGACCTCAAACGTTAAAATGTCATAAGTTTCAGGTATCTCTTTGATATATGCTATAAATTCAGCTATGTTGAATGTTTCAATGATCTCAATATATCAAAACAACGATGATCTATACCCATGTACTTAACCGTGGAACAGCTGGTGTTCGGAGTCCCGTCGATGAACTTTAAGGTTAATGCCGGGGGTTCTTATGCGGATCCGTATATTCACTGTTAATAAGGAAATATGAATTATGAATAAATTTCAAAGACAGTCCAATGGTCGCTGGGCTTTAATTACTGGAGCATCAGCCGGTATTGGCAAAGCATTTGCAACTGTATTTGCCAGAAACGGGTTCAATCTTGTGCTTGTAGCCCGCCGGGAGGAGAAATTAAAAAGTATTGCTACGCAAATGGAAAAATCATTTGAGATACAAACCAAAGTTCTTGTTTCCGACCTGGCCGATCCTGTATCCACACAACAGGTATATGATTCACTAAAGGCTGATCAGATCATGGTCAGCGCAATGGTTAATAATGCAGGTTATGCTTTGAAAACAAAGTTTTTAGAAACCTCCTGGCAGGATCATCAGGATATGATCCAGGTGATGATGACCGCAGTTACGCAGATGTGTTATCTGTTTGCCGGCGAAATGAAAAAACAAAAATACGGACGTATAATAAACGTTGCATCGGTTGCCGCATTCAGTCCGCAGATGCCAGGCAATCTGTATTGCGGTATCAAGTCATATGTTGCAGGGATATCGGATGCACTGCATATGGAGTTGTCAGGGCATGGTATAAATTGTACGGCATTGTGCCCCGGATTCACAAGAAGTGAATTCCATGATGTCATGGGTGTTCGTGAATCCATTGACAGGCTCCCTAAATTTATGTGGTCCACGGCTGAGGATGTTGCAGAACAGGGTTATCAGGCTGTAATGAAAGGAAAGGTCTTTTGTATCCCAGGTGGTTTTTACAAGGTGCTTACAGCAATGATGGGGTTTTTCCCTAAATCATTTAAATCATGGCTGGGGAAGCGGAACCGGTTAGAGTAAAATTGTATTTATAAACAAAAAAGCACTTTAAGAATTGAATAGGCTCCTAACAACGAAAATGAACCGGGTGATACCGGTTATTTTCAAAGTTAGATCCTTTTTTAATGTGCTAGCTATACCAGATATTGTGGTTTCCCCGTCTTTGGCCTAATCTGCGATTTCTCCAACATATCGCAGATGAGCCACAATTACAGATATCAACTATAAAAACCAAGTATCTCGTGTCTTCATTTTTTCAGATACTGTAAACATATCAAAGGGCAAACGCCTTTTGAACTATCTGCAAAAATCACATGAATAAACGTTCTACAAAACCGTTGATATTCCGTTAGTGTTTTATCCATAGTCCCGCCAAACAAAAGGCCGAAATTTTCGTCAAAGCTTTGGCCTGAGTTAA
>Ga0255054_10002736_pt1 | contig 9999 bp, 8 predicted proteins | sample JV7_2_23_MG_FD_188634 | JGI IMG/M metagenome (GOLD analysis project Ga0255054, IMG submission 188634) | Seawater microbial communities from Jervis Inlet, British Columbia, Canada - JV7_2_23 | ecosystem: Environmental > Aquatic > Marine > Inlet | place: Canada: British Columbia | collected 2016-10-06 | reverse complement strand
GTGGTGGTGGCACTCAGCGTCTCGACGGCGGTGCTGCGAAAGCTCTCTTTGATCGCATCCTCGGCAAGGCCAAAAAGAGCGCCCAGACCAAATCCCAGCAGCAATGTGACCAAGGCCAGAAGGGCCCCAAAACGCATGGGTGCGACTCTGGTCCACCAGGATTCGTCAGCCATTGTCCTACCTCGAGTTTCTTAGTGCCTGCAAGTCCTCTGACAGACGGGCCAGCTCTTCTCCCTGCACGACGTCGTAGTAGCCACGGATCGCGCCTTCTGCATCCACCAGGACGAATCGTGTGCTGTGTAAGATCGGCTCCTGTGGACTGGCCGCCTCGGGTGGTGGGTCGGTATCAAGAGCCAAATGAAAGCCCTCGCTGACCAGGGAGTAGAGCGATTCTCTTGCTCCCGTCAAGAACAGCCACTGCGGATCCTCGATTCGCCAGCTCTCGGCATACTGCTGCAACACCTCCGGGGTGTCGTAGGTGGGATCGACGCTGAATGAGACCCTCGCAACCTGCGACCCTGGGGGAAGCAGCCTGCCCAGCTCGATCATGCGCGACGTCATCCGGGGACAGCTCAATGCACAGCGGGTAAAGATGAAATCGGCGACCCATGGATGACCCAGCAGATCGTCGTTGGACACGGTTCGGTCATCGCGGTTGAGGAGCTCGAACCGCGGTGCCTGACCCAGGATTGGTGGGGGCTCGGCCGCGATCGACCCTCGCCAACGCGGCGCCATCATCCAGGTCACGACGATCGCCAGCATCACGGCTGTGAGCAGGCCCCAGAGCAGTCGACGCTGGAGTGGTGTCACCCCGCCCGTCTCGCTCAATGCCGTGCGCTCCCAAGTACCACCCAGAAGTCGACCATCAAGCAAAGCAGGCACCAGGCCGTGATCACGGCCAGACAAAACACCATACTCGGCAGAGCCTCCGCGGTCATCGCCGCGCCACCATAGAAGACGTGGCGGAGAGCCGCGGTGCCATAGGTGAGCGGATTCACACGCATGACCCACTCCAGCCAGGTAGGGGCACCTGCAACCGGGAAGAACGCCCCTGAGAGAAACCACATGGGCAGCAACACCACGTTCATCACCGCGTGAAATCCCTGGGTCGAGTCGATCCTCCAGGCAAAGGCGAAGCCCAAGGCGGTCATGGCAATTGCCAGTAGGGCCAGCACACCCGCCGCACCGACGGTGGCCTCCAGGGTCAGATCGATCCCGGCCACCGGCGCCAGTACCAATACCACCATCCCCTGTAGCCAAGCCAGTGTCGCTCCACCCAACACCTTTCCCACCACCAACGAACCACGACCGACCGGCGCCACGAGCACACCCTGGAGAAACCCCTCGTTGCGATCGTCGATCACCGAGAAGGTCGAGAAGATGGCGGCGAAAAGAACCAGCAGGATCACCGTTCCCGGAAAGAAATACTCCAGGTAGTCGAGGTCTCCGGGCCCTCCCGGCAGCCGAAACGAGCTCGACAGTCCGGTGCCGATGAAGAACCAGAACAGCAAGGGTGTGGCGATGGCGCCTAGGACGCGGCTGGGCTGACGAAAGAAGCGCCGCAGCTCCCTGAGCCAAAGAGAATAGGCAGCCAGGGTGGCACTCATGCTTCTTCCTCCCACAGGCCGTGTCCCGTGCGATGGAGAAAGACATCCTCCAAGGTCGGCTTCGACATGGTGAGGGCCTGGATCCGACCCGGAAATGCCTCCACCATTCTGCTTACGAACTCATGTGCCTGCGGGTGCTCGAAACGGATCACATCTCCATGTACCGTCGCCTCCAGATCGAACCGATCTCTTAGATCGCGCCCGAGGTTCTCTGGCTCACGGCTACTCACCACTACCACGTCGCCACCGATCTCGTCTTTGAGCTTCCCGGGCTCGCCTTCAGCCACGATTCGACCCCGATCGACCAAGGCCAGTTGATCGCAACGATCTCCCTCTTCCATGAAGTGGGTGGTCAGCAGCACCGTGACCTCTTGCGAACTCCGCAGATCCTCCAGAACCTGCCAAAGATCCCGGCGGGCCCCGGGGTCGAGACCCGTGCTGGGTTCATCGAGCAGCAGCAGTCGCGGTTGGTGCAGCAGGGCCTTGGCAATCTCCACCCGCCGGCGCAGCCCGCCTGAGAGCGTCTTGATCTGATCATGGGAGCGATCGGCCAGACCGAATCGTGCTAGCAGGGAGGCAGACCGACGCCGCAATTCGCTGCCTCGCAGGCCATAGAGATGCCCTTGGTGAAGCATGTTCTCGCTGACCGTCAAATGCTGATCGACGCTCGGTGACTGAAAAACCACACCGAGCTGAAGACGGACCAGGGCCGCCTCGCTCACCACATCCGCACCGAAGACCTTGACCGATCCGCCGTCGGGTCGAATCAGAGTGGCAAGAATTCGAAACAGAGTGGTTTTGCCACCACCGTTGGGCCCGAGAAAGCCATAGATCTGACCGCTTGAGACGCTGAGAGTGACACCGGCAAGAGCCTGGCGCTCGCCGTAAGAGAAGGTCACCTCACAGGCATCGACGGCTGCAGGCGGCAACGAGCTCGGCTCGGGCAATTCAGACGACTCGATCGAGGACCATCACCAGCAGCACCGCGGGCAGGTAGAACACCGATACCAGCAGTACGCGGCGAGCGGCCTGGGTGGAGAACCTGAGGGCAAACACGACACACACACCGAGAAAGAAACAGCCCAGCGTCAAAGTGCCCAGAAAGTAAGTCGGACCAGTCAGACCCAGCACCGTCGGCAACAGACTGACAGGCAACAGGGCGGCGCCGTAGAGGACCATCTGCCGAGCTGTGCTGCGCCCGTCGGGTTCCACCACTGGCAGCATGGGCAACCCGGCTCGAGCGTAGTCCTCACGACACATCCAGGCAATGGCCAGAAAGTGCGGCAGTTGCCAAAGAAAGAGGATGCCGAAAAGGACCCAGGCACCGGCATCGAGTCGATCGGTCACCGCCGCCCAGCCCATCAGGGGTGGAATGGCGCCCGGGATGGCCCCAATCACGGTGGCCAGGGAGCTGACCCGCTTCAGGGGGGTGTAGAGAAAAATATAACCCGCCAGTGCAACCGTTCCCAATAGCGCCACGAGCAGATTGACGAACACCGTCAGCTCCAACAACCCGACAATAGAGAGGGCGACGCCAAAGATCAGGGCCACATCGGGATCCATCCGACCCGCGGGCAGTGGCCGATCTGCAGTGCGAGTCATCAACGCATCGAGATCCTGCTCCAGCACCTGGTTGAGCGCCGAGGACCCCGCCGCCAACAGACCGGTGCCCAGTAACGTATGGAGAGCCAGCCCCAGTGAGACTTCGCCGCCTGAGGCCAGCCACAGCCCGATGCCGCCGGTAAGCACCACCATCAACGTGATACGCGGCTTGGTGAGCGCCGCCAGATCGGCGACACGCACTCCGAGATTCAGGTGCTCGGCATCGATGGCGGCCGGATTTCTCACGCGGGCGATCGCTCCGGCTCCAGACTCTCGACTGTGGGTGCCGGCACTTGCTCCTGCTGGCCCTCACTGAGCCAGCGCAGGCGTCGGCTCGCCAGCATCAGCGTCACGCTGGTGGCGAAGAGCAGCGCTCCGGTGCCGACGTGGAGCGTGTTGACCAGGACCGCCTTCTCTGTCCAAACCACGAGCCCCCCCAAGGTCCCTTGGATCAAAACCAATACCGTCATCGCCGCAGCGGGCCTGAACAAAGCCTTTTCTTCAACGGCGACTCTCAGCACTCGTCCAAAGGTCCAGAAGATCATGGTCGCCGCGAGCAGAGCACCAAGGCGATGAGAGAAATGAACTGCAATGGCAAAGTTCCAATGTTCCGGGATGATCCCACCGAAGGCCAATGGGAAATCCGGAATCGCCAGTCCGGCGCCTGTATGCCGCATCACGGCTCCCAGCAGGATCTGAAGGTAGATCCCGGCGGCAGATAGCGTGGCCAGACCCGTCACCGCGCGGCCCGGGCCGCCGTCGGAGGCTCTCGGAGTCGCGAGCCAGAAACGAGAGGTGACCACTGCCAGGGTAACGATAAGAGCCAGAAAGAGCTGGGCCAGACCGGCGTGCGCTACCGAGATCGCCGTAGGTAGGAAGAACAGAACGGTGATCCCTCCCAGCGCCGCTTGCGCCAGCACCACCGCCATCGCACCATACGCCAAGCGTCGAACCCAGGCTCTGGGCTCACGGCGTGCGATCCAAGCCGTCAGGCCCAGAGTCAGCAGCAGTGCGATTCCGGCGATCAGACGGTGTCCGTGCTCGGCTCGGACCGTCTCGATTTGCCACCACCGGGGAGGATTCAACATGCCGTACGACAAAGGCCAGTCGGGCACCGATAGGCCCGCCTCGAGGCTCTTGACCAGGCCCCCGGCAGTAATGAGCAGCACGACATAAGCCGCCAGCAAGACGGCCAGTCGGTGTAATCCAGGCTGGAATGAAGATGGACTCGACACTACAGGCTTCTCCCTGACCATGAGCTGAACGCCGGAGAGTGTATCGTGTCGCGCTGGTCGGGGTCTGCAACGGACAGGGGCGGAGCCAGGCTCCGCCCCCTCCAAAAGTTGTCTTCGCGGCCGCGCCGCGCCGGGCTCAGCCCGCTGGCGAGAAGTCGAAGCTTGCTGCGACTTCTCCGCCCTCATCGACGGTAACGCTTTGGGTCTGGGTGCCCAACTCCTCGTGCCAGGCCTCCACCACATAGCTCCCTGCGGGCACATTCTCGATGGCAAAGCTGCCATCGGCGCCACTGACGGCAAAGAACGGATGATCCAGTACCGCCATGTACGAAGCCATCCACGGATGGACATCACACTTGAAGGGCACCATTACCTCCGCCTGATCGAAGGTGTGCTCCAACTCCATCCCCTGGAAGGGTTGCCCCATATTGAATTCCTTGTTGGACGAGGGCATCGCATGGACGTTGTGCAAAGTCGGATCGCTGTTGCGGATGACGAGTTTCTGGTTGACCATCACCCCAGAAACGTGCGGTGTGTACTGACATCCCACCTGATCCAGAACATGGGCGGTCGACGGCGCCGAGAACGACTTGCCGTCCAAACCCTCTTTGATATAGACGAACACATTCGCCAGGTTGCCGCTGTCGTCGTGGACGATCTTCTCGGTATGCACGACATCCGGATGCAGCGACGCGCAGACCGGATCGGCGTCCATCTTGATCTCGGTATCCGGGTCGCCATCCTGATAGGTCGCCACGCCCGAGATTGCGGCGCCACCGCTGCTGGGCGCGGGCGCCGCGGAATCAGCCTCCGCGGTCGGGCTGGTACCCGCCGTCTCTCCCCCACCACCGTCGCCTCCACCACAGGCCACGATAGACATCATCATCACTGCGGCCAAGGCCAGGCTAAACAGATTCTTCTTCATGGATTCAGACCTCCTCCTATTCGAGATTCCACCAAATATGGTCTCGCAAGACCCTTGTCACGTAGTCCGAATCGGCCAGATGAGCCTTGAGCTCCTCCTCCGACTCGAAGTGGTTCACTATTCGCTGTTTTTGATCCTTGAACATAGGAGCGTCGATGGCCATCGCCAACGGCGAGGTGTAGGTGCCGTCGGCGGCGGGCGGGAAGTTGGCGGGCATCTTGGTGCCCGGAATCCAGCGCTGCGGATCCTCGATCCAATACGGTACCCAATCGTGCCGCAGCCGCTCCTTGGCGATGAGCAACGACGGCGCCAACTCGCCCGCACTTACCCCCTCCACCGCAGCCTGGGGTCCGGATGGATGACATTTGGCGCACTGAAACATGTTGAAGGCGACGCGGCCTACTGCCAACTCGCGTTCATCGGGACGCTCCGGAACCGACAGGAACGCATCTCTGTCTTCACGCGCCGCAAAGTACCCTACCAGCGTGTTGACCTCCTGGTCCCCAAAACCAAAAGTCGGCATTCGTACCGTCAGCCAGGGGCGCATTCGTTCCCTTCCCGGATCGTGCAGGTAATCGAACAGCCAATCGCTCTGCACCCTAGCACCTTCGGCCGCCAGATCGGGCGGCAGCATACCGACATCCTCGATGGCCGTACGAATGGCCTGTCCTTCGCCCTCCACCAGATGACAGCCCTGGCAGTTGTAGCGAGTGATCAGCTTGCGCCCCTGTGCCAAAGCCGCAGAGCGCGCCGACTGGCCCGCCAGGCGGCCCGCATCAGCCGATTCTTTGGTGAAACCGAGCACCAGGCTGACGATGGCCCGTGCCTCACGGTCCGACATGCCGAAGTCCGGCATCTTCAGCAACTCGTCATAGCTCTTTACGGCTTCTTTGCCCTCGTCGAAGCTGCGCGGATCGAGAAGCTTGTGGCGAATCCAATCGCCACGGGTGTGAGGAACATCGTGTAGGTGCCCGAAGTCGAACTGGTGCAGTGGCTTCGACCCTTCCTCGGTCAACTCCGTTCCGATGGGTTTGGCATTCTCGAAGCCCGCCAGATCGTGGCAGCCCCAACAGCCGTACTTCTGGATGGTCTGCTCGCCCAGGAAGACGTCTCGCTCTGCCGGACTCATGGCGTCCAAGCTGGCGTGGCTCTGCTCGATGGTCCGGGTGTTCTGCAGATATCCCAATACCAGCTTATCCCGCACTTCCGGATCAACTGCCGGCATTTCCAGATTGTCGTACTCGGGATCGCGGCTCGCCATCAGGTAGGCGGTGATATCGGCGGCCTCGGGGTCGGTGAGCCGGAGGCTGGGCATGCGCGTGTCATTGGCATACCGCCGGGGATCCTTGATCCAGGAGTAGAGCCAGCCGGCCGAGACCTTGCTGCCCGTGCGGATCAGGTTGGGGCCGTGGAGCCGGTTGATCTGCGGAAAGAAATCATCCCGCTGCGCTTCGGCGTCCATGAGGTGACAACCGGTACAGCCCACGGACTCGAATAGCTCACCGCCATGCTCGGGATCTCCCGCTGGCGGTGGCGGATATTCGAGCGTCTCCGAGTTGTCCCACAAGTAGGAGACGGCCCCAACGATCTCGGCTCGCTGCCGTTCGATATTGAGGTCCGAGGAGGTGTTCTCCTGAAAGAAGAAGTGGGGCATCCAAGTGGTCGGCCGGAATTCCCGCGGGGCCTCGATCCATTTGTAGGCCCAGCCAGGCTCGATCTTGCCGGCCACCTTGGCCAGATTCGGTCCCGGCCGAGGCAGGTTCTGGAAGGCCGGGTAATCGATCTTATGGCAGACAAAACAACCCATGCGGGTCGCCATTTCCCGGCCTACGTCCGTCAGCTGAGAGTCGGGAATCCACACGTCGTCCGCGTGGCAGGTGACACAGCCAGCCTCGGAGTACTCCGCCGGGTAAATGGGTGTTTCCAGATAGGGCTGGGTCTCCCATCCCCATTTCTCGATCCACTCCGCCTTCTCCTCCTCGTTCGATGGACTGTGACCAACACGGGCGAAGTCGGTGGCTCGGTCGAGACCGCCGTGACAGGAGGAACAGCCGAATCGGCTGTAGGGGTGCGGAGAGGCGGCACCGACAAACAAGTCCAGGCGCGGGTGGGAGCGATACGGGAGCTGCCACTCCTCGCCATCAAAACCGGACCGATTGGCCGCCACGTGGCAGGTAACACAACGGTCGACGCGTTCCACATTGGTGAAGTTGATGTCGTGATACAGCCCCGGCACGATCACCTGCTCGATCTTCAAATCGGGCTGGAAGATGTCCAGCATCGGAGCGTTGAGCAGGAAGTAGTCGTAGCCCTTCTCGAGGTTGGCCGCCCGTTGCTCCAGATTGTCGACGCCCTTGCGCAGCGCGGTCAGCCGGTCTTCAGCGTCAGCCAGCGCCGCCCTCATCTGATCCAGGTCGTCGCGGACTTGATCTCTCTGCTCGGTCAGCAGCTCGAGTCCCTTGCGATCCTCTCGCCACTGACTAGCGAGCTCTTCCGACCCGAGTCGGTATTTCTCGATCTGTTTCTCGTCATCCTGCTGCAGCACGCGGTCGTATTGGTAGCGCACCGTATCGAGCAGGGACTTGGTGGTCCGCATCTCGGAGTCCGCGGCATAGACCTTCTTGTCCAGCCTACTGAGTGTCTTCTCGAGCTCGCCACTCTCGCTCTTGCGCTCGGCGAGATTCCCCTCCTCCTGGGCAATCTCCTCGCGCAGCCGAACCAGGTCATCGTTCTTGATCTGCTGCCGCTCGGCCTCTGCCTGACGTTCGAGATCCTGCCGCTCCAGGTCGCGAAACTCGGCCTGGAACCGCTTCCAGGGCTTGGCGAAATCCTCCACCATCATCCATAGCGTAACGACCAGCAGCGCCAAAGCGCTGAAAGCGAACAGGATGTTCATCCGCCCGAAGTTGTAATGACGATCGGGTTTCTTGAGAGGCGGTTGCGGCATCTCTCAGTTCTCAGACGTTGAGGAAGAACTCCTGGATATGGACGAAGTACTTGAGGTTGAAGGCCCAGCGGAAGTACATCTTGATCGGCATCAACATCATGATGAGAAACAGGGACATGCCGACGTAGTACCGCGCCGGACCCATCTTCTCGTAGAAGCCCTTGACGTACTTGACCTTACTCAGCGCTACGGGCAAGACGAACAGATAGAGGAGCAGAAAAATAATGCCGAACATCTCACGCGGCAGCCAGTGAGAAGGGAGACCTATGCCGAGGATCTTGATCCAGATGATCTCGGACAAATCGATGTTGACCAGCGGCTCGATCTTGGCGACATCCCAATACTCGAAAGGACCGAATAAGTTCCAGTTGGGGCCACGCAGAAAGGTGCCGATGACGATCAACTGGCACCAAAGAACCAGAAAGCCAAAGAGGAAGAGGACGATCTCGGTCTGGCGCTCTTTGAAGGTGTAGTAACCGTTGCCCTTGGGATTGGTGTCGATGTAGGGAATCGCCATCAGCCCCAGAATGATCAGACCGGGGAGCACCACACCCGCCATCCAAGGGTCGAAGTAGACCAACATCTCCTGCAAACCCAGGAAATACCACGGGGCCTTGGACGGGTTGGGGGCCACCGCCGTGTTTGCTGGCTCCTCCAAAGGCGCCTTGAGAGCGATCGACCACAGGACCATCACCACGGTCAGAATCACCATGCAGATGAACTCGGAGAACACCAGATCTGGCCAGGTGAAGATCTTGTCCTCGACTTCGCTCTTCTCGAAGGTTGGTTCGCCCTGTTCGATCAGAGCGTCGTTGCGTGTCGCCTTGTACATGGCGAGCCAGAGGAAGTAGCCCACCAAGAACACCATCATGACAATGGGCACGTTGTCCGGCTTGGTGACGATGATGCGGAAGTTGGGATCGAGAATGCTGAGCAGAAAGAACAGCACGCTGACTCCCAGCATGATCCACCCTCCCCTTTTGGTCCAGGCGCGCTTCGAGCGCACGAGATAGACGAAGATCACCAACGACAGGGTGAAGGACCACTTCGGGTAGGAGAGAAAGTTGGCGAACTCTTTGATCGCTTCCATATCGATGGATGCCTACACCGGTCCCGAGATGCCGCCGTCCTTGCGCACACGCCAGAAGTGAACGGCGATCAAACAGGCGGCGGCAAACGGGATGCCGACGCAGTGCAGAACGTAAAAGCGGATCAGAGTACCGCCGCCGATGGTACGACCGGCGATGAGGGCGAAGCGGGCGTCACTCCCGGCGTGCACCAGTTTGGTGCCCCCTAAAGTCAGCAGGGCCGAGCCCGGACCCTCCGTGCCTACCAGGGGTGTCGCCCGGGCCATATTCGAACCGACCGTGATGGCCCATATCGCCAGCTGATCCCAAGGCAGAAGATAACCGGTGAACGACAGGAGTAGGGTCAAAACCAACAGAATGACGCCGACGTTCCAGTTGAACTCGCGCGGCGGCTTGTAGGAACCCGTCATGAAGACCCGAAACATGTGCAGCCACACGGCAATTACCATGGCGTGGGCACCCCAACGGTGCAGCTCGCGCATGATGCCGAACGCAGCCGCCTCTCGCAGGTCGATCATGTCGAAATAGGCATACTCGACGGTTGGACGGTAGTAGAACATCAGCAGTAGACCGGTGATGGTCTCCACCAGGAAGA
>Ga0255054_10002735_pt1 | contig 9999 bp, 4 predicted proteins | sample JV7_2_23_MG_FD_188634 | JGI IMG/M metagenome (GOLD analysis project Ga0255054, IMG submission 188634) | Seawater microbial communities from Jervis Inlet, British Columbia, Canada - JV7_2_23 | ecosystem: Environmental > Aquatic > Marine > Inlet | place: Canada: British Columbia | collected 2016-10-06 | reverse complement strand
CAGGACAACTTGCGAGATTATTTTGATGACCCGAATCATATTCGATGGGTTGATGAAAACATTTTGTTTATTTTGCAAAAGGCGGGCTAACAACGGGTTGCAGCTGACCGTTATCGCGATTCCATATATCGGCAAAATTGGCTGCTCTGTAAAACTTGTGATATCTGATCTCACCATTCAGAATACTTAAGTTGCGTTTCTGCTATAAATAATAATTGCTAAAGATTTTGTGATATCATTATTATATCTCAACTGAGTGCCATGCAGTTTGCTCCAGCCTTCCTAATCAAAGCCCTTTTCGCTATTTGTCCTTTAATTAGAAATGAGATCGCATTTTTATACCGCTTTCCATAATAATGTTTCAAATGACGGAATTGCGGCATAAGTGGTTGTAGAAAAAAACGTTTGAATACCGGAACGTTTTTTGACAACAACTATATAATACCAATGATTAGATTTGTGCTTTTTGGCAGATTTCGTTAAGATTATAATATATCGGACCTATAACCCAAACAAAGGCAATATTCATGTTGGGTTTCGACCGCGCCTCAACGGGCATCACACAGCGACGATTCTAGTAGGTTGGGTTGAGGGATGAAACCCAACATCAGATTAAACGGTCTCAACCCAACCTACGACTACGATTAAAAATTTTCGTAATTGTGAAATTAAAGAATCATATGATGAGATATGAAATAAAAAAAGTATTATGTGCGTTGGTTTGGATAATAATTCTCATTAATTTCTCGACCTACATAAGTTGCAAACTCAGCTTTGGTGGCGATCCCGTTGCTGACGATGAGGAGGATACCGCCTTTGCAAGCGATATCGAACGTGTCAGTGTTACCTCTGTTGGCATCCAGGCCAATGGTAATTCCGAAGAGCCTTCGATTAGTTCAGATGGTTTTATCGTCGCATTTATCTCAGATGCAACAAATTTAGTACCCGGCGACACCAACGACGTGCAAGACGTCTTTGTTCATGATCTGGACACCGGTATCACTGAACGCGTTAGTGTCGCATCAGCCGGCACTCAAGGCGATGATGACGCCTTTACCTTAAGTTTAAGTTCAAATGGAAGTTTTGTGGCTTTTGGATCATTTGCAACCAATCTTGTCCTTGGTGACACCAATGATGTGATTGACGTTTTTGTTCATGATCGGGATACCGGCACAACCGAGCGTGTGAGCATCGCCACAGTCGGTACCCAGGCAAATGATGAATCCTTTTCCCCGGCGATTAGCTCAACTGGTCGTTTCGTTGCGTTTAGGTCCGATGCCACAAATCTCGTGGCAAACGATACCAATAACAATAGCGATATCTTTGTACGTGACCGGACACTCGGGATAACCCAGCGGGTCAGCGTGGCCTCAGACGGGACCCAGGCCAATGGTGACTCCATTTCCCCGGCAATCAGTTCCGACGGTCGCTTTGTGGCATTCTCATCTGAAGCATCAAACCTGGTTGCCGGCGATACCAACAACAAAGCAGATATATTCGTTCACGATCGACAAAATGATACGACGGAGCTGATCATAGGACCTGCTGAATTTAACACCGGAAGTGGTACAATTATCGTCGCCCCGGCGATCAGTCCTGATGGTGGCTTTTTAGGATTTCGGTCAAATGCCGATGATCTGGTACCCGGTGATACCAATAACAGCTTTGACACGTTTCTTATCGATAGCGACACATTAATTGCAGAACGCTCCAGTGTTTCATCCAGCGAAGTGGAAGGCAACGCAGACTCCAGCCGACCCTCAATCAGTTCCGACAATCGGTTTGTGGCCTTCGCATCAATTGCAACCAACCTGGTTTTGCAGGATACCAACGGGTCTGAAGATGTTTTTGTGCGTGACCGGGATGAGGGCAGAACCCGGCGGGTTAGCATAGCCTTCGATGGCTCAGAGGGTGATAATAACTCATTTTCTGCGGTTGTCGGTGGTGACGGCCGATTTGTGGCCTTCACATCGTTCGCAGCAAATCTGGTAGCAAATGATACCAATGGCCGTCTCGATATATTTGTGATTCCAAATCCCTTTAGCCCTTAAAATGTAAAGACTTCCTTTGGATTTTTCAGATCTTGACCCCGCTTTCTTGTAAGCACGTATCCACTCAGGACATCCGATAGCTGAACACGGACTGTATTGCCGCAAATTGCCACAAAATCTATGGTCCTTTCCTTTAGCGCTCTTTGAAGTTCCTTTAATGGAGCAGAAGACCAGCGACGATGTCCTTGATTTTTTAGCCTCATATCGATATTTAATATTCTATTCACTGTTTCTTTTAAATCATTATAATAACTTAAAGAAATCCAATTTTGACGATTCGGTACACGTGTACTAAACAAATATTAAACCACAAAGAACACGAAGAACACAAAGAATAAAATTCTAAAAGGGATCTTACTGAAGCTTCGTTAACTTCGTGTCCTTCGTGGTGCAAAAAAAATACCCAAAAAAGCAAAAATCAAGTTACACAATTTAACACTGCTGGTTTAGGAATTGGAAAAATTCGATAAAAAAATAAGAAAGCTGAAATCATTTTTACCGATGGCGCTTGCCGGCGACCGCCTGGCAGCCATGCGCGGAATTGAGCGGCTGACCCGCAAAAAGACCAAACCGCTGCCGGCTGACAAGATGCGCACAAGGCTTGATCGGCTCGAAAAGCGTTTGCAGGCTTCGGCTGCCAAGCGAGCCCGGCGCAAAAAGAATCTGCCGGGCTTTAGTTACAATGAGGACCTTCCGATCACCGCCAAAAAAGATGAAATCATCCGGGCGATTAAGCAGCACCCGGTGATCATTGTATCCGGTGAAACCGGGTCCGGTAAAACCACCCAGCTGCCGAAATTTTGTCTGGCCGCAGGCAGGGGCATCGACGGCATTATCGGTCATACCCAGCCCCGAAGAATTGCGGCTATGACAATGGCGCGTCGGATTGCCGAGGAATTCGGCCAAGAACTCGGCCGTGCTGTTGGCTATAAGATTCGGTTTAAAGATCGCACCTCAAAAGATGCTTACCTGAAAATAATGACGGATGGCATTTTGCTGGCTGAAACTCATAGCGACCGTTATCTAAGCGCTTACGATACCATTATTGTCGATGAAGCCCATGAACGCAGCCTGAATATCGATTTTATTCTGGGCATTTTACAAACGCTGTTGAATCGTCGAGACGATCTCAAACTCATTATCACTTCGGCCACCATCGATACCGAAAAATTTTCAAAAGCCTTTGGAGATGCACCGGTAATTGAAGTTTCGGGTCGCATGTATCCGGTGGATGTTCGGTATCAGCTGCCCGAATCGTCAGCCGAGGAAAACGGCGAACTGACTCATGTCGAGCTTGCGGCTCAAGCAGTAAGCCGGGTTTTAAAGGAGAGTTCGCAGGGTGATATTCTGGTTTTTATGCCCAGCGAGCAGGACATTCGCGATACCTGTGAGCTTGTCGAAGCTTCCGGGCCGAATTCGCGTATCTTGCCGTTGTATGCCCGGCTGACGGCCGCCGAGCAGACGCGTGTTTTTGCCAGGTTGTCCGAAAGAAAAGTCATTATCGCCACCAACGTGGCCGAAACCTCCATTACCATCCCGGGGATTAAGTATGTGGTGGATTCGGGCCTGGCCAGGATTTCGCGCTATTCACCCCGATCGCGCACCACTTCACTGCCTGTGATGCCGGTTTCGCGAAGCAGTGCGGACCAGCGCAAAGGGCGCTGCGGCCGGGTACAAAACGGGGTGTGCGTGCGCCTGTATTCAGAAGATGATTACCTGAGTCGCCCCCTGTACACCCGGCCGGAAATTTTAAGGGCCAATCTGGCTGAAGTTATTCTGCGAATGATGGCCCTTAAGCTGGGCGATATCGCCGATTTTCCTTTCATTGATCAACCCGATTTAAAAAGCATTAAAGATGGCTTTAACCTGCTTTATGAACTGGGAGCGATTTGTAATAGGCGTCAGGCGTCAGGCGTCAGGCGTCAGACCCATGATGAACGAACGGAGATGAAATCAATCAAAGGCCTATCCGCCAGCCGCGTTGAACTTACTGAAAAGGGACGCTTGATGGCGAAGATCCCATTAGATCCAAGGCTGTCCAGGATGCTGCTGGAAGCCAATGAAGAGGGCTGTATCGGACAAATTGCGGTGATTGCCGCAGCGCTAAGTATCCAGGATCCCCGGGAACGTCCGCTTGAGAAAACGGCTGCGGCCGATCAAATGCATGCCCGCTTCGACGACCCCCTGTCTGATTTTACCACGCTGCTCAATATCTGGAATCGCTATCATTACATCCGGTCCACAAAAAAAAGCACCAATCAACTCAAAAGGTTTTGCCGACAACACTTTCTCTCTTACAAACGCATGCGCGAATGGCGCGATATTCATCATCAGATTGCCGCAATTTTAGAGGAACACGGAATGCGGAATGCGGAATGCGGAATGCGGAAGGCGGAAGGGGACATACCGCAGATTTCGAAATCCGAATTCGAAAAAATTCATAAATCGATTCTTAGCGGTTTTCTTTCCAATATTGCCGAGAAGAAAGAGAAAAATTTTTTCCGGGCAACCCAAAACCGTGAAGTCATGGTTTTCCCGGGATCCGGTCTATTTGACAAAGCCGGCAAATGGATTGTGGCAGCCGAAATGGTTGAAACTTCCCGGCTGTTTGCCCGCACGGTAGCCAACATTGACAGTGAATGGTTGGAAGAGCTGGGCGGAGATCTGTGCAATCGGAAATTTCTTAATCCACACTGGGAGAGAAACCGCGGTGAGGTGGTGGCCGCTGAGCAGGTCAGCCTTTTTGGCCTGATCATCATATCCCAACGGCCGGTATCCTATGGGCCGATAAACCCGGATGAGGCCAGCGATATATTTATTCGCTCTGCGATCATAAAAGGGGATCTAAAAAAGCCGTTTGCCTTCATGAAACATAACCAACGCTTGATAGACGACATCAAGGGTGTTGAAGATCGCTTGCGACGCCGTGACGTGCTGATCAGCGAAGAAGATCTTTTTGTCTTTTACGGAGAAAAGTTAGACCGCATTTACGCCGCGCCAATGCTTTCAAAATATATCAAAAAAAGAGGCGGAGATCGATTTCTGCGGCTAAGAAAACAGGATCTGATGAATTATGACCCGGATGCCGGGGAACTTTCGCGCTACCCTCTGGGCACCAAGATTGACGGGCAACGGTTTGAATATACGTATCATTTCGGGCCCGGCGAAGATGATGACGGCGTGACCATCAAGGTGCCGGTTTCGTTGACTCCCACGGTTTCAAGGGAAGCCTTCGATTGGCTTGTACCGGGGCTCCTTAAAGAAAAAGTAGAAGCTTTAATTAAAGGCCTGCCCAAAGTGTATCGCAAAAAGCTGGTTCCGGTTAACGAGACGGTTGAGATCATCACCCGGGAGATACCCCGGCAGAGGTGTTCGTTGTTTTCTGCTCTGGGAGAATTTATTTTACAGCGCTTCGGCGTCGATATTCCAGCCTCTGCCTGGCCGATTGAAACCCTGCCGGATCATCTTAAAATGCGGTTTTCAGTGACGGCTGCAGATGGGAAAGAACTTTATTCGGGAAGGAATGCTGCCGTCCTCTCACAACAAAAAATTAAAGCATCCCAGGCGGATGAATTCGAGTCCTATCGCCTAAAATGGGAAAAGAGCGGTATAACCCGCTGGGACTTCGATGATCTGCCCGAATTCATCAGCAGCCCTAAAAGTGCTAAAACAGAATGGGTAGCCTATCCGGCTCTGGCAGCCGCCGGCGATAATATAAAGTCGCTGAGTTTGAAATTATACCGCCAGCAGCACAAGGCGGTTAGGGTGCATCAAAGAGGTGTTGCCGGTCTTTATAAAATTGTTTTTGCAAAAGATTTGAAGTTTTTAAAAAAAGGATTGAAACTGCCCAAACATCTAAAGACGGCGGCCGATTTTTTTAGCGGCCCTGCAAACATTGAACAGCGGCTGTTGGATCGGGTCGTATCCGACCTGTTTTGCAAAAACATCAGATCCCGGGATGTGTTTTACGCCCATGCCGAAAAAATTTCCCCGATCATTGTTTCTCACGGTCAAAAACTCCTTAATTGTTGTCTGCCGGTTCTGAAAGCGTATCACAAAGTACGCCAGAAACTCGAAAAGCTTAAACTGGCAAACCTGGATAATCGAGCCGTGCAAAACTTTTATAAAGATTTAATTAGAGAGCTTGCTCAACTGGTTCCTGAATCATTTGTCAATCTTTACGACATGGAAAGACTCGTCCACCTTGAACGCTATATCAAATCCATGGGAATTCGAGCCCAGCGGGCCATGGTGGATTTTGAAAAGGATCAGGCCAGGGCAAATGAAGTCAAAACATTTAGCGCCAGCCTGGATAAACTGGTTAAAGCGCTTTCACCCAATGCCACTGATGATAAGCGTAGCGCGATTGAGGAATTCTTCTGGATGATTGAAGAATACAAAGTTTCAGTTTTTGCCCAGGAACTAAAAACCGCATTTCCGGTCTCGAAAAAGCGCCTGGAGGAGAAGTTAGCTCAAATTATGCGAATGATCTAGCCAGCGTGCGGAATGTGTAAATATACAGCGCTCGTATCTGGTTGCTGGCCTCAAATAGGTTTCAGGTGTCAGGTTTCGGGTGTCAGCCAACAGATGAAGGAAGACAGAAAACAGAAGTAGACAGAGCTCTTCATCTTCCGCTTTTGCCATCTGTCTTCTGGCCTCTGACCTCTGAAAACCTGACACCTGAACACTGAAACCAGCAAAGAGTAGCTGTAAGTAATATTTTCTGATTTCGGATCTCGATTAAAGTATATTGAAAATGACACAAGCTTCAAAAAATCCATTAGTGAGTGTGATTATCCCAACCTACAATCGGGGTTGGATCGTTAAAGAGGCCATTGATTCCGTTTTAGAGCAGGACTTCCATGATTATGAACTGATAGTGGTTGATGACGGGTCTGATGATAACACACCGGCGATTCTGAAAGCATACGGGAAGAAGATTACCGTTTTGCACCAATCCAACAAAGGCGTCAGCGCTGCAAGAAACCTCGGCATTGCAACAGCCTCGGGCCGGTTCATTGCGTTTTTGGATTCAGATGATCTGTGGTTACCACGGAAGCTCTCAACCCAGGCAAAATTTTTTAAAGACAATCCGGATGCCGTCATCAACCAAACCCAGGAGAGCTGGATTCGAAACGGCGTGCGGGTAAATCCTAAAAAGCGGCATCATAAATTTTCAGGGATGATATTTGAGCGCTCCCTCGCGTTTTGCCTGGTGAGTCCCTCAGCGGTCATGATTAAAAAAAGCCTTTTTAGCACCGTGGGTATTTTCAATGAACATTTGCCGGCCTGTGAAGACTATGATCTGTGGCTTCGAATCAGCTGCCGCTATCCGGTCCATCTTATTGAGACATCCTTGATTATCAAACGTGGCGGACACGATGATCAGCTTTCCAAAGTTGCGGGGCTGGATAAATATAGAATCCAGTCTCTGGTGGAAATAATCGACAGCGATTTACTGACAGCGCAGCAATATCAAGCAGCGGTAAACACTTTAAAGGAAAAGTGCGAGGTTTACGCCGGCGGTTGCCGCAAGCGCGGCCGTGAAGAGGAAGCCAAATACTTCTATGAGATCGCAAAAAAATACAGATGACAGGAGTCGGAAGACAGAGGACGGAAGACAGATGACAGAGAACAGAAGACAGAGGACAGAGAACAGAGAGTAGGAGACAGTTATTATTTAACAAAATGCTTGCATTCGGGGTTTTGATTTGATAGCTCTTTTCACGAAACCTAATTATAGATTTATGTATGGTGCTTGCCTATATTATGCACTGGTAAAATTGTGAGGAAGCACGAGATCGTAGTTGGGAAAAGGGTCAAGCATGATCATTAACAGGTTAACCAATAAGGAGGTTCAGATGAAAAAAGCATTTATTTTTAGTTTAGCCCTGATCTTCGGTTTTGCCCTTATTATGGGTTGTGGTGATGAAGAAAAGGCCAAAACTGAGGAAACGTCAGCGGCCGGAGCGCCGTCGAAGACAACCTTCGTCACGATCGGCACCGGCGGGATTACCGGTGTCTATTATCCGACCGGTGGTGCGATCGCCAGAATCATGAACAAGAAAAAAGACCAATACGGTATCCGGGCGACGGTTGAATCAACCGGCGGTTCGGTGTTTAACGTGAATGCCGTCATGGCCGGAGACCTGGAGTTTGGCGTTGTCCAATCCGACAGACAATTTCAGGCCATTAACGGGCTGGCTGAATGGAAGGACAAAGGCAAACAGGAGGATCTGCGCGCGGTTTTCACGATCCACCCGGAATCCATTACCCTGGTGGCAGCGGTTGATGCCGGTATCAATGGCATCACCGACCTTAAAGGCAAACGGGTAAACATCGGCAACCCCGGCTCGGGTCAGCGCCAGAATTCGATTGATGCGCTTACAGCCATGGGCATCGATTATAAAACCGATATGACGGCCGAAAGCGTCAAGGCCGCCGAAGCTCCCGGTCTGTTGCAGGACGGTCGAATCGATGCCTTTTTCTATACGGTCGGACATCCCAGCGGCGCCATTAAAGAAGCGACTGCCGGAGCCCGCAAAGTTCACTTTGTGCCGGTTACCGGTGCCGGGATTGATAAACTCGTTGCCGACAATCCTTACTATGCCAAGGCGAAAATTCCTATTGCCCTTTATCCGGGTGCCCAGAATGATGCCGATATCCAAACCTTTGGTGTAAAAGCAACGTTTGTCACCTCCGCCAAGGTGCCGGAGAATGTTGTGTACGCCATTACCAAAGAAGTTTTTGATAATTTTGAAGATTTCAAAAAACTTCATCCGGCCTATGTCGTTCTGACAAAAGCGAACATGCTCGAAGGTCAGTCCGCTGAGATTCATCCGGGCGCCATGAAATACTATAAAGAAGCCGGACTAAAGTAAGCGATTACCTTATTCGAACCTGCCCGCGAGGCGGCGGTTTCAACCGCCGCCTCTAAAATGTTCTGATAACGTTTACCATTTATCAGCAATTGTTTTTACCATTCTTATTGCGCGCATTCTGTCTTCTCTGCCGCTGTGCTGAGCTCTATCCGATCGCTGTTGCCGCCTCAACCTGCTGACTGCTGATGTTTGTGAAATTGGAATACCGGTCTTGAATACCGGGCCTTTTTTGCCGTCAAACTCTCTTGACTGATTAGGTGATCATTATGAGTAACCATGAAATCCAGGAAAAGGATGAGGGCATTGAAATCGCAAGGCGGATGGCCGAAGAAGAAGAAGGCATCGGTAGAAGACCCCATGGCCCTGCGAAATATGTGGTTCCCACCATTGCGGTTATATGGAGTTTTTTTCAGCTCTCCATTGCCAGCTGGCTGATCCTCGATTCTACCTTTATTCGCGCCATCCATCTCGGTTTTGCCCTTTTAATTGTTTTTTTAAACTATCCGCTTTTCAAAAAAACGCGCTTCGGCCTCAAGTATTTTTCCGCTAAAGACAGAATTCCTATCCTTGACTATCTCATCGGAATCATTGCAGCGTTTTCGGCTCTTTATATTGTCATCGACTATGCCGGACTGATTACGCGTTACGGGGCGCCCATCTCCCGGGATATCGTCATCGGGGCTATCCTGATTGTCATTTTACTTGAAGCCACGCGCCGGGTTATCGGGCCCGCCCTTCCGGGGATTGCCTTGGTATTTCTCCTCTATTCGTTTTTGGGTCCCTACATGCCGGATTTAATTGCCTTTAAGGGGACTTCGCTCAACCGCCTGATGGGGCAGATGACCATGTCGACCGAAGGGATTTACGGCATTCCGCTGGATGTTTCGGCGACGATTGTGTTCCTTTTCGTGCTATTCGGGTCCATGCTCGACAAGGCCGGAGCCGGGCGGTATTTTATAAATCTGGCGCTGGCTCTGCTGGGCGGATTTAAAGGGGGTCCGGCCAAAGCGGCGGTTATGGGCAGCGGATTGACCGGTCTGGTGTCCGGCTCCAGCATTGCCAATATT
>Ga0255054_10002734_pt1 | contig 9999 bp, 8 predicted proteins | sample JV7_2_23_MG_FD_188634 | JGI IMG/M metagenome (GOLD analysis project Ga0255054, IMG submission 188634) | Seawater microbial communities from Jervis Inlet, British Columbia, Canada - JV7_2_23 | ecosystem: Environmental > Aquatic > Marine > Inlet | place: Canada: British Columbia | collected 2016-10-06 | reverse complement strand
AAGCCGACTCAACTTTCGGTAAACCACATTCCGAACAAAGATGTAGGCATTCTGGATCGATGTGGGCTCAGGGGTGAGGACAACGATTTTTTCATCGGCAGCCAAAAAGAAATCCAGAACGTTAAAGGACGTCCCGGCACCAAGATCGAGCACCAAATTATCAGCATCCAGCCGGGCAAAATGGTTGATCAGTTTGATCTTTTGGCTAAAATGAGGGTTGGCTAAAGAAAGAACTTCACTTGAACCGCTGATGAGGCGAAGGTTTTTTTCCTCAGTATCGATACAAATATCTTCTAAAGAATTAAATTTTCTGGTGATAAAATCGTTTATCGAGCGGGGGGGGCTTTTAATCCCCATGAGCGTATGGATATTGGCTCCGCCCAGATCGACATCTATCAGTACGGTCCGTTTTCCCATGCGAGCCAACCAAAAAGCCAAAATAGTACTCACAACACTCTTTCCAGCCCCACCTTTACCGCCTCCCACGGCCCATATCGTTGGTGCGGCGTCTTTTTTGGTATCCTGCGCTTCTCTCATTTTATCCTTCGTCATCTAAAAAAATAAATGCTACTTTTCCATATAGGTATCCCATAAGGTCCAAATCAGATTTTGCTCACCCTCGGAACCATAATGGTAATCCTTCAACAGTTTACGGTCTGTTTCGGTCATTTCTTCGAATTGGATTCCCACAGCTGTCATTGTTTTCCCTTCTATAGAAACCGCCTTGCTCCAAACAATTGTACCCAATATAAAGAGATTAACTGCTGCTATCGGTAAACCAATCTTAACCTTAACTTTTGATCCCGTCAGCTTGCCGGGATAACCAGTTTTATACTTCGGACCCAAAACAACACAGGCTCCGCCCATAGAAATATTTTCCGTAAACCCTGCGATACTCAAAGAGGCTTTGCCGGGTTCACTTCGAAAAATTTTAAGATTTAACTGTGTTGGGAGCTGGCTCCTAGCTGTTTTGCGAACTATGCTTGAAGGCGCTTCTTCATCAGATTCGAATCGGGCTTCATAGAGGCTTTCGACCAGTAACTTGATGTTGGGATATTTTCTGCAAATCGCGATCAGACTTGATTTGGAGACTTTCGCTAATTCAACACGAGTGATTGTTTCAATATCGGACTGAGACAGCTTTTCTTCCTCAAAAGGATAAATTTTACCAAAAAAATCATTTTCCACCAGATTTTCCACTGATTTTTTCTGTGCCTTTTCCCCCTTCTTCAGACGATGATAGATGTTTTCTTCCAAAGCGCCAGACACAATAAAGTTGAGGTGATTTTCTTCATCGCCAAACCTTTTTATCGTTTTTTCAGCAGGAAAAAGTTGAAGCGCCAACAAATTCATAAAAGCCTTCAGTTCGGGACATGTCATTTTGATGAAAAAATTCTGGATCGCTGTGTCCTTGGCTCCAATTTTACAAAGGGATGAATAAAAGGTCTGTTCCTCCTGACTTGACGGTTTAATGATTTGCCATTCAAAGCTTTTGGCTGCAATTGCCTGCAGCACCGAACCCGCTTTAATAAAAAGCTTGGCGGCATTTCCATATTCGTCAGCCGCAGCTTCAGATGATTTTTCTTTTTTCAGCAGATCAGCAAAAACTCTATGGAGACCCGGATCATTCGGGACGGCCTTGAGCAGATTTTCAAACTCGGCGACAGAATCGATAGCGATGGAACCATCGATAATATGGCTAATGATGTTGTTCTGTTTGTCAATCGAGTCATTCATCACGCTCCTCCGAATTAAAGGTTACTGCGACCTTTAATGATTTCTATGATAGCATCTATGCGTTGGTTCAGGATGTCGTCTTTTTTGCAACAGAGCGATATTATTTCGTAAAATGATTTAATTTTTGCATCGAATTTAAGCAACATGTCACCAAATTGGGCAAGATTAGTTCTTGTCAATTGGATTTGTTTCAATACATCTTTGATCGCTGAAACCGGGGGTTCGTCGGGCTGCTCTTTTCTGAAAGCCTTTATCATTTTTTCGAGGTCATCTTTTTCCTCTTCCGAAAGGCCAATAACTATTTCTGTCTCAAATTCTTCGGTCATATTATCCCAGTGGTCAAGAATTATAGAAGGACCTTTTAGCCCCGAATGTCGGGATCTTCGCTACGCTTCGAAAAGCTTCGGGGTTAGCGCTCGCTGTTTCGGTTCAGCTTTTTCAATTCTCTTTTTATCATGGTATCTATTGTTACAACACTTTCGTCGGTTGTTTTCAGAAAATTCAACATCTCCCCTATATGTTCCGAATCGTTCCTGGATCTTCTTTTCAGTAGATTGAAACCAAGCAATGCAACAATAATAACCGTGAAAATATTTAAAAAGATCAGTACATACGTATAAACGTTGTAATTATTAGGAAAAAAAGGGGTTGATTTATCCTGCTTTCCTGATATTTGGCCTGTCTTTTGATCCAGTGCTTCTGACACTTTGGTCGGGGATGGTGCTTGATTTGCGATCTTATCGGATGTTTTTTCTTTCTGTTCACGGGCCGTGTCAGGTGTCGATTTCTGCGAGCCCTTTGATTCAATTTTAATTTGGCTTTTCATCACCGTTACTGAGGATTTTTTTGTACCGGTCGCCTGCTTTCTTTGGGTTGGCCCGATTAATACACTGGCAATCGGCTCAGCATGTGGGGATTCTTTCGGCACAATTTCCTCAGGTGGTGAAGACATCCGGTATGCGTCAATTACAACGCGGTCGGGATTTGAAAGATAAAAAGTTTTTAGCCTGAAATATGGAAAGGATAGTGTTATGCTAGCGCTTAAAAAGGACTTTTTCTGAATAAATCTAACCGCGCGAACACCTCTTGTTGTCTTATCTAATAACCGACGGGGTCGAGCCTGGGTGCTGCCAAGAAAAACCACATAAAATTTTCCCCTGCCGGTTATTATAGGCTTCTTAGATCGAACGACACCCTTGAATTCGAAAACAATTCTGGTAAAAACGCCATGCTCCCCAGTCCTTGTAGTTGTTAATTTGGCAGCTTGAGCCCATCCGAATGGGAACCAAAAAAGAATCACAATAAAAATCAGATTTAACCCGGACTTCATTAGAATATAGTGAAATAATTATTGAGTCGAGTAAACCGGTTCTTTCCCAGATTACAAGTTGAGGTGCGTTTCTCTCCTCTTTCCTGTTTTCCGGCGGCGTTTTTTATGAGATATGAATCACTTTTCAACCGTGTATTACAATTCAGTTAGGATCAGGGTATTTAAAAAATTTTACAATTTCTGTTTCTGATAGTAGCGCAAAAAATTTCCGAGATCAACATCAATTTGTGCATTCATAAAATATTTAAGATATAAAGAGAAAATCCTGTATCCTTTTCTAATCTTTAACGGCTTTTACCTACTGTATCCGGGAAGAGAAAATTTTACACCAATCCCTTGAGAGATTACCCGGGAGATTTTGCCGGTTCTTTTTTCCCTCAGACCTCGCGGAGACAGATATATCATCGAGATGTCCTGCCCAACCGAAAATGGCCCTTTTGCGTCGATGAACATCCCTCCTTCGCCAATATCTTTAATCCAGCCCTGATAAACACGGTTCTGAACAACAAATTCTACGAGTATACTGACAGATAACCTTACATATTCTCTTTTCCATTTAGCCGTCATATTGGTAAACCTCCCTTTTTTTAGATTCCCTCCATCCATATCATAATTATTCAAAAATACACTACTTTTTTATTGGGTAATTAATACGGTATCAAAATACCTATTCTGGATTCTTCCAAATCATTTCGCTTTTAACCTCTTCGATCAAACTCAGACAATTCAAAAATGTTCTAAAATAACCAAAAAAGACCTAATTTCTTGCTTTATACGAAATAGATTGATAACATGAGCAGAGATCAAAGACGGATTGCCGGTTCCGGGATAGGGAAATTCCTAACCATGATACTTTTTCCCACTAATAATACCCAGATTGAGGTAATCGAGCGAAAATTTTATCTTTCGTTAGAGGAAAAAGATGAATACCAAACTCTACAAGGTTAAATTTGACGGGACAATCGCAGAGGGGTTGACAAAAGGAGAAGTCAAAAAAAAATTGTCATCTTTATATAATATAGATGAAAGAAAAATTGAACAAATTTTTTCTTCAAACTCGCCTACGGTACTAAAGAAAAACGTGAATTATCAAACCGCCATAGAATTTGAAGAAGCATTCAAAAAGGCAGGGGCAATCTGTACTATTTATGAGACCACGAACCAAGGAGAGGACATCCCCATTGATGGTGATGAACTTAATAATAACGATCTAAAGCATGTTCGCTCCCACACAATAGAGACTATAATTAAATCGGAAAATAATGGCCGAGTTACTTTGAGGAAGACCATGGGTTGGGCCATAACAATCGCCATACTAATCGCCTCCCTATCCGTATCATATTACTTTCTTGTTTATATGCCAAAAATAAAAAAGGAAGCGATTAAATCCATGAAATTACAGGTTGAAGCCATCAAAAGAGAGAAGGAGTTAAAGATTAATCAAGCCAAAGTTACCATAAAGGATGCCGCGGTTTACAAAAAAAAAGGATATGCCTATAGCAAATCGAGGGAGTATCAAAAAGCGATTGAGGCTTTTGATCATGCCAGCCGTATTGACCCGAATGATTCTGAAATTTATTTGCAAAGAGGGAATGCTTACCATCGTTTAGGCAATTCCAAGCGCGCTATAAAGGATTATAACCTGGCAATTCGTCTTGACCCCAAAAATATTTACGTTTACCACAATCGTGGGATTGTATATGTCAGTTTAGATCAAAATGATCGAGCCATTGAAGATTTTAATAATGCCATCCGTCTGGATCCCAATAATTCCGAGGCATATAATAATCGAAGTGTAGTTTACTACAATTTGGGTAAATATCAACGAGCGGTTGAGGATTCTGACCAGGCAATTCGTCTTGACCCCAATAATTTCAAGGCCTTCAACAACCGCGGGATTGCTTATAATGAATTAGGGGAGTATCAAAAAGCGATTGAGGATTTTTATCATGCGATCCGCCTCGATCCAAATAATGCCAAGGCTTACAATAATCGAAGTGTAGTTTACTACAATTTGGGTAAATATCAACGAGCGGTTGAGGATTCTGACCAGGCAATTCGTCTTGACCCCAATAATTCCAAGGCCTTTAACAGCCGAGGGATTGCTTATAATGAATTAGGTAAGTATCAACAAGCCATCGAAGATTTTAATAATGCCATCCGTCTTGAACCGAATAATGCTAAAATATTTAAAAGCCGCGGGAATGCATACTATGGCTTAGGGAATTCAAAACGAGCTATAGAGGATTATAAAAAAAGTATAAGTCTTAACCCAAACGATGCAGGTACCTATTACATTCGCGGGCGTGCACATGACAAATTAGGCGAGTATCAACAAGCGCTAGAAGAATATACCAAAGCCATTCATCTTGACCCGAGTGAAGCGATTTATTACGAAAATAAAGGATTGGTTTATATAATTTTGGACAACTTTGAAAGTGCGTGTTCTAATTTCCAAAGAGCTTGTGATTTGGGGAATTGCTATAGAATGAATTGGGCTAAGAAAAACGAGATTTGTCATCATGAAAAGAGCGGCTAGATTATATCTTTCATAGCCAACAAAGCACGCTCGATTGATTCATTGACCAGCTTGTCTGTCAACACTGTGGACAGAGCGATCAAGCCCCGGGGGGCGATAAAAAGACCATGGTTCAAAGCAGCCAGATGAAACTTCTCAATGATCTCCTGATCATCTCTCGCGTGGTGGGCATATGAGGTATTCTCGGTAAAGAAAAGGTTCATCAGGGAGCCGGCACGATTGATCCTCAACGGCAGCCCGGCCTGCTGAGCCGCCTCCTTCAACCCTGTCGAGAGTGTTGCCGCTAGTTTCTCCATCTCCAGAATGCGCTCGGCGGTAAGTTCTTCGACCGATATGGCACCTGCCGTCATGGTGATTGGATTGGCATTGAAAGTCCCCGAGTGAAAGGCTTTCATGTCTGTCGGATTAAAGATGTTAAGCATCTGGCGGCTTCCTCCCACCGCACCGACCGGAAACCCACCGCCAATCAATTTGCCGAACATTGTCAGATCCGGTTCCACACCGACAACGTCCTGATAACCCCCTGAACCGAGCCGAAACGTTAGGACTTCATCCATTACGAATAGCGAACCGGCCTTGTGGGCCGCATTTTTCACCCCGTTCAGAAATTCCCGGCTCCCGGGAACCACTCCGGACGCTCCCAACACCGGCTCCAGGAAAACCGCGGCAATTTTCGACCCGTGATCCGCTAACACCTGTTGAAAGTCTTCCAAATTTCCATATTCAGCCACGTAGTTTAGTGGTCCATCCCTCCCGGAGAAACCGGTTTCGAACTCCATCAAAGAACCGTGATACCCGCCACGCGCCATCAGAACTTTTTCGCGCTCAGTTTGTACGCGGGCAATCATCAACGCCAAAATTCCAGCTTCGGTTCCCGAGTTGGTAAACCGTATCTGTTCCACTGAGGGCACACGTTTAGCGAGTTGTCTGGCGAGGCGCGTCTGTCCGTTATTGATGCCTGCCCAGCAGGTACCCAGGGATACCTGCTTCTGTACGGCTTCAACGATTCGCGGGTAGGCATGGCCATGTACCAGAGACGAGTAGTTGTTCAGCAGGTCGATATAACGGTTACCGTCGAGATCCCATACAAAACAACCTTGACCATGGGTTAAAGTCAAAGGATAGGGCGCCCAATACCCCGCCTGCCGGGAGTTGCCGCCAGGCTGATAAACCTTGGCTTGGGCAAAAGCCCTAGCGCTGCGGGGCGTGCGATGTCTGTAGGTCTGTTTTACAGACCTTCCTTGCTGTGAATGCATACTTATCTCCTCCTTTGCATTTTCCTTAATCGAGCACCAACCCATATGTCATTGCAGGCGTATCCGCAATATGTTAAACTAGAACCCGGTAAGATGGGTTTAAGATCAAAATTCAAAATGGGATAATTTCGTTATTAAATCTTCAGTAAGACTTAATAATCAAGGATAAAATGAACATCGGAATCATTACTGTTAGGGGATATAATTTTCACCCGAACCGGCGATTAATGGAAGCAGCCGATGCAAAGGGTCACCGGATAACCCTCGTTCATCCTTATCGGGTATGGGCCGGGCTCGAAGGAGGCAAGCCAACTCTGGTTGGGCAACCGGGCATGGAAAGCCTGGATGTGGTGTTGCCTCGGCAGGGCGCTACCCTGGGGAATGCATGTCTCCTGTTGATACATCACCTCAGCATGATGGGGATTCCGTTGGTTAACAACCTTAATTCGATCCGATTGGCTAAAAATCAATTTTTTTCTTTGCAAACCCTGTCCGCAGCCAGCATTAAGGTGCCCGACACCGTACTGGTGAACTCGGTTAAAGGTTTGGAGGATGCACTGGCATGGTTCGGCGGTTTTCCGGTGGTGGTGAAAAGGGTGAGCAGCCGGCAGGGAGAAGGGGTTATGCTGGTGGAAAAAGACCAAGATGTTGCGCGGGCCATCCGGAATCACCTGGACGAACGCAACGGTCTGCTGGTACAACGGTTTATTCCGACTGGAGGACGTCATGATATTCGGGTGTTGATTGTGGGCGGGAAGGTTGTTGGCGCCATGGCGCTTAAGCCGAAACAAGGAGATTTCAGGGCTAATTATCACTTGAGTGGGAAGAGCATTGCAAAAGAATTATCACCGGCGGAACGTGACATTGCACTCAGGGCTGCGGCTGCGGTCGGCCTTGAGATTGCAGGGGTCGATTTGATAGTCGATCGAAACAACCAAATCACCGTGATAGAAGTTAACTATTCGCCCGGTTTTAGAGGACTTGAGAAGGCAACCGGGTTGGACATCGCCGGTTTCATCGTGGACCATGTTCTTTGCAAGTATGCTCCCCATAAATAAACCGGAGAAAAACAGTGCGCATATCAAATTTTGAGCTGGCGCAAAGAGAAAAACTGGTTCGTGCGAGCGCAACGGTGGAATGGGAAGATTGTGATCAGCCGATTCGAGAGATCTATATTGAAACAGAAACATCCTTCTCAGCAGATATCTCCTGCAACCCGCATTCCTTTTTGGTCGGATGCGTTATTCCGGCCATGCATTTTGACGAAAAGAGAATCGTCCTGGATGCTGAAATCTGCCCCAGCTTGAAAGAAGGCCTGGAAACCGTGATGGCCCTGATGAAAGAATGGTCTGATGGAAAATATGCGCCTTTGACCATCGAAGCTAAAACAAGTTCTGAAGTTTATCCATCAGACAGTCAGCGGCAGGCAGGACTTTTCCTATCCGGTGGAATAGATTCTCTAACTGCCTTGCGGATCAACAAAATGGTCTATCCAAAAGAGCACCCCGGTCATGTCAAAGACTGCTTGCTCGTCCACGGCTTTGACATTGGGGGTGTCATCGAGCGTGGAATGAAATACCATGTCTTTGATCGGGCCAAGGATGCGCTTTCAAAGGTCGCTGAAGATGCAGAGGTAAATCTGATCCCGGTTTATACCAATATCAGACATTTATGCGATGAAAGAGATCTCTGGCTCGATAAGTTTTTCGGCGCTGTTCTTGCTTCGGTTGGGCATGCTTTTGTCACTCGGCTCTATCTGGTCTATATCGCCTCGTCATACGATATCCCGAATTTGGTTCCGTGTGGTTCACACCCCATGTTGGATCCGGAATACTCCAGTCACAATATGAGAATCAGGCATCGAGATGTGGCGTTATCCAGACTGGACAAACTCAAATTAATAGCGAAGTGGGATGTTGCTTTTCAGAACTTCAGGGTCTGTTTGGCGAATGTGAAAGGTCGATTGAACTGTGGAAAATGTGAGAAATGTGTCCGAACCATGACTGAGCTTGTCGCATTGGGAATACTCGATAAAACAAAAGCATTCATAGAAAATGACATCTCTGCAGATCAACTGTCTATTTTTAACATAAACATTAGACATCGTGAACCCTTCTATATGGAGATGCTTCCTTTACTAAAAGAACGCGGCCGAGATGACCTGGTAGACACGATTTATAAAATGATCGAGGGGCAGGCGGGTTAACGATTTACATGATTCTGCCGAAGGATTTTTCAAAAAACCGGAAGGACCAGTTCATCCATGTGGGTCGACCATGGGGGCAGTGTGACGGATTGTCACATTTTTCCAATTGGTCAAGCAGGCCATTGATTTCCTTTTCAGAAAGGGGATGGTTTGCCCGAATGGCTCCATGGCAGGCCATGAGAATCAGGCTTTGGTCAATGGCACGTTCAATATCAGCGGCAAAACCGGTCTCGGCCATTTTTTCCGCGATTTCGACAACCAGTGGTTTGATTTCACGGTTTGCCAGAAGAGCAGGTATCGACTTTACGACAAATGTGTTACCACCAAAGGGTTCGATTTCAAGCTGGAGTGTTTTGAGCCCTGGAATCATTTTTTCAAGCGCATCTGCTTCCCTATAGCCCAGGTCGATGGTTTCGGGAATGAGGAGTTTCTGCGCCTCTTTTCCAAATTTCAAAGACCGGTTTTTTAGTCGTTCGAAAAGGATGCGTTCATGGGCTGCGTGCTGATCAATGACAATGAGTTCCTCGTCTGATTCGCAAAGGATGTATGTGTTGTGAAGTTGCCCAATCAATCGCAGATCAACGAATCTCTTTTTTCCCCAAAGGTTTTCCTGCTTTTTTCGTGCTTCTAATCTTTTATTTTCTGAGTCTTTGTTTTCGATACCGGTCCTGGGAAAATGCGAAACCGGCTCTGATACAGAATGCTTTTTTAGTGAGAAAGCGGTATGGGTGGGCCAGCCGGGGCGGTCTGTAGATCTCAACATTTTTGATACGGCGTCGGCAACTGCATCATGGATCCTTTTTTGTTGCGCAAAACGAATTTCATGTTTAGCCGGGTGCACATTAACATCCACCTGTTCAGCCGGGACGTTCAGCACTAGGACGGCCAGGGGAAACTGGCCTTTTTGAAGTCTTCCGGCATATCCTTCAAA
>Ga0255054_10002732_pt1 | contig 10005 bp, 8 predicted proteins | sample JV7_2_23_MG_FD_188634 | JGI IMG/M metagenome (GOLD analysis project Ga0255054, IMG submission 188634) | Seawater microbial communities from Jervis Inlet, British Columbia, Canada - JV7_2_23 | ecosystem: Environmental > Aquatic > Marine > Inlet | place: Canada: British Columbia | collected... | reverse complement strand
CGTTGCCGTGCGTTCACACGCTACGCGGCCGAGCACCCCTTCCCGGACGGCAACCGCCGCGCCCTCGAGCGCCTGGTGGCGATGAGCATCGATCGCCGCCATCGATGGAGCGGCGGGGGAATCCAGGGGTCGAGCTAGCTCAGGAAACCCTCGCCAGAGTGAGCCACTGGTAGTAGGAGGAGGAGCGCGGGACTCCCCCGCCATTCCCCTCCCGGTATTCGATGTCGTGGGTCGTCGACGCGCTTTCGAGGATCTTCTTGAAGGCCTCGATCTTGCGGGTGGGGTCTTCGGGATTCAGGCCGTGGAATACGAGATCCACGCTCCGCTTGGTCTCAAGGACGTTCAACACCAGGGTCGCGAGTGTGAAGACCTTCCCGATCCCCTCGACGGCCTCCACCGAGAAGCGGGGAACGTCGATCTTGTCGAGCTCGATGCGATACTCGAGACGCATGAATCTCTCCTAGGTGGGGAGCGCGCCGCAGAGTGACCCCTACCCAGGGGGGCGTCAAGTCAGCGCGCCGAGCGCTTCTTGTGGATGGCAACGCGCTCCATCACCTCCTCGCGGCTCACGACGCCCTTCTCGATCAGAAGCTGTGTGAGGGCGTGGAGGATTTCGCGGGTGGGGACGTCTCGCGGCTTCTCGACGGAATCGGGGAGTGGCGCAGCCTCCGCTTCTGCTTCGACACCGCGACTCGCCGCTTCGCCCCTCTCGCCGTCCGCTCCGGCCTCGGCATCTCCGAAGGGCTCGGAGACCACCCCCGGCTGATCGCCCAGGAACGGGGCGGTGTCGCCGTCCGAGACCGGCGTCTCGGCGAGGGCCGAGGTGGAGTCGTCGTCCAGCATCGGGCGAGAGCCCTCGCCGCGATAGAAGGCGTCGATGGCGGTGCCGATCTGAACCGGACCGACCAGAACGGGTCGAACCGGAAGCCCAGCCCGGAAGCTCACCTCGCCGACGATGCGCAGATCCTCGGGTTGCGCCATCCCGAGGTAGAGGACTTCGCCGCCGCCGACCCGCTTCTTGAACAGCGGAATGCAGCGGTATGCTTCCGCCAGTTCGGCCGGCAAGAGCGCCAGGACCTCTGGCTCGATCTGCTTGCCCTCGAGATGGACGCCGGGAATTCCGTAGTGGCGGGAGACGGTCCGCACCAGATCCTCTTCCGTGACGTATCCCAGCTGGACCAGTGCCTCGCCTAGACGGTTTCCCCAGCGGGCCTGTTCACCCAGAGCCGACTCGAGCTGGAACTCGTCGATGAGCCCCGCCGCCACCAGGACCGCCCCGAGCTTCGCCTTCTCGGACAAGCTTGCCTCCGCGCTGCACCGCTTTGGTCATCGGCGAACCGGGGAGGAGAGCTTAACCCGCACGGTTCCCCCGGGGGCTGGCAGCATCTCATCGCTCGAAGCTCAGCGGTGCGGATATCGGCGCCTGCCCCCCGGGCACCCTCTCCTCCCTTCATTCGCTGAGAAAGCAGCGACTCCTGCCGCCCTCGACGGCGAAGAGCTCCGGTGCCTCTTCGCTGCAGCGGTCGAAGGCCTCCGGACAGCGGGTGTGGAAGCGGCAGCCGGCCGGTGGGTGGGCGGGAGAGGGAACGTCGCCGAGCACCTGGGCCGCGGCGCTCCGACGCTGCGGATCCACCGAGGGCACCGCCGCCAGCAGCCCGCGGGTGTAGGGATGACGGGGGTCCTCGAAGATCCGCTCCGTCCCCCCCCGCTCGACGATCTGCCCCAGGTACATCACCGCGACCTCGTCGGCCAGGTAGCGCACCACGCCGAGGTCGTGGGTGATGAAGAGATAGGTCAGGCCGAGATCCTGCTGGAGCTCACCGAGCAGGTTCAGGATCTGCGCCTGGATGGATACGTCGAGTGCGGAGACCGCCTCGTCGCAGATGACGAGCCGCGGCTCGACGGCGAGAGCGCGGGCGATGCAGAGCCGTTGGCGCTGGCCGCCGGAGAACTCGTGCGGGTAGCGCCACATCTGCCGTGGGTCGAGCTGAACCCGTTCCAGCAGGGCGGCGACGCGATCGGTGCGCTCCGACTCGCTGGCTCCGATTCCGAACGAGTGCATGCCCTCGGCGATGGCGTCGCGCACCCGCATGCGCGGATCGAGAGAGGCCATGGGATCCTGGAAGACGATCTGCAGGTCGCTCCGGTAGGGGCGAAGCTCCTGGGAAGGCAGGCGGAGCAGGTCGACGCCGCCGAACCACACCCGGCCTTCCCGTGCGCGTTCGAGACACAGAATCGAGCGACCCACCGTCGTCTTGCCGCACCCCGACTCTCCGACCAGGGCCAGGCTCATTCCCTCCTCGATGGCGAGGTCGACCCCGTCCACCGCCTGCACGTAGCCGACGGTGCGGCGGAGCAGGCCCCTGCGGATCGGGAACCAGGTGCGCAGACCTTCCACCTGGAGCAGCGGGCGGGCACTCACGATTCGATCTCCCGCGCCACAGCAAAGCACCAGCTGCGATGGGTTCCCGTGATCTCCGAGACCGCCGGCACCTGAGTGGTGCAGGGCTCGAAGACCCGCCCGCAGCGGGTCGAGAAGCGGCAGCCGGGAGGCCACTGGTCCGGCGGGGGCACCACACCGGGGATCTCTGCCAGGCGTTCGCCGCGTGAGGCGAGTGAGGGCAGAGAGAGCAGCAGCCCCCGTGTGTAGGGATGTCGGGCCTCTCCCAGGATATCGACGCGGGAACCCTCCTCGATGATCCGACCCGCGTACATCACGGAAACGCGATCGGCGAGCTCGTTCACGATGCCGAGATCGTGGGTGATGAGCAGGATCGACATGCCGAACTCCTGCTGCAGGTCGCGCAGCAGCTGGAGGATCTGTGCCTGGATCGTGACATCCAGGGCCGTGGTGGGCTCGTCGGCGATCAGCAGACGCGGCCGGGTGGAGAGCGCCATGGCGATCATCACGCGCTGCTTGAGTCCACCGGAGAGCTGATGTGGATAGGCGTCCAGGCGCGAGTCGGGATCGGGAATGCCTACGCGCGTGAAGAGATCCAGGGTGCGGCGGCGCGCCTCCGCCTTCGAGACGGACTCGTGGAGACGGATCGCCTCCACCACCTGTGCACCCACCGTGGCCACCGGGTTCAAGCTGGTCATCGGCTCCTGGAAGATCATGGAGATCTCCTGACCGCGGACCTGGCGCATCGCGGGCACGGAGAGCCGCCGGAGGTCGCTACCGGCCAGCGAGATCTCGCCGGCCTCGATGCGTCCGGGCTTGGGCACCAGGCGCAGCATCGAGAGAGCCGTCATCGACTTGCCGCAACCGGACTCCCCCACCAGAGCCAGCACCTCTCCGACCGCAATCTGGAGGTCCACCTGGTCCACGACGGGGACCCGGCCGCCCTCGCCCGGGAAGGTCGTGGTGAGCCCCCGGGTCTCGATCACCGCCTCGGCCGGGGTATCGCTCACTGGTTCTCCCGAAGCGTGCGCGGGTCGAGGATGTCGCGGAGGGCGTCGCCCACGAAGTTCACCGCCAGCAGAAGGCCGAAGAGCGCCACTCCCGCGGCGCTGATGTTCCACCAGATGATGGGATCGCGGGAGAGCTCGTTGCGCGCCTGATCGATCATCTGCCCCCAGCTTCCGTCGACGCCGATACCGAGCCAGGAGAGAATCGCCTCCGAGAGCACCAGGCCCGAGAACATCAGAACGAAGGTGATGATCACCAGGTGCATCAGATTCGGCAGGAGGTGGCGGAAGATGATCCGGGCTTCGGAGACGCCCAGGGCGCGGGCCGCCTGGACGTAGTCGAGCTCGCGCAGCTTGAAGGTCTCGCCTCGCGTCACGCGGCAGAGGCCCACCCAGCTGGTCACGCCCAGGGCGATGCAGACGGAGAGCGTGCTGCGCCCCATCGCCATGATCAGGGCGATCAAGAGCAGCAGACCGGGCATCGACGCGAGTGTCGACATGACGAAGAACACCACGTCGTCGATCCTCCCTCCGAAGTAGCCGGCCGAGACACCCAGCAGCAGCGCCAGGGGAATGGCGATCATGCTGGTGAGCCCGCCGATCAGCAGAGCCACCCGTGCCCCCTTGATGGTGAGGTAGAGCACGTCCCGCCCCAGGATGTCGGTTCCGAAGAGGTGGCTTCCCGGCCTTTGCAGGGGGCGCCCGCCGTAGAACTCCGCATCGGCGAGGGGAGCCGAGAAGCTGGCCTCTCGCGTCCCGGCAAAGGCCCGATCGACCACACTCCGCGCCTCGTGGGCAGCCACCGCGTCGGCCTGCCCCTCGCCGCCGCCGACCCAGGCGATCGAGTCGAGCACGGCGACGGCCAGGTACACGGCGACCACGATCAGGGCGATGGGCCGCCTGCGCCACAAGCTCCGCGCCGCCTCGCTCCAGAGGCGATCGCGCCGAATCGCCACGCCGGTCCAGACGCCGCCCGCCAGGAGCAGAGCAACGACCAGATTGGAGACGACGTGGGTTTCCATCACGGCCTACTCGAGGCGCACCCGGGGATCGGCCAGGGAGTAGCTGACGTCCGTCAGGATCTGTCCCAGGATGAACAGCAGCGAGCCGATGTAGACCATGGTGCGCAGTGTGGAGAAGTCGTTGCCCTGGATGGCGTCCACGGTGAGAGACCCGAGGCCGGGAATCCCGAAGAAGGCCTCCAGCAGGAGCGCGCCGGTGAAGAGGAAGGGAATGGCGAGCACGACACGGGTCAGGATCGGGATCATCCCGTTCTGGAGCACGTGCCGCATCATAATGCGCCCCTCGCCGCAGCCCTTGGCACGCGCGGTGCGAACATAGTCACGGCCGGTCTCCTCGACGAAGACGGTGCGGTAGAAGCGCACGTCGCTGCCGAAACCGTTCATGAGTCCGACCACGATGGGCAGGGCCAGGAAGCGAAAGATGACCTCGGGGTTGGGATCGAATCCCGAGATCGGAAACCAGCGCAGCATCTTCGCGATCAGGTACTGAGCTCCCACGATGTAGAGAAGAATCGAGACGCTCATGGCGAGCACGCAGAGGAAGACGCCGGCGCTGTCGATATAGGTCTCCCGGAAGAAGGCCACCAGGAGCGACAGGGTGATGCCGACCACCAGACCGAGCGTGAAGAGGGGCACGGTGAGTGCGAGGCTGGGCCCGGCGCCCTTCCGGATCCGTTCGGTGATCAGGCTGTCGTCGGTGTCGCTGCGACCGAAGTCGAAGCTCAGCATTCTCCGGTAGTGCTCGAAGAGCATGTTGTCGTCGAAGTCCTGCCACGGCCAGAGCGGGCGATCGTATCCGTGGTTCACCTTCCACTGCTGGATCACCTCGGGCAGCGCTTTCTCACCCAGGGCGCGACGTGCAATGTCGTCGGGATCGGTGACGGTGAAGAAGAGCACGAAGAGGAAGAAGAGCACTCCGAAGACGGTGAGCACTCCGTAGGCCAGGCGGCGCGCCACGTAGGCCAGCATCACTGCCGCTCCCGATAAAAGGTGCGCACACCCGGAAGCACGATCGCGATTCCCGCAGCCAGCAGAGCGTAGGCGGGCCAGGTCACGGGCCGGTTCCATTCCCGCCGCCGCTCCTCGCGCAGGGCCGGATCGAGATCCCGGTACTTCAGCGTCGGAAACGCCATGCCGGCGGGCTTCACGTTGCGGAGCCAGCCGTGGTAGAGCGCGTAGTCCTCGGGGTGGAAGAGCTCGATCCAGGGGCGCTCGGTTTCGAGGATGGCGAGCATCTCCCGAATCATCGCCAGGCGCTCGGCGTCGTTCTCGCGCGCCTTCATCTTCTCGAAGAGCTGGTCGTACCGGGCATTCGAGAAGTTGGCGGTGTTGGGCCCGCCGCTCCTGGAGCGCGCCATCTCCGAGGTCAGCAGGAACAGGAAGTTCTCCGGATCCGGGTAGTCGGCGACCCATCCCCAGGAGAAGATCTGGTAGGCGCCGTTGCGAACCTTCTGCTGGAACTGGTTGTAGCTGCTGGCCTCGATCCGCACGTCGAGGCCGATCTCGCGCCACGCGTCCACGAAGTACTGGTTCTGCAGCAGACCCTGTGCGGTGGTCTGATAGGAGTCGAATGTCAAGCGCAAGGGCTTTCCGGTGTCGGGATCGATGCCACCCGGGTAGCCGGCCTCCTTCAGCAGGCGTCTGGCCTCGTCGAGATCGACGGTCCGGAAGGGGTTCCGGTAGTCGGATTCGTAGCCGAAGATTCCCGGCGGCAGCGGCGAGTGGGCCGGCACGCCGCGACCGTTCAGGAAGAGCCGGGTCCACTCTTTGGAGTCGACGGCGGTGCTCATTGCCTGGCGGAGCCTGCGACCGCGCTCACCGGCTGCAGCGCCCACCACCCGGTCCTCCATGTTGAAGCCCATGTAGTAGACGGAGGGCGCCACGGACCTCTCGAGGCGAACGCCCCGGTCCTTCATCGTCGGCGACAGGCGGTCGTTCTCGATCACGCTGTCGAAGCTCTCCTTGATCACCCCGGAGGCATCGTAGTAGCCCTGGATGAATTTATTGAACCGGGGAATGGACTCCTTCTCGCGGCGCGACTCGATGCGCTCGAGGAAGGGCAGGGGCCGCCCCACCACCGCGGGATCGAGCCTTCCCGCTTGGCGATCCTCGGGCTCTCCCTCGTCGGGATAGGTCGCGCCGGGCGCTCGCCACTCGGGGTGCCGGACGCCGTACCAGTTCGGGTTGGCCTCGAGCACCATTCGGAACTGCTTGTCGTACTGGACCAGCCGGAACGGGCCCGATCCGACCGGATGGTCGGCGAAGTGCCCGCGGCCCTCCTCGCCGTCGTAGTGCTCGATGGCCTCCCAGGGCACCGGGGTGGTGAAGGGCATGGCGAACCAGTAGAGGATCTGGGGGTAGGGATTGGCGAGGAGGATCTCCAGCTCTAGCGGTCCGAGCACCCGCACTCCCTCGATCGGACCTACCCGCTCATACTGGACGGGGACGGGCAGCTCCGCGAAGCCGGGCTCGTTCTTCCTGCGTTCGGTGAGCCGTTCCGAGAACTCGCGAAAGCCCACCAGGTTGGAGAAGGGTTCGATCACCGGGCTGTTCACCGCCGGGTCCGCAATCCGCATCAGCTCGAAGGCGACGTCCGCCGCCACGATTCCACGGGTCCGGCGTCCCTTCCCCCCTCGCTCGAAGGCGGGATCGTCCTGATAGAGGAGATCGGGGCGCAGCGTGAAGGGGTAGGCCACCCTCCCATCCGTTCGGGGTTCGGGCTCCGGAACCTCGGTAGCGATGCCGGGAATGAGTGTGTAGGGGCGCTTGAGGAAGTGGTACTCGAGGAGCGTGTCGTAGATGTTCCCGGTGATGGCGTGGGCACTGGTGGTATAGGCCACCGCCGGATCCAGGGTCTTGGGTGCCTCGACGAAGGTGTTGTAGACGACCTTCTTGCTCGCATCCTCGTCGGGATAGGGATTGTTCGTGCAGGTGGCGAGTGCCGCAGCGCAGGTGGCGAGCGCGGCCAGGTGCAGCCGGTTCCTCATCCGGATGACCCCTCCGGCGGGGAGGATACACGCTCCGGCAGCTCGAGCTGAAAGATGCCCTCGGGAAGCACCGGGTTGAGCTCGACGCCGCGGAACTTGACCTCCGCGTGAACCTCGGAGAGGGGGAAGTCGAGCTCGACGCGGTGGGCGAAGCGCGCGCCGGCCACCTCCCGGTAGTCGTCGTAGCGCACCCGGAAGAGCATCCCCTCCGGACACAGGACCTCGTAACGAGACAAGCGCTCCTCGGCGTCGAACTCGAGGGCAGACCAGCAGGGATCGGAGCCTCGGACCTCGAAGCGCACCACCGCATCGGCGTTCTCGACGGCGCCGCTGATCTCGCCTCCGGGAAGCTGCATCCGAGGAGCGCCGAGCAGCACGCGCACCGCCTCCTCAGGAGTGAGGGGAACACCCGCCACCTCCCACAGCACGCTGGGCCGGATCTCGCCACTCTCCACCGCGCCGCTCTCGGAGCGGTAGAGGTCGTAGCGCTCTCCGTCGGTCGCGAGAACCGCGATCCGCTGGTTCAGCAGGCCGAGTACCTCCACGCGGAGCCGGGCCGGCCGCTCCACCACCAGCAGCTGGCGAGCGAAGGACGCACCGCGCGCGCCGTCGAGGGAAACGCGCGCCGAGCCCCGGAGCGAGTGGAGCTCGCCGGCGCGAGCAGCCCAGCCGTCCAGCAGGGCCTGCGGACGCGGATCGTCGACGGCGAGCTGCACCACCTGCGGAGGCAGGGTGCGACAGCCCATCTGGAGCAGCAGCGCCGCGGCCAGCGCCAGCGCCGCGCGCTTCACCGCGCCCCGAGCTCCTCGCGCAGCCGCTGGTATTTCTCACGAAGCTGCGGCTGCTCCTCGAAGCGGGGCGCGAGCTGGAGCGCCTCCTCGTACATCGAGAGTGCCCGCTCCTTCTGCTCCAGCAGGAGGTAGACATCGCCCAGATGCTCCGAGACCACCGGGTCACCGCCGGTGAGCTCGGCGGCCCGCTGCAGCTCATCCACCGCGCGGTCGAGCAGGACGCGCGCGGCGTCCACGTCCCCTTCCTCGAGCAGGGGGCGCGCGCGCATGAAGTAGACCCAGCCCAGGCTGTCGGTGATGTAGCCGTCGTCGGGGCGGAGCTCGAGGGCGCGAGAAATCATCGCCTCGGCCTGATCGAGATGGGTGCCCTGCTCGGCCCAGGTGTAGCCCACGTAGTTGAGCGCACCGGCGTGATCCGGATCCATGCCGAGGACGATCTGCATGTAGCGGACCGCCTCGTCGATCTGCTTCGCCTCTCCGTGGATGACCCCGATGTTGTAGAGGATTTCGGCGTCGCCGGGCGACTCGTCCAGAAGCTGCTGGAGGAACGCGAGGGCCCAGTCCAGGTCGCCGGCCTTGGCGCGGAGGCTCGCCAGGTAGAGATCCAGCGGGCGGTTCTCGTGGGCCTCCCGCGCCCGCTCCACCTCCGCGATGGCACGCCCGAAATCGCCGCGGTGCTCGTAGATCCCGGCGATCTGCGTGCGCGCCTCGGCGTAGCGATCGTGGCTGGCCGGGATGCGCTCGAAGGCGGCGATCGCCGCCTCGTCCTCGCCGAGACGCCTCCGGGCCACGCCGAGGAAGTACACGACCTCGGTTTCCTCCGGACTGCGTTGCAGGGCGAACTCGAAGCGGTCGGCGGCAGCCTCGAAATTCCCCCTCCCGAACTCGACGAACGCGAGCCGCAGTCGGGCGCGAAGATCCCCCGGGTACAGCGACTCGAGGATCTCCAGGGTCTCGACGGCCTCGTCGGTCCGCTCCAGGGCGAGCTGGGCTTCGGCCACAGCCTGGAGGGTGGCGCGGTGGTGGGGGTGGATCTCCAACACCTCGCGGTAGATGGCGATCTCTCCGACCCGATCCCCGCGCGCCCGGCGACTCCGGGCGAGAGCGGCGTAGAGAGCGAGCTCTCCAGGGTGCCGCTCCAGCCCGGTGCGGAGAGTCGCTTCGGAGGTGGCTGGATCACCGAGCTTCTCCTGGGCGTCGGCGAGGGCGAAGTAGCCGCGCAGCTCATCGGGATGGACATCGATCATCCGCTCGGCGAGACCCCGCGCGTCGCCGAATCTCTTGTTGTCGGCGTAGATGCCGTACAGGAGCAGCGCCGCCTCGTCGTTCACCGGGAGCCCACCTTCGTCGCGGAGCACGCGCTCGGCGTTCGCCACGTCCTTTCGGAAGCGGTAGAGGGTCCCGAGAAAGAGGCGCACCCCCTGGTTGTCCGGCTCGAGCTCGAGAGCCCGCTCGGCGTAGACCACGGCATCGGAAAGCCGCTTCTGGCGGGCGGAGAGCTGCCCCGCCCGCTTCAGGAGATAGACCGACTCGGGATCCTTGGAGAGGGCCCGGGTATAGGCCTCCAGGGCTTCCTCCAAACGACCCTCCATCTCGAGGTCGCGACCGATCAGGAAGTCGAGCTCCGGCGACGTCTCTTGCAGCGCTGGGCTCGGCCTGGAGTGCTCCCCCGGTGTCCAGATCGCGCAGCCGCTCGCAACGAGGAGGAGGACGAAGAGCAGGACCCCTCCCCTTCTCCCGTGGACTCCGCCCATCCCGAGAGTCAACCCGCCCGCTTCGCCGCTTTCCGCTGCCAGC
>Ga0255054_10002731_pt1 | contig 10007 bp, 9 predicted proteins | sample JV7_2_23_MG_FD_188634 | JGI IMG/M metagenome (GOLD analysis project Ga0255054, IMG submission 188634) | Seawater microbial communities from Jervis Inlet, British Columbia, Canada - JV7_2_23 | ecosystem: Environmental > Aquatic > Marine > Inlet | place: Canada: British Columbia | collected... | reverse complement strand
ATTGGTTTGTTGGGCAGGACAACTACCCGGCCGATTCAAACAAAGTGAAAAGTATGCTGGAAATCGTTGAGAAGCTCATACTGACGACGCTGGTATCAGAGTCAAAAAATTATTTTCGTTATGATTTGAGCGGAGATAAAAAGATCGTTGTTAAGGCCTGGGCCGGAAATCGGCTGGACCGGGAATTTGAAATCGGTAAAGCGGCAGCAACATATCAGCATACCCACGTAAAGCTATCAGCCGACCCGAATGTATATCAGGCCCAGGGCGAATTCAGACGGAGGTTTGATCAAGGCACCGATGATTTGCGCGATCTGTCGGTTTTATCCTTCGATCAGGATGATATCAGGGAGATCCGGATCACAGAAGGCAAAACCCTTGTGGTGGTGACTCAAAAGGATTTCAAAGAATCGGCGGGTGAAAAAACAGATCCGAATACCAAGCCCGATCAAGAGACAAAGGCGGAAAAAATATGGGAAACTCCGAACGGTAAAAAAGTGGATATGTCAAAATTAAAGGATCTTCTTTCAACACTATCCAGACTGAAATGCGAGAAGTTCATCCCCAAAAAGAAAAAGACGGAATTTAAAGATTCCATATATGAGATTCGGTTAAAGGGAACAAAAAATTATTCGCTCTCTCTGTTTGTAAAAGAAGGAAAAGAAGATAAAATCCACCCGGCAGTCTCTTCGGGAAATGATTATCCGTTTTATTTGACTGACCGCCAGGTGGATGATTTAAAAACCAACTTAAAAAAAATGCTGGAACCTGAGAAAGAAAAGTAGGTCTTTGAGCAGAAGAAAGGGTCTGGAAACCGAAAAACTACTGAAGTGGAGAACGAAATTTAGCTCCGGAATAGACACTTTTGTCTGACTGAATGATCAAAACCGTAGCGGCTGCTTTTTCGGTAAAAAGGACAAACATCGATCCAAAATCCAAAGGGGTCAGTGACACTTCAAGGTCTGTCTTTGGATCGATCGCCGTTTCCTGTTCGAAGATATGATAAAGCTGCCCGGGCCTGACACCGTCTTCATCTCCCTTATCAATGAAAGCAATGGTATGGTCGCCAAAGTCAACCTTATGCTCTTCAGAGACAATGACATTTCCATAGAGGCCTTCCATGCTGTCAGTGAGAGGAATTTTGGATGACCGTTTTTTAAAAGGTGCGACAAGATCGTTGATTTCAATGGCCCTGAAGGACTGGATCACCCGGGCCAGGGCAAAACTGGGATTGCTTTCGATAACTTCGACAATCCCGGTCAGATAATGCTGGCTCCCAAAATTCCCACCCTTCTTTTTATCTCTTGAGGGTTTCAGGGTTCGAAAAACCGTATATTTTTCTCCGGTCGACATGGAATCATCCTCCGCCTGCCAGATAAAAACACGATCCCCTTGGCTGATAATTTTTTTATTATCTACCGCTTTGAAGATGGAGCCCCATGGTTTTAAAGGGACTTGCCGGATGAATCCGACGGCATCAATACCCGGATAATAATAATAGGCCCCTTCTTTTTTCGGGAATACTTTTTCCCGCATCTCTTTTGTGGACAGGCTTTTTTCTCCGGTATGATGAAAGAGACGAATGCGTTCGCCCGGTCGGATCTGATAGGGATTTTTGATCTGTTTGTTTTCGCTCCACAAATCAGGCCAGAGCAAGGGTGATCCAAAAAAACGATCTGAAATTTTCCAAAGCGTATCCCCCTTTTCAACGGTGTAGTAAAAGCCCGACTCGTATTTGACAACCGATTGACTTTCATCTGCAGACGTTAAAAAAGGCAAAAGAATTACCGCGAAAAGGATAGCGACGTTTAAATATACCCTATAAATTGTCTTGTCATTCATTGATTGCTCCGATTTTGGGTATTTAAAAATTTATAGGCCCCCATGACCATTTTCTTGGAACTCAGGTTAACCTGCAGGCCATTGATTTGTCAAGATTTTCATTTTGCAACCAAAAAAAAAGCCCCCATCAACAAAGATGAAGGCTTTTTTGTAAGGTTACGAAAACAAGGAGCAATTTACATCATTCCGCCGCCCATTCCGCCCATTCCACCCATACCACCGCCGCCGCCTGGCGGCATCATCGGTGCTTCAGGTTTCGTTTCAGGCTTTTCAGCAACCATCGCCTCTGTGGTCAACATCAGTGAAGCCACACTCCCTGCATTTTGGAGCGCAAAACGGACAACTTTGGTCGGGTCGATAACACCCACTTTTATCAGGTCCTCATAGGTGTTTGTTTCTGCATTGTAACCAAATGCGCCCTTGCCGTTGATGACCTTATCGATCACGACTGCCCCTTCAACACCGGCATTTTTTGCGATCTGACGAATCGGTTCCTCGATAGCACGTTTAACAACTCTTACGCCCAGTTTCTGATCCGCTTTAATTTTGATCTTATCCAAAGCATCGATGCAGCGCACGAGGGCCACACCGCCGCCGGGTACGATACCCTCTTCAACAGCTGCACGCGTTGCATTGAGCGCATCCTCGACCCGGGCCTTTTTTTCTTTCATCTCTGTTTCGGTTGCAGCGCCCACGTTGATCACTGCAACACCGCCAATCAGTTTCGCCAGCCGTTCCTGGAGTTTTTCACGATCGTAATCGGATGTGGTTTCATCTATTTGAGTCCGAATCTGTTTCACACGACCTTCCAGGGCGCTTCGGGAGCCGCCGCCATCGACGATTGTCGTGTTATCTTTGTCAATGGAGATCCGTTTGGCCTTTCCGAGATCTGAAATAGCAAGATTTTCCAACTTGATACCCAAATCCTCGGATACAACCTGCCCGCCGGTAAGAATTGCGAGGTCCTCAAGCATGGCCTTTCTTCGGTCTCCAAACCCGGGGGCCTTTACAGCGGCAATCTGCAGTGTGCCCCGCAGTTTATTTACAACCAGGGTGGCCAGCGCTTCACCTTCAACATCTTCCGCAATGATGACAAGGGGCTTTCCCATTTTGGCCACTTGCTCAAGTAGCGGCAGGAGGTCCTTCATGTTGCTGATTTTTTTCTCGTTGATCAGAATATAAGGATTCTCTACCGAGGCAACCATTTTCTCGGCATCGGTTACAAAATAAGGTGAAAGGTATCCACGGTCAAACTGCATCCCTTCAACCACCTCTAAAGTGGTCTCCATGCTCTTGGCTTCCTCAACGGTGATGACACCCTCTTTTCCGACCTTGTTCATCGCCTCCGCAATGATGTTGCCGATGGTTTCATCGTTGTTAGCAGAGATGGAGCCGACCTGGGCGATCTCACGCTGATCTTTAGTCGGTTTGCTCATGATGCGAAGTTCTTTAACAGTGACTTCTATCGCTTTGTCAATACCGCGTTTGATGGCCATTGGGTTATTTCCTGCGACAACAAGCTTCTGTCCCTCTTCGTATATCGACCTTGCCAGTATGGTCGCCGTGGTGGTACCGTCACCGGCCATATCGCTTGTCTTGCTGGCGACCTCTTTTACCATCTGTGCGCCCATGTTCTCAAACTTGTCTTCCAATTCAATCTCTTTGGCCACGGTTACGCCATCTTTGGTAATCGTAGGCGATCCCCACGATTTATCAAGAACAACATTTCTTCCTTTGGGGCCAAGGGTTACAACCACCGCATCAGCAAGTGTTTTGACTCCATTCAACATCGCTTCACGGGCTTTCATATCGTATAGTATCACTTTACCAGCCATCTTGACTATCCTCCATTTTTTTTTGTTTGGTTCCTATTCTATAATACCGAGAACATCTTCTTCGCGCATGATCAGATGTTCTTCACCTTCAATTTTGACTTCCGTACCCGAATACTTTCCGAATAAAATCAGATCCCCTTTTTTGATCTCCAGAGGGACCCTTTTGCCATCATCTCCCAGTTTTCCGTTACCCACGGAAATCACTTTTCCTTCTGCCGGTTTTTCCTTTGCAGTGTCCGGGATGATGATACCGCCTTTTGTTGTTGTTTCCTCTTCAACCCGCAAAACCAAAATCCGGTCCTGTAATGGTCTAAGTTTCATGGTACATTTTCTCCTTTTCTTAATCGTAAGTATTTTAAAATTTCAATGTTGATGATTGATGGTATACTTTGTTGAACTTGTTTCTATCCCTTTGATCTACAGGGACCTGTCGCCACCTCCTTTCACATATACCGATGATTATAATTATGTATAATAGTTAGGAAAGATTGGGTTTATAAAGACGAAAAATACTATTCTGAATAATAATCACACATTTTGATTTGTAAAGAGTGGTAAGCGGAAATAAATAAAAATGGAAATAGCTATTTCGGCTTCTTATCGGTATCGGTTGTCTTTTTGGATTTCTCAGGTTTATTGGTTGTGGTTTTCTCAGTCGATTCTGAAGACGGGGAGGATTTCTTAGATTTATTGGCATAATCCGTTACATACCATCCTGTCCCTTTGAGATGAAAGCTGCTGTTGGAGATGAGCTTTTGAACCTTTCCTGAACAGTGTCGGCATTTTTTTAGCGGCTTGTCGGAAAATTTTTGCAAAACTTCTTCAACGTCACCGCACGCTGTACATTGATACTCATAGATCGGCATGGTATAAAAAGATCCCCTGTTTAAAATAATTTTACCGCCAACGCGTTGTCAGACGCAGGCGGGTAATTCTAAGATTATATATAGCAATGATTCTTCTGTTGTCAAGCCCGGGGATCGGTTTCGCCTTTGGGTTTAAAAATAGGCAGAAGCCGGTTCGGTTCAGTCTCTGTGCTCATCCAAGGGGGCTCGCCATTCATCGTAAAAATTGAACACATCTTTTATATCGGAAATCTGAACATTGCTCAGAATTTCATGGGTGTTTTTGTGCACCCACCTTTCCTCGGTTATCTTTTCTTCCGCCGACGCTTCAAATTGCTGAAAAAATTTACTGAAACGGATAATATGAATTAATTCATGTGTAACAATATAAAGGATAAAGGGGAAAAGATGAACTTGGGGAGATTGTTCCATCGCTAAAAGAATAGAGTGATCTTGAAGACATATTTTATAAAAATCGTATGTCGATGTACCCAGTGTGGTGTTGTCCCTTTGTCCTTTGTATCGGATAATCTGGGCAAAAGGGCCATGAATGATTTCGTTCCGATCAAGATCGGTTAAAGTTTTGACATCATATTTGCGGCCAAGCCACTGACTTGCAGACATTTTGTAGAAGTTGCTAACAAGTTCTTCTGCCATGGCCACCGCACTGTTGATGGTTTTGATCTGTACGGCGTTGAATTTTTTCAGGTTCTTCATTGTGCTTCAAATCGATTCGATAGTCGGACCGGATGCCGCCTTATTTCCGACTGACCGGGGGTTAATAAAATAGAGCGTCCAAAAAAAAATATGGACAAACCATAATGACTGCGATAATATATAATATTCATTGAGAAAAATAAAAACGATAGGAGGTGATCTGTTGGGTACTGTTGTTAAGAAGCGAAGAAAAAAAATGCGAAAGCATAAGCATAGAAAATTGTTGGCCCGTACACGACATCAACGAAGGAAGTCCAAATAACGCTTAAAAAATTGTGGATGGAAAAAAGTGCCAGGCTGCCTGAAATGGGCCGGCGCTTTTTTTTATTTTGTCTGTTCGGAATATCCTTTTAAATATTTCAGGAAATCCGAGTCTGTTGAAAGGACAAGGGAGCTGTTTTGGTCTAACGCCGTGCCGTAAATTTCAAGTGTCCTGGTAAATGAATAGAATTCGGGATCTTTTCCATATGCTTCCGCATATATTTTCGTTGCTTTTGCATCGGCTTTTCCTTTGATTTCCTGGGCTGTTCGGTATGCTTCAGAAGTGATTTGTTTCAAATCCCGCTCTTTGTCCCCCAGAATCTTACGGGCTTCTCCCATTCCCTCTGATCGAAATTTTTCTGCAATCTGTTTTCGTTCGGCAATCATCCGGCCATACACCGATTTTCTTACCTGTTCCACATAATTAATCCGTTTGATCTTCACATCGACCAGTTCAATGCCAAAGGCGACCAGCTTGGGCGCTGCCTGTTTCAATATTCCTTTGGAGATCTTTTCCCTGCCCGTAGTTATGTTAAATTGTGAGAGCTTCTCCTTTTTCACATCCTCAAGTCCGACTTCAAAGGTGTCCAGCTCCCGGTTGCTCTTTCGGACCGTTTCAATAAGCCGGTAGGATGTAATAAAATTTCTCACAGCCGGATCGATGATATCATCAAGTCGCCCCAGTGCGCTGACCGTATTGTTGACGGTCTGAAAAAACTCTACCGGGTCGACTATTTTCCATCGCGCAAAGGTATCCACCCAGATATAGGTTTTCTCCAAAGTGGGGATCTGGCCGGGGTCACCGTCCCATTCCAAAAGATTTTTCGGAAAATAGTTGGTGTTTTGGATAAAAGGTGTCTTGAAATAGAGTCCCGGTGAGGTCTTGGGCGAACCGACCACTCTTCCGAATTGAGTGATAACCACCTGCTCCGTCTCATCGATCGTGTAGGCGGAAGCAAAGATAAAAAATATGGCTATAATAGCGACGATGATGATGATAGTTTTTGATTTCATTTGATTACACCGCTCTGTTTTCCAAGGTTAAGAAAAGGAAGAATATTTTGTTGATCCGAATCGAGGATATATTTCTGACCCAGTTTGGGGAAAACATCCTGGAGCATCTCAAGGTAAAGCCGTCTTTTGGTCACATCCTTTGCATTGACATACTCTTCATACATCGCCACAAATCTTGACGCGTCACCCTCGGACCGGTTGACCCGATCCAGGGCATACCCTTCTGCAGCCTTGATGGTTCTTTCCGCTTCACCTCTGGCCTTGGGGATTTCCCTGTTATAATCCTCCTTCGCCTGGTAGATCATCTTTTCTTTTTCCTGAATCGCCTGGTTAACTTCATTAAAAGAGGGCTGAACCGGACCCGGAACATTGGTCTTTTTCATCTCTATGGTGACGATATGAATACCGGTTTCCGCATGATCCAACTCCTTCTGAAGGACGGATTTTGCCTCAACCGCTATTTCATCCCGTTTAGAAATGACTTCATTTATGCTCCGGTCACCCACCACCAGCCGCATACTCGCCTCGGACATATCGATGAGGAGTTTCCTGACATTTCGAACTTTGAACAGGTATTGGTACGGGTCCTTTATCCGGTACTGCACGATCCATGGCACAATGCCCACATTCAGATCGCCGACCAACATAAGGGCCACATTTACACCCTCGCCTTCAGACGCATACCGTCTCCGGTCGGTGATCCTGGTGGAACGGAACCCAAACTCTTCTTTGAAGACTCGTTTTACTTTAACCTTTGTCACCTTCTCAATCCCTACGGGAAGTTTAAAATTAAGGCCCGGCTGACTCGTTCGGATGTATTTTCCGAATCGCTGGACGACCCCCACTTCATCAACCCCGACGGTGTAAAATGTCGAGGAACCGAAAAGAATTGCAATGATGATCAAAATGATCAGTGGTCCTCCGGGTAATTTGCCGGGCAGCTTAAATTTTTTGATTTTTTCGACAAATTCATCCATCTGAGGTACGGTACCCCCCATTTTCTGTTGTTGGTTTTTTAATTTGTCCCAGTCCCAGTTCATCTTTCATTGTCCTATTTAGTTTAACGAATTTTACCTCAATTAAGGTTTTGCGACCTGTCGAAACAGGCTGATTCAGGACTCTTTCTTGCAAAAAAAAACAAATTGATAAATAAACGGTCAATAAAATAGAGAAAATAGTTAATAACCCCATTGAATACTTTGATAATTTAAGTTAACAAACGGATCAAGTCAAGAAAAAAGAAAAAAGAAAAATCGAAATATTTTTTCTTGACACACTGATAGATAGTAAATACGGGATTTAAAGAAATTTTTTAAGGTTTAAATCAGGTAGGTGTTAAGTAGGTATTTGTCTATGACCCGGGAAGACAAAAATCGGGAATTCGTACGCCTTGGGAGTGTTATCAAAAATGTCCTGAAAAATTACCGACATGAGTCAGATGAGGAACTGACACAGATATGGAGTCTTTGGGAAAAAGTGGTGGGTCCGGTTATTGCTGAAAACGCTCAACCCGCAGCGTTTAAAGGAAATATTTTGATTTTGCATGTGAACAGTTCGACCTGGATACAACAGCTTCGGTTTTTGAAAAAGGATATGATTGCGAAAATAAATGATGCATTGGAAAAAGAAATGGTTTCGGAAATCAAATTCAAGATCGGGTCGTTGTATTAAAATTGGGCGGTGACCTATGGGATCTATGACAACCGATACTTTTTTTAACGGCCGGGTCCGGGTGAACCAGGATCGATCCGGTTATCGTTTTTCTATCGATGCCGTATTATTGGCCTATTACGCCAGACCTCGTCCGGATGATAAAATAATAGACCTGGGGACCGGATGCGGTATCATACCTGTAATACTGGCACATCGGCATCCCGGCATTACGCTGTATGGTATTGAGGTTCAGAAAACACTTGCAGAGATCGCTACTCTCAACGCGAAAGAAAACCGGATGTCCGATCGGATCACGATCATAGAAAAAGATTTGAAACTGTTGGAATCCCAGATGGTTTCCGGACCGGTGGATCTTGTTGTCAGCAATCCGCCCTACAGAAGGGTCAGGTCAGGGAGAATAAATTCCGACCCGCAGCGAGCCATTGCAAGACACGAAATTACAGCCACTCTTTTAGATGTTGTGCAGGCTGCCCACCGGGTGTTGCGAAATTCGGGACGGCTGGTGATGATTTTTCCGGCCGAGCGCATCATCGATCTAATTTGTCAGATGCGATCTGTATTGATTGAGCCTAAACACCTTCAAATGGTCTATTCGGAGATAGATATGGGGGCCACGCTGGTGCTGATCGAAGGACGAAAAGGCGGCAGGCCGGGAATGAAAGTTGCCCCACCCCTGACGATCTACCACCAAGACGGATCTTATACCGATGCGGTTTTAAAAATGTTCGCCCCTTGAACAAGAAACAGCCGGCGCATTCCCTGCCCGGCTCTGGCGGATTGCAGGGTTCTTCAAACCATAATACCGTGGAAGAAGATCATTGACAGTATGGGAGAAAAATTATATTGAGGCACACACCTAAACCGAAACCCCTATTCTAGTGGTGCTGGAGAGGTGGCCGAGTGGCTGAAGGCCCCGCTCTCGAAAAGCGGTATCCTGTTAACCGCAGGATCGTGGGTTCGAATCCCACCCTCTCCGCCATTCATTATCTATAAAATCAGATAGATAACACATAAAAATACGGAAAACGACCTGCCAACGAATCACTTATAATCCCTCCACCTATCAACGATCTTTTTCATGATCTTCTATGTTGGCATTGGCTGAAGATAAAATATTCACCACTCCCCAGTGTGTTTTTTCGTAACCGTTCACAGTTGTCGGTTCACAGTTCACAGTTTTTTCAATGAACTATGCAACGATTGAAGCATTTTGGATATTGCTTTCAACTCTTGAATCAATTCTTTCGCCTCTAAATCAGAAAATATATTAACCTCTTGTGAAATATAAACCTGTGTTCTCAGCTCCGCAGCCGATCCTTGTGCAATATTTATAAACCTTATAATTCTTCTCTACCTTCTGTTTTTTCAACCGTGAACCGATAACTGTAAACTGTGAACGGTTAGCTTGATCGGATCTATTATCCAGATTAAAGATTTTTTGTATCTTGTTTTTATTTATTATGCGTGTTAGCTAATCCTCTCGATAACGCTGAGCGAGTTTTCTGCAAGATGATATCGACTGCAAATATGCCGGAGAGATGTCCGAGCTGGCTGAAGGAGCACGACTGGAAATCGTGTGTGCTGTTTAAAGCGGTACCGAGGGTTCGAATCCCTCTCTCTCCGCCAAAAAATCAAAAAGTATTTGAAGCTCCTTGTAGTCCGCTGAAGCGGGCAGTGAATCTCCCGTTAATCCGAATTTTATATTTTTTTGTTTCGTTCATTTCGAGTTACAACCCAAAAAAGAACCTTCACCATGTCCTATCTTGTACTCGCACGCAAATACCGCCCACAAACGTTCGATGAAATTGTAATGCAGGGT
>Ga0255054_10002730_pt1 | contig 10007 bp, 9 predicted proteins | sample JV7_2_23_MG_FD_188634 | JGI IMG/M metagenome (GOLD analysis project Ga0255054, IMG submission 188634) | Seawater microbial communities from Jervis Inlet, British Columbia, Canada - JV7_2_23 | ecosystem: Environmental > Aquatic > Marine > Inlet | place: Canada: British Columbia | collected... | reverse complement strand
TACGCGCCAGGCCAGCCATAGAACTTGTCCTGATAACTGAACACAAGGTCTGTTTGCCGACTGTCATCGCCACGTTGCAGATGAACATTGAAGCGCTCGAATTCGTGATCACCGTTTAGCACAGTTCCATCACCCTCCGAGCGCGCCGCAGACATTGCGAAACCCAGATCGGCGCCTGTGTTCGTCGATGTGGTATTAGCAAATCGTATCGATTGAAACGTCAGATCGTCGCTACCTGCGCCAACGAGCACAGACCCACCGTTTCGGATCTTTCGCAGAGAATACTCGACGGTCGCAATATTCGAATTGAAACCAGCGATCGAATTCTCGATACCGATCAGGAGTTCCGGCGCCGACAGAAACTCGGGATCGATCGGCAACTCAGCGACATAGTGTCCGGTCTGCGGATCCATGATCGTCACCGACCCTGCCTTGAACCCGGTGTTTTCGAACAGGCCACCTCTCACAGTCACATCGGCCTGGCCTTCCGGCAATCCACGTGACTGCAGTTCCGTCAGCGGATCAAAACGTAACTGTGTTGCAACTGCAGCGTACGTCCCTGCAGGTCGTGAGTTCGCGACCCGGCTCGCCGTAACTGCTATTTCGGATATTTCCTGATCACTGTCGTCCTCAGCATGCGCGAGCGATGCAGACAAGAACGCGCAAGCCATCAAGACGCCAAATGTCAGCCTACACGCCATATTGCGCGCTACCCCCATAGCCTTTTGCCCAGACGATCGCTGAATGTGCCACAGTGACAGGCACCCGTCATTGAATACGAGGGCTAGATCGCGTTTCGAAACAACACTAATCATTGAGCGAACGATCAATGATTACACCCTGGATTGCAATTCCCTGAATCGAGTTGTGTAATTAATCGGGAGAGTAAAAAACAACCAATATACAAATCACCCATCAATATCCGGTCCGGGCACCTGCCATGGCCCCGGCTCGGTATTCCGCTACATAAGGCCACGTGGAGAGTAACTAAAATGAGCATTGCAAGAACGACAGAAGTGTCTGCTTCATCTGACAAGAGCTTTGAGGAAGCAATAAAAGGGGGAATCAAACGATTCAGTAAGACAATTAATCACATTGAAGGTGCGTGGGTAAAAGAACAAAAGGTCGTCGTGAATGACGGTGAAATTTCGGAATACCGGGTCACGATGAAAGTGACCTTTGTATTAGACGATTGATAGACCGAGAAACATTAAACGTGAGGAAGAAGTGATGGCTGGAAAATTTGAGTGCTACAAAGACAAAGCAGATGAGTTTCGGTTTCGGCTGAAAGCAGGCAATGGCGAGATTATCCTGGCCAGCGAGGGATATTCGTCGAAGGCATCCTGCGCAAACGGCATCGAATCGGTGAAGAAGAACTGCCTGGATCCGAATTGCTTTGAGAAGAAGACTACGGACAGTGGAAAATTTCGTTTTAACCTGAAGTCGACCAATGGTCAGGTCATCGGTACAAGCCAAAATTACGAGTCAGAATCTGGTTGCGACAATGGCATGAAGAGCGTGGCTAACACGGCCCCGGACGCCGCGATCGACGATCAAGGCTGAGCACACCACAGCGAAACAAGAACAGCCGGCCTGAATCCAGGCCGGCTGTTCTTCGTTAGCAACTTGGTAATTGATCAGGAGGAGCGTATCGCGTCCCTGATTTCGGTCAGTAATACCTCTTCTTTGCTCGGCCCCGGTGGCGGTGGCGGCGCTTCTTCCTCTTTCTTCGTCACTGTGTTCATCGCCTTGACAACCATGAATATTGCGAAAGCAATAATCAGGAAATCAATGACTGTTTGTATGAATACCCCGTATCTCACCATCACTGCTTCGGCGCCATCGCTGGCTGCCATCAAAGTTACTGCGAGATCGGAGAAGTCGACGTTCCCAAGCATGAGCCCGATAGGAGGCATGAGTACATCGGCGACGAATGACGAGACAATCTTGCCGAAAGCTCCGCCGATCACGATACCAACGGCCATATCGACAACATTGCCGCGCATAGCAAAGGACTTGAATTCTGACATCATAGACATGGTAGTTCCCCGTTTTGTTCTTATGCTCGACCAGTTGTAACACCAGACATAAGGCTTTTCAAACCCGGTAGGTACTTAGTTCGATTGCTCCATTTCCCCGGCTCTTTCCCGAGCATCCAGCCTGGCAGTACGCCAGACTCGCATAACCAAATAAGTGACCAGGCATACCGTGATGAGTTGGACAGGAGCCCACAATTGCTGCCAGGTTGCAGGCACATCGCTCGAGCAGATTGACGATGAATCGAGATTCACTTCCTTGAAAACCACCCAGATGCTGAACAAAGCCAACGGAAGCAGCAGTGCTAAAGGTGCCCCGAGCCAGCGCAACATGCTGTGAATTTCGTTGAACGGGCGGGTCATTCTCAGGAGGAATGCGAAGCCACAGGTAAAAGGCGCCAGGCCCAGGAGCAGGCGATGCATTTCGTCCAAATCCGGACCGCAGCCGATCGCATGCGTTGCCGCAAGCCAGAGGACATGTGCATAAAGCATCATCCAGGCGACCAGGCTGGTACCTAATCGTAGAAAAACTTCAGCAAATCGCACGTCTTGGATCCACTCTCCAGCTTACTTCAAGGCACACCACTAAAAATGCTCCTAACCTGCCGGCGCCACCAGTCGCATCAATTCGGCGCAAATGATAGCCCCGTAAGTTCCGAGCGCGTAACCGAGCACGGCCAGCAGTACACCGACAGGCGCGAGCGCCGGGTGAAACGCCGCAGCGACAACAGGAGCGGATGCTGCACCGCCAACGCTCGCCTTGCTGCCAACAGCAACAAAGAAGAAAGGAGCCCTGATAATTTTGGCGACCACGACCAGCAGACAAACATGAAACAACATCCAGATAATTCCAACAAGGAACAGCAACGGTGCGTCGGCAATTCGGAATACGTCCATCCTGGTACCAATAATCGCGACTAACATGAAAATAAATACGGTGCCGACTTTTGACGCACCCGCCCCTTCAAGCTCGCGCGCGCGCGTAAAACTTAGCGTCATGCCGATGGTTGTCGCCGTCACGACAACCCAGAAGAATTCGTTTGTAAGAACGGTTTCACGAAATATACCAATCTGACTGAATCCAGACGCCGCCAGACCGGCGACAAGATGTGACGCGCCTACCGCCCCCAGCCCGACTGCCGCAATCAGCATGAAGTCGATCAAACTTCCGGGGCGTTCTGTTTCGGCCGAGTAACGTGCCATCTTGTCTTTGAGCCTGTCGATCGCGGACGTATCGGCTCGCAGCCAACGATCAAGCGGCTCCGGATTGCCGGCTCCATAGAGCAGAAATACCATCCACAGGTTTGCCACCACGATGTCGATTGCGACCATCGCTGCGTAACGATCCGGGTTGTAGCCGTATACCTCCAGCATCGCCGTTTGGTTTGCGCCACCGCCGATCCAGCTGCCAGCAAGCGTCGAAAAGCCTCGCCAGGCAGCATTCATACCCTCTCCACCGACGGTTTCCGGACTGATCAGCGACACCAGAAAAATAGCGACTGGGCCACCGAATATGATGCCGATCACCGCCGTAAAGAACATAACCAGAGCCTTCGGCCCAAGACCCATGATTGCTTTGAGGTCGATGCTCAACGTCATCAGCGCAAGACACAGTGGCAGGAAATAGTCCTTCGCAACCGGCCACAGGTTCGATCCCTGACTGGAGATCAGGCCGAAGCTGTTCATCAAAGAAGGGATCAGGTAGCACAGCAAAAGTGCTGGAACAAAGGTGTAAAAAGTCGTCCAGCGGCCACCAAGGTTGCGCGTGTAAAAAACGCTACCGACAACGGCAACCAGCAAGCCGAGAACGACAGCATCATCGGTGATTATTGGTGCATTCATTTATTCTGAACCCGCTTCAATAAAGTCCGTTAGATAGAGGCATTCCATAGCAATACAGTCCTTGGACGAAGCCCCCGGCCATCACCAGTCTGGCACATTGTGCCGCAATCTCGTAGTCGGTTTAGCAGGTTTCAGTCAGCCAGTCTTGCCTGGGTCAAAAGGTACTGCAGCAATAGCGAGACAGGACGCCCCGTCGCACCGATGTCTTCGCCATGGATCTTCGCGGTACCGGAAACATCAAGATGTACCCAACGAAATGACCGTACAAACTGTGACAGAAACAGGGCTGCCACAACGCAGGCGGCGGTGCCATCGCCCATGTTTGCAATATCCGCGAATTGACTATCCAGTTGCTCGAGGTCTTCTTCGGACAATGGCAGGCGCCAGACTTTGTCCATGGCCATTTCGCCGGCTTCAATCAGTTGAGCGGACAATTCATCGTCGTGCGTGAACATCGCTGAGTAGTGCCGCCCTACCGCCGCCAGACTGGCCCCCGTCAAAGTTGCAACGTCGACTACGACATCCGGCTCGAATCGTTCGGCGTAAGTCAACGCGTCACACAAGAGCAATCTGCCCTCGGCGTCCGGATTCAGGATCTCAACTGTTTTTCCCGACATAGAGGTGACCGTGTCGCTCGGCCTGGTCGCGTTGCCAGCAGGCATGTTTTCTGCACAGGCTGCAAGGGCCACAACATTGATCGGCAGTTTGAGCATCGCCGCAGCCTGTAAGGCGCCCATAGTGACAGCCGCGCCGCACATGTCGTATTTCATCAACCTCATGCCCTGGCGTGTCTTCAGCGTCGTGCCACCGGTGTCGAAAGTGACTCCCTTTCCAATAAGCACGAAGGGCCGCTGCGCTGCATCGGCGCCACTATAGCTAAGCACGACGAATCGTGACCCCTGTTCGCTTGCCTCGCCAACCGATAGCATCGCTCCCATTCCCAACAGGGACATATCCTGCTCATTGAGAATTTCCACACTTACCGATGGATATTGTTCCGCGATCTTGACGGCAAAGTCGGCAAGAAAAGTCGGTGTGCAGATATTCGGGGGCGTATCTCCCAGTGCTCTGGCGGTATTGATTGCAGCGGCAATGGCACAACCGTCTTTCAGCGGTTTGAGGTCCTCGCCTTCACTCGCGAGGATGATGTCTCGCTGTGGCCGCGACGCCTCGGCCCGTGTACCTGGCAGAAAACAGTAAGCGGCTGCTTCCAGCGCGACAATTTGTTGCCTGATCTTCCAGTAGTCATCTCGCTCAATGACATCGATTTCGGTAAGGTAAAATGCTGCATCGCGAATGTTGGTTGCTGTAAATTCGGCATATACAGCCTGCACCAGCGCATTGAATTCGCGATCACGAAGCCCGACATTACCAACTCCAGCAAGCATTACGGCCTTAGCCGGAAACTTGTCCGACAACGGGACGAGCAATGTGGAGCCGCGCTTGCCCGTAGCGATCCCCCGGTCAAAGAGGCCGCTCAACAATCCGCTGGTCAGCTTGTCCAGCTCAGTAGCCGCATTTGAGAGACAGCCTTTGCTATCCATGGTCACGACAACACAGTCCGTGACCGCGATATCGGCGCGATCCGCACTCAACCGATAGTTATGGCGTGTCATCGCGGTCGCCGCGTCTCGCTGTGCGCCTTCGCTTAGCGCTTGCGATCCTAAGCCCGGTCTTTCTTTTTCTATGAGCATTCGGCTCTACACACAGGCAGACTTGCGTCTGCCCGGTCGTGGCTGGAGATAGTTAATGAGCTTACACGCCACACTGCAGGTGGCTGATGCTATTTCCGGAAGGCCTCATTCCTATTTGTCATAGGCTGAAACTGGCTTGCCACATGGTCGAGAAACGCATGTTCGCCGGGTTTACGCTGCTTGACGTGTTCCCAGAAAGTCGTGGCCATAGGATGAGTATTGGGGGGGTAGCGGTACAACTCGATCGCTAATGAAATTTCAAAGCTCGCGTCCGCAATCTTGACGAATTCACCACTCTCGATTTCATCCTTTATCGCGCTGACAGGCAGCCAGGCAACTCCGACGGCCTGTGCTACGAAGCCTTTGGTGCAGCCAACGATGGAACTTTCGACCACAGTATCGAGGCGGATTGCCGGGTGGCTCCGCGCGATCTTTTCCGCGATCAGGTAAGCGATGGACGAGTTTCTCCACGGCGAGATATAAGGCAGGCGTCTCTTCGAGTTGGATTTCAGTAGGTTGCAGTTGCTCCGGCTCAGAGAGTGATGACACACCGGTACCAGAACATCTTGCTCGATCACCGTGTATTCGAATTTGCTCGCGTCCATGGCCAGCATTCCCACCCCATGGCCATAATGCAGCAAGAAATCACTTTGTCGATTACGCAGGGCCTCAAAATGGTCGTGAATACCGGAAACATCTGTCTGCACTTTGACATCGAAGGGACCGAGCTCTTTCTTGATCTGCGTAAGCCATTGAGGAAGATAAGCAATGGCAAGGTTGGTCGACGACGTAAACGTCAGCGAATCGTGCTCCGTCCCTGTACGTTCCCTGAAGTCGTCTTTCATCCGCTCTGCCTGGCGGATCATATTCTTGGCAGGCTTCAGGAATCGGATACCTGCGTCAGTCAATGTGACCGGGTGTGTCTTACGATCGACAAGTTCTGTTCCGAGCCATTGCTCCAATGACTGAATACGGCGACTGAACGCCGACTGCGTTACGTTTCTGTCCTCGGCGGACCTGGAAAAATTACCGGTCGCCGCCAGCGAAACGAAGTCATGTAACCACTTGGTCTCCAATGTTGGCTCCAGCTAGTGTAATGGCGAGCATTCGACGAGTTCGCGTCGGAAAGTCTTCCGTAATATACACAGAATCAGGCATACGTGAATCCGTAATCTGCGCAACGCTGACAGCCTCGCAAAGTCGCCTCAACGACAGGTTCGGAGTGTGTTGAATCGTGCTCAGGGTTGCAGGGACTTGTCCCACCCTAGCACCTGGTACTTCTCCAGGATCTGTACCAACTCTCCGATCGGGATTGCCTGCAAGGTGCCGCGAGAACTTGTCACTGTGGTCGCCTTGAAGATAGCGTTGTAAATCGCTTCCTCAGTGGCTTCTGCCGTCGCCGCAAACAAAGGTGACATCGAATCGTTGACAAGCGCATTCGATGTAGCAGGTGAATTGCTGGTTCTTGATCGTCTCGCACCTGGTGCAGTCGAAAAGGAAATCACATAGTCGCCGGAACCGTTACTCGCGAATGAACCGGTCCTGGCCAGACCCATGATTGCGCGCATCGCCAGCCGGTCGAGGTTGCGTGCGTCCAGTGGCGCATCAGTTGCAACTACGATCATGATAGAGCCATCTTCGTGACGATCCCCTGATTTGGCGTCCTGCAATTCCTCCCGGTAGGAATAGGTACCTAGTTCCCGGCCAACTGGCGCACCATTGATGGTCAGGGTTCCGCCGTAATTGGTCTGCACGAGAACACCAACGGTGTAGCCGCCGAGAGCTTTCGGCAACAGCCGCGAACTCGTGCCAATACCGCCTTTCCAGCCAAACGCCTGCGTGCCGGTGCCGGCACCGATACTGCCTTCTTCGACCGGTCCGCTTGACGCATTTGCCAGCGCTTCGTAAACGTGTTCGCGCTGCACTGGATCCGCCCACATATTGTTGACGCGTGCGTCGTTGGTTTCACCAACAATTGGATTTACGGTGTGCTCGCCCATCCCCGGCTGCTCATACACCCACTCTTTAAGCGCGTCTGCCGCGCTCCAGACACACAGCGTGCAAGTCAGGAGAATCGGCGTCTCAAGCTCGCCGAGTTCATGCACCTGAGAGGTGCCAATTAGTTTTCCATAGCCGTTGCCGACGTGAATCGAGCCGGGTATCGGGTGCGTATAGAGATTCCCGGGGCCGGGGATGATTGCCGTGACCCCGGTGCGAATATCATCACCCCGGATTATGGTTGAGTGGCCTACCTTGACGCCCGTGACATCCGTTATGGCATTGAGTGGCCCGGTAGGAAATGTGCCGACGACGAGGCCGACATCTCTTGCCCGTGGCCGGCTGTCAGCATTCGACGCATATTCGGCAGTCGATTCGCCCAGAAACAGAACTGCAATAAAGCCAAGCAGGTATGCAGATCGTGCGAATCGCGTCATCGGCTCGGCCCCCCGATTCTATTTGGCGTCCGGATCGGTCAGTTGTGGATAATCGATTCCGAGCTGCTCGAGATAAGTATCGAATTTTGACGCATCGTAATAGAAGGCCTCGAGCTTCTCTTTGTATTCAGACATGACCTCGGCATTCTTTTCGATCGCTGGCGCGTCATCATCGCCGATGAACGGCGTGTAGGTTTCATTTGCCGATTGCTCTTCCCGGAAGTACTTCCAGGCATCATCTGATAACGATTCGTCCTGGATCAGATCAAGCATGGTTGCCGCGAGAACTTTTGCGGCAGCCGAAGCACCTTTATGAGCAATTGGCGTTGCCATCGCGATTGCACTTGACCAGTGGTGGCCCTGTCGACCCTCAATGTTGGCGGGAAACCGCAGCGTTACTGTCGGTACGTTCCATGCTACGTCGGCGATATCGTCCGATCCGCCTGATGCGGGCTCTTCCTCCGGTTCATCGATCGGTTCGACCGCGGTCTTCAGTCCGGTCACTTCACCCGCGCCCATGAATTCCTGGAAAGCTCTTGCGAATGCTTGGTCATCCTCTGACCACTCGGGCATTCCGACCGCCCGGATGTTGTCCTGCATTGCCAATGCGATCGGCTTGTTGAAGTGTCTCGGGTACGCGGCACCGACTATGCGTCTCGAAACGGTCGTATCCGTCATCATCGCTGCACCTTCTGCAATACGCTGCAGCGTGTCGAAATTGCTGCGAATTTTTTCGGCTGTCATTTCCCGAATGAAGTACCAGACTGTCGCCTTGGACGGCACGACATTTGGCTGGTCTCCACCATCGACGATCACATAGTGCGATCGCTGCAGAGGATGCAGATGTTCCCTGCGATAATTCCACCCGATATTCATCAACTCCACGGCATCGAGCGCACTCCTGCCCTTCCACGGATCGCCGGCGCCATGTGCTGCAATACCCTCGAAGCTATATTCGACCGAGACGAGCCCGGTTCCACTCGGTTGGCCCCAACTTACCTTCATCTGGTCACTCACATGGGTGAACAACACTGCATCAACGCCTTCGAATTGACCGTCTCTAACGAACCAGGCTTTTGAGGCCAGAAGTTCCTCGGCGATGCCCGGCCAGATAACGATCGTGCCCGGCAGGCCCTCCCGTTGCATGATTTCCTGCACAGCCAGTGCAGCCGTAATGTTCGCAGCCTGACCAGAGTTGTGCCCCTCGCCGTGTCCAGGCGCACCCTCGATCATGGGCTGACGGTAGGTGACCCCTGGCATTTGCGATGACTTGGGGATTCCGTCGACATCGGAGCCAAGCGCAATGACTGGTTTACCACTGCCCCATGTTGCCCACCAGGCACTTGGAATCCCGGAAACGCCGCGCTCTGCCTTGAACCCATTATCCTCGAGTATCCGGGTCAGATAGCGCTGGGTCTCGAATTCCTGAAAGCCGAGCTCCGAAAACGAGAAAAGGCTGTCGACGATTTCCTGTGTCAGCTTCTGCTTGTCACCAACCAATTCGGCCGCTTCAGCTTTCAGGCCTGTCAACTGGGTCGGCGGGTCCTCGGTCGTAATAGGTGCATCCTGGGCGATCGCCGCAAATGGGACGCTCAGGGACACAAATGCAAAAAGTGCGGGTAGTCTTTTCATGCTCTCACCTTGATGATTCTAAGCGGATGCTGCTTGCGTCTAGTTCATCAGCGTATTGAAGAACAACTTGAAGGTGCCATGAGTCTGGGCGCGGTGCTGTGGTCGAAAACCATACAAAACGACTTGTCCCTTACCAACCTGTGCTGAGAGCATCGCTGCTTTCTCTGCGAGATGCTGCTCTCCGATCAACCAGCCACTTTGCAAGATACCCTTGTCAACATAGCGTGCAACGGTTGCGTACTTGTCATTCCTGCGAGACTCCAGCACCTCGAACGCCGCGTTCGACCAGAACAGGATCAGGCCTTGCTCGGGCATGCCGTACGCTAACGGATGCGAGTTATCGAACGTTACCTTGAGAGTGGAACCCG
>Ga0255054_10002728_pt1 | contig 10012 bp, 8 predicted proteins | sample JV7_2_23_MG_FD_188634 | JGI IMG/M metagenome (GOLD analysis project Ga0255054, IMG submission 188634) | Seawater microbial communities from Jervis Inlet, British Columbia, Canada - JV7_2_23 | ecosystem: Environmental > Aquatic > Marine > Inlet | place: Canada: British Columbia | collected... | reverse complement strand
TTGAGGACCCCCAACCGGAGGATCTCCACAGCCTGGGTACGATCATCCGGGTCATCCAAACCACCCAGCTTCCGGACGGCACCGCCAGAGTGGTCATGGAGGGTTTGGGCCGTGCCCGAATCAAAGAGTTCGTTCCGTGGGAGGAAGGGTTTCGGGCCAAGATGGACCCGACACCTGGGGCCGAGATGGAGGACCCGACCAAGGCCGGCCCGGAACTGGAAGAGTTGGCCCGGGGGGTTCGACGCCTTTTCGACGATTACATCGACCGCAACGAGCGGCTTCCCAGGGAGCTGTCGGGAACGATGGCCGCTGTATTGGACCATGTGCGCCTGGCCCATCTCATCTCGGGCCACCTCCTCCTCTCATCCATGGAGAAACAGGAACTTCTGGAAGCTGTGGACCTAGGTGATCATCTGGAAATCCTGCGACAGATTCTGGTGCGTGAGCTGGAGATCTTCCGTATCGAAGAGAAGCTGGACGAACAGATTCAGAACCAGATGGACTCGGGACGCCGACAGCTTTACCTCCAGGAGCAGCTCAAAGCCATCACAAAGGAGTTGGGATCAACGGAGGGCGAATGGGCGGAGCTGGAGACGAAGGTCCTGCAGACTCCCCTTCCCCCAGAAGCAAAAGAGCGGGCCGAACGTGAGCTGGATCGCCTGAGACACCTGAATCCTGTGGCCCCGGAAGCTGCGGTCATTCGGACCTACCTGGATTGGATCCTAGACCTCCCGTGGATGAAGAAAAGCCAGGACAACTTGGACGTGGCCAATGCCACCAAAATCCTGGACGAAGCCCATTATGGCTTGGACGAGGTCAAGGAGCGGATCCTGGACCACATCGCCGTTCTCTCCCTGGTAGGTGATCTCCAGGGGCCCATTCTCTGCCTGGTGGGTCCCCCCGGCGTTGGAAAGACTTCTTTGGGCCGTAGCGTCGCCCAGGCTCTGGGGCGGGAGTTCGTCCGGAATTCCTTGGGGGGGATTCGAGACGAAGCGGAAATCCGTGGACACAGGCGAACGTACGTCGGGGCCCTCCCGGGCCGGGTGATCCAGGGCATGAGGAGATCGGGAACCCGAAATCCCATCTTCCTTTTGGATGAGGTGGACAAGCTGGCTCGGGATTTTCATGGAGATCCTGGAGCCGCCCTTCTGGAGGTCCTGGATCCGGAGCAAAACAGTACCTTCACCGACCACTACCTCGAGTTGGAGTTCGATCTCTCCGATGTCCTCTTCCTCGCCACCGCCAATACCCTGGCGGGGATTCCGGAGCCACTGAGGGATCGTATGGAGATTATCCGGATCCCGGGCTATCTCACCACCGAGAAGAAGGCCATTGCCCAGCAATTCATCTGGCCGAAACAATCCGTCCGGCATGGCCTGAAGGAGGGTGCGGCGACCATCTCCGAGGGGGCTCTCGAACTCATCATCCGTGAGTACACCCGGGAGGCGGGGGTCAGAGAGCTCGAGCGCAGGATCAGCGGAGTGGCCAGAAAGCTGGCCCGAGGCGTAGCCGAGGGTGTTCGCCCCTCGGAAGGGTGTCCAACTATCGAAAAGGGGGACCTTAAGGAGCTGTTGGGCCCACCCCCCTACACCCCTGAGCCCCGTGAGGAGGGGATGGGCAGGGCTGGGATCGCCAACGGCCTGGCCTGGACGGCCGCAGGAGGAGAGATCCTCGACGTGGAGGTTGCGGTGATTCCCGGCTCCGGCAAGATCCAGCTCACGGGCACCCTGGGTGAGGTAATGAAGGAGTCGGCATTTGCAGCCGTGACCTACGCCCGATCCAGAGCACGTCGACTCGGACTCAGCCCGACCTTCCACGAGGGAGTGGACATCCACATCCATATCCCGGAAGGAGCCACGCCCAAGGATGGCCCTTCTGCGGGAATCACCATTGCCGTAGCGCTGATCTCGGCCCTCACCGGGATCCCGACACGGTCGGATGTGGCCATGACGGGTGAGATCACTCTGCGAGGTCGAGTATTGGGTGTGGGAGGGTTGAAGGAGAAAGCCGTTGCCGCGCTTCAGGGCGACATCAAGCGGATTCTCCTTCCCGCCACCAACGCCGGGGACCTGGAGCGTATGCCCGAGGAGGTCCTGAACGGGGTCCAGTTCTCCCTGGTCCGCACCATGGACGAGGTCCTGGAGGAGGCTCTCCTCTCCCTTCCCACAGGCCGGCCCGACCCCGCCACCAAGGAGCTCCTGGATAGCGGCCAGGAGCCGGGAATCCAGCTCTCCCAGTGATTATTCGGTCCGTTGAGTTCGCTGGATCCGTAGCTTCGCCCAAAAACCCGCTTCCGGGGGACCTGCCCCAGGTTGCCTTCTCGGGCCGATCCAACGTCGGGAAATCCTCGCTTATCAACGTCCTGCTTGGTCGAACCCGCAAGAAAGTCGCCCACGTGTCGTCAAAACCTGGGAAGACTCAGATGCTGAACTTCTACCGGGTGAACGACAGGTTTTTTCTAGTGGACCTCCCAGGTTTCGGATATGCCAAGGCTCCCGGTCCGGTCCGGGAGAGTTGGAAGCGTCTGGTGGAGTGGTATCTCTCCCGACCGGAAGGCGTCTGCGGGGTCGTCCATCTGGTTGATGGCCGGCATCCCCCCTTTAAGCTTGATCAGGAGATGATGGAGTACCTTGGGGAGGTGGGAGCACCAACCTTGGTGATTCTGACCAAAATGGACCGGGTCCCGAAAGGAAAAAGGGAAAAAACCCTGGATACCGCAGCCAAGGACCTCGGACTTGACCCGGAACAACTGTTGCCCTTTTCAGCTAAGACAGGTGAGGGACGAGATTCCCTCCTGACCGCTCTGAATGATCTCCTTCCTCCTTGGGAAGGCTGAAGCCACCATCAAGCCATGGAGGCATCATGAAAGCATCAGCCTTTACCCTTCTAATGGGTTCCTTCCTTCTCTCTGGATGCGGCCCAGGGACTCCGCCCGGAGCGCCGATGCCAAGTCCTGGTGGACTAACCCAGGAAGCTGAGACTCTTCTTGTGCCACCAGGGTTCGGGACCCTTCTCCAGGACCAGATCTCTCTTCAGATACAAAGCGGAGAGCTGCTCATCAAAGTCACACCCCTGGACGAAGGGATCATCCGCCTGACAGCACCGGATACGTATGAAAGGCTCCGAGGTTTGGCCGAGATCCATGGACCGCGGGCGACCAGAACACAGCTGGCATCGCAATACAGCCTCTTCCTCGTAAGTCTCTTCAGCTATGAGCCTGACGTCACCTACGAACCGGAGGATCTTCTCCTGGTAAACCGGGGACTACGGCTCAGGCCGCAGGGTATCGCACCAATCACCCCCTCATGGGGGACCCAGCGGTTGGGGCAACAGGAAACCAGAATGGCGATTTACGCCTTTGAAGGGGGCATCGAATGGGAGGCAGACCTTGTCGTCGAATACCAGCAGCTGAGGAATGAGATTTGGACGGACCAGGTACTCCCTTTGTTACAGGCCGAAAGAAGCAAGGTGAGAGCGAGGTCCGGCGGTTGAAGCCCCCGGGGCCAAGAGCCTTCCCGGGTGATGGCATGCAGGCGCAGTATGCGCCTAGGCGTCCAACCCGTACTTCTTGATTTTTCGGTAGAGCGTCCTCTCTCCGATTCCCAACCGCTCCGCAGCCTTCCTCCTATTCCCACCAAACTCCTCCAAAACCGCTCGGATAGCATTCTCTTCCAGGTCGTCCATGGACATGCCCGGGCGGTACACCACGATTCCCTGATCAGTGGTCAGTTCCGGGGAGGAGTCAGACGGTTGGACGTCAGATCGTTCCGGAAACACCTCTTCCAGGTGCCTATCGTCCAGGACCGCATCGGGGTGAAGGAAGGACACCTCACCACCTTGAAGCTGACCCTTCTGGTACCGGTCGAAGTCCCGCCGGAGATCGTCCACATCCATCCGGAGGTTTACCAGGGTGCGGAACACGAACTCCAGTTCCGGACGAAGGGAACCATCCCCTCCCTGGTCACCCATGGGGAGAACGTTCTTGAAGAGAGGTGCCGGAAGCAGGCCTCGACTTCGAGGATTACTGACTTCCGCGGGGATGTCCCGAGCCTCGATGCGACGGCCCGGGGCCAGGACCACCATGCTTTCCACCAGGTTTCGGAGCTCTCTAACGTTCCCAGGCCAGGCATGGGAAGTGAGGATCCGCATGGCGTCCTTGCTGATACCGGCGAAGGACCGGTCATGCCGAGCGCTGGCATCCTGAACGAAGTTGTGGATCAGCAGAGGGATATCTTCTGTTCGATCTCTAAGGGGAGGAAGCTCGATTCGGAGGACGTTGAGCCGGAAGTAAAGGTCTCTCCGGAACTCCCCCATCTCCACCAGGTCCCTGACCTCCTGGTTCGATGCCGCAATGACCCTGACATCCACCTTGATGGACTTCTCTCCGCCCACCCGGAAGAATTCCCGCTCCTCGAGCACCCGAAGGAGTTTGGTCTGGGTGGAAAGGGGCATCTCCCCAATCTCGTCCAGAAAGATGGTACCGGCTTGAGCCAGCTCGAATAGCCCCTGCCGGGAGTCGATCGCTCCCGTGAACGATCCCTTCTCGTGACCGAAGAGCTCACTCTCGAGGAGGGTATCCGAGAGAGCCGCCACATTCACAGCAATGAAGGCCTTATGTCGCCGGGGAGAGAGGGCATGGATTCCCCGGGCGATTAGCTCCTTCCCAGTCCCTGATTCACCGGTAATCAGGACCGTGGCGTTTACGGGTGCGAACTGGACCACTCTTTCCAGGGCTTCACGGATGGAATCTGATTCCCCAACGATCCCTGTGATCTCCTGGAGCCGGTTTCTTTCGATGAGGGTTCTTCCGAGGAGGAGGACCTCCCTTGGATCCGTCGGATGGGAGAACACCTCCTGGAGGTCAAGGGCCCGAGCCGCCTGCCTTGTCCCTTCCTCCCCCTCCCGAGCAATCCCGAAAACGGGAATATGCCGGGCGCCCCGGGCCTGTCGCGCTTGCGTAGCAGCCGACTCGTTTTTGAGCCCACCGGTGAGGATGAACAGGCGAGGCTCTTCCACTCCGGAAATGTCTTCCGAAGGGGTGACCAACTCCACCCGATACTCTTCCCGGAAGGCGTCCCGTAGAGGCCCTGCCACCTTCAGGTCATGGGTAGAAATTAGTACTGTGCCGCTGTTCTTTGGCATATCAAGATTGCCGATGGGGAGTGTCCGACCCCCTCAGGAGACCCACCAGATGGTGAACCAAGGGAGCCAGAACCTGCAAACCGTCCCGGACCCCCCCGGGACTGCCGGGGAGGTTCGCCAGGAATACGTTCCCCCGAAAACCTGCCAGCCCCCGGGAAAGTGACGCGTAGGGCGTCTCGGCCTCACCGCGCCTACGGATGGCCTCAGAAAGGCCCGGAGCTCGGCGTTCCAGAACAGTCCCGGTCGCCTCCGGTGTCACATCCCGCGGGCCGAAACCTGTCCCGCCGGTGGTGAGGACAACGTCCACATCCCCTCCATCGGCCCATCGGAGAAGGACCGGGATGATGACCTCTGTCTGGTCAGAAACCACTTCACTCACGACCAGCACATGACCTTGGTCCACGCACCAATCTTTGATAGCCTGCCCGCTGGCATCCAGCCCCTCCCCCAGACTGCGGGTGTCGGAAACGGTGAGGACCCCGATGCGGAGCGGCTGGGGTGAAGGGGAAGTCACCGGCGTACAGAGCCCTCGGTATAAAAGGGAGGCCGCTGCACCACGGCCGCGATCACCTTGTTCCGGATCCGGACCCCTACTTCGGTCCCAGCTTTGGCCAGTTCCGTTGGGACATACCCCATGGCCACCCCGAAGCCCAGGGAAGGACTCACTACACCGCTGGTGACCTCTCCCACATCCTTGTCCTGAGAAACAATGGGATACCCGTGCCTGGGGAAGCCCCGTTCAGTGAGTTTGAGACCCACCAGCCGTCGCGTGACCCCCTCTTCCTTCTGACTCACCAGCCTATCCCTACCTATGAAATCCCCCTTCCCCAACTTCGTGATCCAGCCCAAGCCCGATTCCAGCGGAGTATGGTCCTCGTCCAGATCATTCCCATACAGGGCATACCCCATTTCCAACCGGAGTGAGTCCCGGCACCCCAGACCCGTAGGCATGAGGTCCTTGGACTGGCCGGCCTCCATGAGGGCGACCCAGAGCTTCATTCCGTCTTCGTTCGGGATATAGAGCTCGAACCCGTCCTCTCCGGTATAGCCGGTCCGGCTGATCACTCCCTCCACCCCAGCCACTGATCCCAGGGCGAACCGGTAGTAACCAATGCCACCCAAGTCCGTGTCGGTGAGACCTTTGACGATATCCGCCGCCTTGGGGCCTTGAATGGCCACCAGGGCCGTTTCATCTGACTTGTCGGTCACTTCCACGTCGAAGGCTGGGGCATGTTTTTGGACCCATGCCAGGTCCTTGGCCTTGTTGGAGGCGTTGACCACCAGCATGTAATGATCCGGCCCCCGATAGACCAGGAGGTCATCAATGATTCCACCGCTTTCCAGACACATGGCTGAATACTGGGCCTGCCACACGTCGAGGGCTGAGGCATCGTTGATGGTGATCCTCTGAATCAGATCCAGAGCCTGGGGGCCCCTAAGGACAAACTCGCCCATATGGCACACGTCAAAGAGCCCTGCGCTGGTCCGAACAGCATGGTGCTCCGCCGTAATTCCAGCCGGGTATTGGACCGGCATCTCGAAGCCGGCAAAGGGAACCAGTTTGCCCCCGAGGGACAGGTGAGCCTCGTAGAGCGGCGTCTTTTTCAAAGCTTCATCCATCGGTCTTATCCTTTTGTATGTCTGACACCTCAGCCCATGAGCTCCATCATGATGGCCTTTTGGGCGTGCAGGCGATTCTCTGCCTCATCGAAAACCCTGGACTGGGGTCCGTCAATGACCTCCGAGGCGACTTCTTCCCCCCTGTGGGCAGGGAGGCAATGGAGGAAAATTGCGTCGGGGTGACCTAGGCTCATGAGCTCCTGTGTCACTTGGAAGGACCGGAATAGCTCTACCCGGGCCTCGGCCTCATCTTCCTGCCCCATGGAAGCCCAGACGTCCGTAGTGAGGACGCTGGCGCCTTCCGCAGCTTCCGCGGGATCACGGGTGAGAGTGACGGTGGTGGCATCCCGAGCCAATGAGAGGATCTCTGGATCAGGATCAAACCCCTCGGGACAGGCGAGGCGGAGATCCAGGCCAAGGACCCTGGCCGCATTGAGCCAGGAATTGGCCATGTTGTTCCCGTCCCCGAACCACGCCACCGATACACCCTCCAGGTCCGTGCCGAACTCCTCCTGTACCGTTTGGAGGTCCGCCATGACCTGGCAGGGATGGAGGAGGTCCGTGAGCCCATTGATCACGGGGACGGTGCCATGCTCCGCCATCCCCTCGACCTCAGCCTGGTCGAAGGTCCTGATCATGATCCCGTCCACGTACCTGCTCAGGACCTGCGCGGTGTCGGACACACTCTCCCCCCGCCCCATCTGGGATGCGGAGGAGGAAAGGAAGAGCGCATGACCCCCCAGCTGGGTCATTCCCACTTCAAAAGACACGCGGGTCCGGGTGGAGCTCTTTCGGAAGATCATGGCCAGGCTCCGACCCCCCAGCGGGGTCCCCCCTACCTGTCCTGATTTGAGTTGTTGAGCAAGGGAAAGAAACCTTAGAAGGTCTTCCCTGGCATAATCGGAAATGGCTAGGAAATGGCTGGTTGACATGGTGAGGTCAGGGTTCCATGAAGAGGGTTGTCGGGCCCCGGGCAACTCCGAGGGAAACCAGGTTCACCAAGGTACTATCTACCAAAGGAGGCAGGAAAGCCGAAGGGACCTCTTTTGGCCCTGGTGGAGCCCCATTCCCGCCCAGGACCGACCATCCCACCACCCCGATGCGACGGCGGTCAACGGGTCAAAGGATGTAGCGTCGTAAGTCCTCGTCGTCCAGGATTCCACTAAGACGGTCCCTGACGAAGGGCGGATCCACCACGATCTTGTCCTTTCCTTCCTCCGGAAGGTCGAAGAGCAGGTTCTCCAACACTGTGGTGAGAACGGTCTGAAGACGACGCGCACCTATGTTCTCCATGCGATCGTTGAGTTGGGCAGCGATTCGGGCGACTTCCTGGACTCCTTCGTCAGTGAAGTCCAGAGACGCTCCCTCCGTCTCGACCAGAGCTCGATACTGGTGGAGCAGTGCGTTCTTGGGCTCCTTCAGGATCCTAACGAAGTCTTCCTCCCCAAGGCTGTGGAGTTCCACCCGGATGGGGAAGCGGCCTTGGAGCTCCGGAATGAGGTCGCTTGGTTTGGCCACATGAAAGGCTCCCGCAGCGATAAACAGCATGTGGTCGGTCCTGACCAGTCCGTACTTGGTCTGGACGTTGGATCCCTCCACCACCGGGAGAAGATCCCGCTGGACTCCCTCTCGGCTCACATCCGGACCTGCGCCGCCTCGAGATCCGGAAATCTTGTCGATCTCGTCCAGGAAAATAATCCCGGAGTCTTCCGCCCGGTCCAACGCTTCGCTGACCACCTCGTCCATGTCGACAAGGCGGTCCAGCTCCTCCTGCTGAAAGATGCGCCGAGCCTCCGCCACCGAAACGGTCCTCCGTTTCGTCCTTTTGGGGAGCATGTCCTGAAGCATCTCAGTGAAGTTGTGGTCCATCCCCTCCATCCCACCCATCGGGATCATCATCCCTTCGATTGATGCGCTCTGGGACACTTCAACCTCGACCTCCCGGTCCTCCAGGACTCCGTCTTTGAGAAGCTTCCGGAGCTTTTCACGCGTCCTGGATCTTCGGTCGGATGGGGCCAACTCCTCGCCCTCCCCTCCCTCGAGGGGTGCCTGACGAACGCCGCCGGGGCCGGCAACAAAGACGTGCGTTTCCACAGGCTCTCCCGGCTCTTCCGGCTCTCCGGTCACCTCCGCCTCATCAGGCTTCGCGCCAGAGGTAATGGGCAAGAGTAGGTCTAAAAGCCGCTCCTCAACCCTCCGGTCAGCTTCCTCTTCGACGTCCGCTTCCCTTTCGGCCCTTACCATGTTCACGGATGTGTCAACCAAATCCCTGATCATGGATTCCACGTCCCGCCCCACGTATCCCACCTCGGTGAACTTGGAGGCCTCCACCTTCACGAAGGGAGCCCCAGCGAGACGGGCCAGGCGCCTGGAGATCTCTGTCTTCCCCACCCCCGTGGGACCGATGAGGATGAGGTTGTTCGGGAGAATCTCATCCCTCAGTTCACCCTCCACCCTCTGGCGTCGCCACCGATTCCTCAATGCGATGGCCACAGCCTTCTTGGCGTCATCTTGGCCAACGATGTACTTGTCCAGCTCCCCTACGATGTCACGGGGCGTCAACTCCTCACGCCACTCGGCAATCCCTTCCGTCGGTTCTTGTTCAGTCATTCTTCTCGCCCTGCTCCAATTCCAACACGCTGATTTGTTGGTTGGTATAAATGCAGATCTCCCCGGCAATCTCCAGCGCCTTCTGCACGATCTCCCGGGCCGAAAGCTCGGAGTTGGCCTTCAGTGCCCGAGCCGCCGCCAAAGCGAAGGAGCCTCCGGAGCCTATCGCCACGATCTCGTCATCCGGTTCGATGACATCCCCTTCCCCGCTTACCAGGAAGAGACGCTCTTTATCCGCCACAATCAACAGAGCATTGAGCCTTCGAAGGTACCGGTCCGTTCGCCAATCTTTGGCTAGCTCCACGCAGGCCCTGGTGAGGTTCCCTGGGTATCGCTCCAGCTTCTCTTCCAGCTTTTCGAAGAGACTGAAAGCGTCAGCCACGGCTCCAGCAAAGCCCGCGAGGATCTTTCCCTCCTTCAGGGTGCGGACCTTTTGGGCAGTGGCTTTCATGACCGTATCGCCCAGGGTAACCTGTCCATCACCTCCCAGGGCGACGTTCCCCTCTTTTCTCACGGCCAGCACTGTGGTGGCGCGCAATTCAGGCTTCTTCATGACAACTCCTCAGATGGGGTACTGAAGAATAACCCTCGAAACCCCTCAAGGAAGAGGCAGGTCAAGCACCCGCGGGGGCCCCCGCCC
>Ga0255054_10002726_pt1 | contig 10013 bp, 9 predicted proteins | sample JV7_2_23_MG_FD_188634 | JGI IMG/M metagenome (GOLD analysis project Ga0255054, IMG submission 188634) | Seawater microbial communities from Jervis Inlet, British Columbia, Canada - JV7_2_23 | ecosystem: Environmental > Aquatic > Marine > Inlet | place: Canada: British Columbia | collected... | reverse complement strand
AAGCAGTCTGTCATCCACACGGGTGGCCTTTCTGTCAGGGCAAGTTTTTAAACGTACGAGATCCTTGCAGGATAAGCAGCCGCGGCAGGCAAGGTCAGCACCCTCACTGTGGAAATGTTTTTGTTCCATCAGGCTGGTACTGATACTTAATGGTGAGCTCAACAAAATCAGAAAGGGTACCTGTCTTCAACTGAATATCTTTGATCCAGATCTTGGCAAATTTATCAGAAGCAGTCTGGACGGTCCATACCTGGTTGATTTCAATATTATCGCCCTGGGATTGAAAATCATTCGCCGTTACTTCAGTATAACCGTTAAAGAAAGTCTCTGCCTCACCGGCACTCTGGAAATCGCCATTTTTGTAAAATGCGTCAATCTGGTTGGAGCTCTGAAACGTAACAGTAATATCCTGGTTGAATATATTATGGATGGCAGCAAGATCCGGCTGAACACTACTGTTAGGAGGATACACAGTAATTTGCCCATCCTCAAATGTAAAGCCATAATAGGAATATGACTGGCCGGATTGTAACAATTCGGAACTCAGAATAATTTCTCCCGAGTATTTAGGATCTTTCTTCTTCTCACATGAGTAACAAATCCCCACCAGTATGACTAATACTGCACTTATCGTTCTCATAATCTATCCTTTAAAAAGCGGTTAAAAACAAGTCAATATCCTTGGAAGGAATATCGAAATGATTGCCAATGAAATTATTTGTAAGGATCCCGTTGAATATGTATACACCGTTCCTGACACCCTTATCATCTTTTAAAAATTGTTTAACACCACCGGATTCTCCCATTCTCTGCAAAAGAGGGGCAAATACGTTACTGATGGCGATGGAAGCGGTACGGGCTACCCTGGAAGGCATATTGGGCACACAATAATGAATGACGCCATGTTTGGTAAATACAGGATCCACCTGGGTCTTGCACTCTGAAGTTTCAATGCATCCTCCCTGGTCTATGCTGATATCCACGATCACCGAACCTTTCTTCATCTGTTTTACCATCTCCTCTGTAACAATATAACGTGGTCCCTGCTCAATCAAGTACACGGCACCAATTAAAACATCTGCAGACCGAAGGGTCCGCTCCATTACCTGCCGGTGAAAGACAGAAGTATAGATCCGCTGGCCTATGTTGTTTTGTAACCTGTTAAGCCGGTGTACAGAACTGTCGAAAACCTTTACCTGGGCACCCAGTCCCAATGCGGCCCTTACAGCAGATTCTGCCGCCGTACCAGCCCCGAGAATAATTACTTCTGTCGGGGTGATCCCCGAGATCCCGCCCAGCATTACCCCCTTACCTCCGCGGAAATTGCTCAAATACTCAGCTGCAATATGTATGGATGTATTTCCTGCAATGGTACTCATGGAACGAACAACCGGGTGGCGGTTATGTTCATCCTTGATATTTTCAAAGGCTATGGCTGTTACCTTTTTCTTCATCAGTTGCTGGACAAACTGTTTGGTCTGGCTGTTCAGATGCAGTGATGAAATAACCACCTGCCGTTCACTGAGCAATTCAATTTCCTCAATCGAAAGAGGGGCTATCTTGAGAATAGTGTCAGCCTGGTAGATCGCTGCCCTGTTGTCAAGTATAAAACCTCCCAATTCGCTGTAGTCTGTATCTGAATAGTTTGCAGCTTTGCCAGCCCCTGACTCAATCAATACTTCATGCCCTGAGTTCACCAGCTGGTCTACTGCTTCCGGTGTAAGGGCAACCCTGCTTTCAAATTTCTGGATTTCCTTCGGGATGCCTATGGTGAGCTGTCTCTTGCTTTTTCCAACTTCCAGCATTTCTTCCTGGGGCATAAGGCTTGCCCTGCCAAAGGTGAATTGTGAATCGGATGTATCCTGAGGTATCATAAGCCTAAAATAACATAATTCACCATTATAGTCAAGTTTGGATACATAACTTAAACCTCCACCTCCATGGTTCTTTCATTATTTCCAGTAATCTTTAAATTCACATTTACCGTCTCCGGAGGTAGTAAAGTAGCTACTTTTTCGGGCCATTCAATAAAACAATATTGACCACTGTCAATATATTCTTCATAACCAATGTCATAAGCCTCTTCCAGTTGTTCTATCCTGTAAAAATCAAAGTGATAAACCGAATCACTCCCCCTGGTCCGATATTCATAGATCAATCCAAACGAAGGGGAACTCGTAACATCTGTAACCTGGAGTACCCGGCATAATGCTTTGATCATGGTTGTTTTTCCTGCTCCCATCTCACCGTAAAAGGCAAAAATCCTGCTATCTGGATAGGTATCGATCAACTCACGGGCAGCATCATCGATAGATGCCAGGTCTGGTATGCTGATGAGTAACATCGGACAGGCATTAATTTAAGATGGACTGAGGATAGCCAGAGGAACCATCATTTCTTCCATTGAAACGCCTCCATGCTGGAAGGTATTCTTATAATAATTCACAAACTGGTTGTAGTTGTTCGGATATACCAGATAATCATGATTGGTGGCAAAAATAAAGGATGAACTGACATGGGATTTGGGCAGGTGGATCTGGTTGGGATTTTTGATCTCAAAAACCTCATCGGGTTTATAATTCAGATTCCTCCCCTGTTTGTACCTTAGGTTTGGCGAAGTTTGCCTGTCACCAATCACTTTCACCGGATTATTTACACGGATGGTCCCATGATCTGTAGTCAGTACTACCTTGATGTCCAACTTGGACAGTTCCTTTAAAAAATCATAGAGATGTGAGTGTTCGAACCATGATCTTGTCAATGATCTGTACGAAGGTTCATCATAGGCCAGTTCCTTGATCATCTCCAGTTCGGTACGGGCATGGGAAAGAATATCAACAAAATTAAAGATGACGGCCGTCATGTCAAAATCCATCAGGTTCGATGTATTTTCAACAAGTTTCTTACCTCCCCTTGAATGGTTCACTTTATCATAATGGATTCGCAGATTCAAACCCATCCGCTGGATCTGGTTTTCAAGTAGATCTTTCTCTTTCAGGTTCTTCCCGCCCTCTTCTTCCTCATCAACCCACAACTCAGGAAAACGTTTCTCTATTTCCATGGGCATCAAACCGGCGAACATGGCATTTCGGGCATATTGGGTGGCCGTAGGCAGGATACTGCAAACTATTTCCTCAGAGTCCACTGTATAATATTCCTCTATCAGTGGTTGCAGTATTTTCCACTGATCGAAACGAAGGTTGTCAATCACGATCCAACAGACTTTTTCTCCATTCTGTATGATCGGCAATACTCTTTCATTGAAAATACCCGGGGACAATAAAGGTATTTCCGGGTCTTTCCCTTCAAACCAGGAATAATAGTGGGTCTTGATAAATTTAGAGAATCCTGCATTGGCTTCCGCTTTCTGCATGTTATGGATCTCCTCCATGCCATCATCACTGCTGGATTCCAGTTCAAGATCCCAGTATGTCAGTTTCCTGTATATCTCCACCCAGTCGCTGAAATGATAGGCCGTATTTATGAGCATCCGGACCTGGGCGAATTCTGACTGGTAAGCAGAGGTGGTATGTTGGGTAACCAGCCTCTTGGTATCAATGTTCTTCTTAATGGACAGCAGGATCTGGTTGGGTTTTACAGGCTTTATCAGGTAATCATTGATCTTGGCGCCAATGGCCTCATCCATGATGTCTTCCTCCTCACTTTTCGTGATCATAACCACCGGCAGTCCCGGGTTCATTCCCTTGATCACATTCAGGGTTTCCAGTCCGCTCATTCCCGGCATGTTCTCATCAAGGAACATCAGGTCAAAGTTTTGCTCCTGGACCAGCCTGATGGCCTCATCCCCGTTATTTGCAGTCAGAACAGAATAACCCTTTTCCTGGAGAAACAGGATATGTGGTTTCAACAGGTCAATCTCATCATCTGTCCAGAGTATTTTAATTTTCTTCACCATTGCTGTAATGTTTTCTGAAAAACAACCAGTACTTATTCGGGATCCTGTCACTGAGCAGGATCTCGGCGTTTCCCTGGGATATAATAAAAGGTCTGTAATTCACCCCTTCCAGGGTTCTGCGAATGGCTTCATTCATCAGTGCCACCTTGGAGTAGTCCCTGGCATCTGCCATGTCCGGGAACTCTTTGACATATAATGCAACTTCCCCTTCCTCCAGTGCTTCATCAACAATATCAAAAGTGTTGTTGGGAAAATGATCAAGATTCAGGTTAATTAATTCAAATTTGAGTTGATTCACGTCAACCCTGTTGTTAACAAACAGGCCGTAGAAAAATACACCGCTTGTATCGGGACTGTAAATCTCCTCTGCTTCAATCTTTTGTGTTTCAGTTTTTACCTCCTGGTCTGAGTTCAGTATGTATGCCAGTATCATGCCGGCCATTTCAGCGACCTGCGGATCAGGTGTTGTACTGGCCAGGCTGTCAAGTGCCAGTGAAAACACCAGCACATCTTCGGTTTTTCCTATGGCCAGTACCTTTAATAATTCAAACTTTGAGACCAGGGGATCTGTTGCAAAACGCACCAGTGCAGTATCCACATCCTGTATAACCCGGTCATAGTAACCCTGCTGGAATAATTGATAAGTCTGCTCATAATAGCTATTTACTTCGTTTTCCTTAGCCAGCAGTTCTGCCGCGTAATTTGGATTGGTAAGTAATTGAGCTGGCTGGCTTTCAGGGAATTCCCGGACAATGGATTGTTTATATACATTGGCCAGCTGCATGTTGTTTTCCTGGTTGTATATGGAATATAAGTTATAATAGGTATTCAGGGTATAATCATTACTCGGATACCGGTCTAACAAATCCGTATAAGTGACAATAGCCCTGGGCACATCCTTCAGATCATTTTTATACAGGGTGCCAGCATTGAATAAAGCTTCTATGATCCTTCCGTGGGAAATTTGCATCATGGAATCAGTCATGGGGATTTCCTGCAGATAGAATTCCCTCGATTTGTTGCTGAGCACTTTCTGTTTCTCTGCCATTACTCCGGAGGAATCAACACTTCCTTCTTCACCTGAAATAGCTTCGTAACTTATCTCCCTCTTGTTGGATCTTCTCCAGTTATCTTCAAGTTTCCGGTTACCCCACTTCATCCTGAATTCAGGCTGGCCAAAACCTTTAGCTGCCTGGTTATAAAAATACCATTTCCCGCCCTGGTCAGTAGTTGAACCTGAACGCTGGCTCTGATTCAGGGTCTGGCGGTTATATTGCTGGTCCTGCATCGCCCTCACCTCTTCTTCGCGGGCAAGTTGTTCTGCCAGCTGCAACTGCGCAATAATGCTGTCGATGATGGCCAATCTTGAAGCTTCATCCAGTCCGGCCAGCATCTGAAGGCTGTCCTCCAGTTGGATTATTTGAAGATTTTCAACGAGCAGGGATAAACTCATTGTTTTCTGCATGAATTCTTCATAATAAGGGTATTCATTGGTTAAATAGACAGCGGCACTATCATAATAAAAATCAGCCATTTCATAATCCTGCCGTTCATAGAAAATATCTGCAAGAGTGATGCAGGTAGTCGTTTTCTGCTGCGTATTGCTGGTACTGAAAACGGAACTCAGTTTGTACAATTCAATGGCTTCCTCTATATTCCCTTCCCTGAAAGCCACATTTCCCTGGGCATAATAGATCTGGTCTTTGAAATCCGCATTCTTGTCATCTTTCAGCATCTTTCTCAATTCATCCTTGATCTCCTTTGCATTATCAGTCCCGGCCATGAAAACACTTGCCCGGTTGATCCTGGCATTGAAACTGAATTCATAAGGTGGGTCCATTTTGATGACATCTTTGTAATATTTTGAGGCCAGTGTAGGATCACCGGCTTCCTGGTGCAACTGGGCAAGAATATATGTATACCTGATCCTTTGCTTCTTCTTATTGACGCCCTCAAGAGCCCTGGAAAGTGGTTCAATGGCTCTTTCATAATCTTCCTGCTGCATATGCAAATCCGCAACGGTGGCATACAGATCGGACCTAATTTTTTCAGGAAATTCCACCGTCCCTGTCAGTACCTCCAGGATGTCTTCAGCCTCCAGGTATTCCTCAAGCATGATATGTGTACGCGCACGCCAGACCTGTGCTTCCCAGATGACATCATCATAATGAAACTCGGAGAGTACAAACTTGAAGGTCTCCAGGGCCAGGTGAAGATCATGACGATAGAGATAGGCTTTGCCCATCAGCAGGTAATTACCGGGGACATGGTTGTTGTATTCATTTTGTGCATAAAAGTCCTTTTCTTTCTGGTTTTGTGGACCATTTTTGTATTCAGGTTTGACAGTAATGGAATGCAGGGTAATGACCTTGGTGGCTTTCTGTATGGTTCTTTCCATATCCGGAGCTATGGATGAAGCTATGCTTTCATCTGAATACAGGAAAATGGGAAGGATTCTGGTAAAATCATTATCATATGAATCTTCCATCCTATTAAGCCCCTTCTTAAAGCTTTCATTGCCATTAAAGAAAATATTATACCTTGCAGTTACATTATGATATGTCCGCGTCGTGGTGGTATTTTTTTCCGTACTGCAGGATGTTGCCAGGAAAAGAGACAGGATGAGGCTATATTTAATGATATGCTTTATCAAGCCGGTTCAGGTATATGAAAGTCAAACGTAAGAATCCCCGCACAATTGTGCAGGGATATTCAATCCGCTATTGAATCCAATATGTATACATATGGGATTAATCAATGGCAACTAATTCTTTCATTTCGGGCACCTCTTTTAACAATGCCTGCTCAACACCAGCTTTTAAGGTCTGGTAGCTGAAGGGGCACCCGTCACAGGCACCATGTAACTTCACTTTAACTACTTTTTCATCCGTCACTTCTTCAAGGGTAATTCCGCCCCCATCTGCTTCCAGGTAGGGTCGGATTTTATCAAGCGCACTATTCACCCTTGCATTCAAATCATTTCTCTCTTTTTCCGTCATGATCTATCGTATTAGGATCTATTTTTTGGTTATCTCTACCACTTTTGTCGGGGGCAGGTCAGCATTTCTCTTCTCGGTCTCCCTGATTACGTTTTTTGCCAGTCTCTCAAACGCTGCAGCCACAGGGGCATTGGCATCCAGAACGACGGGCTTACCCTTATCGCCACCTTCACAGATCCCCTGCACGATGGGAATCTGTCCCAACATTGGGACATCCAGTTTTGCCGCCAGTTCCTTGCCACCATCCTTCCCGAAAATAAAATATTTATTGTCAGGCAATTCCTCCGGTGTAAACCATGCCATATTTTCAACCAGCCCTATCACCGGTACATTGATCTTGTCACTCCTGAACATGTTGATCCCTTTCAAAGCATCTGCCAGAGCTACCTGCTGGGGTGTCGTAACAATAACGGCACCCGTAACAGATACTTCCTGTACCATGGTCAGGTGAATATCACTGGTGCCGGGTGGCAGGTCTACGAACAGGTAATCCAGTTCACCCCATTTTGTCTGGCTAATAAATTGTTTGAGTGCACCAGTGGCCATAGGCCCTCTCCAGATTACTGCGTCCTCGGGATCCACAAAAAAGCCTATGGACAACAGGTTGACCCCGTAGCTCTGAACGGGGATCATCAGCTCTTTACCGTCTTCGACTACCACTGAGGGACGCTGATTCTCCGCATGCAACATTTTGGGAATGGAAGGCCCGAAAATATCCGCATCGATAAGTCCCACTTCATACCCCAGGCGTGCTGTGGCAACGGCCAGGTTCGCAGCTACAGTGGACTTCCCCACACCGCCTTTACCCGATGCAATGGCAATGATGTTCTTTACTTCAGGAAGTATCCTGTCCACAGCAATAATTTCCTTTGCTTTTATCTGGATGTTGCCTTCTATTTCAACATCTTTTCCGAGGTATTTATGAACGGCTTTAACACATGCTTTCCTGACGGATGAGATGACCGGATCATTAGATCTTTCAAAAGTGAGGGTGAATGCCAGTTTATTTCCTTCAATTTGTATGTCTGATACAAGGTTCATGGAAACAATATCCTGTCCCTTACCCGGGTATTTTACCTTACGCAATGCCTCCAACACTTGACTTTCTGAGATTTTCATGGCCCAAATTTACAATTATTATTCCGGTATTTTTTCTTTATTTAGATTAATTCTGAGCAGGGATCCCAGAATAAACTGCTAAAATCCACCACCCGGTCATCTTCGATCCTGACACCTTCACTCTCCAATAATTCCTGCATTACACGGGGACCCCCGAAATGATGTTTGCCACTTAACACACCTATGCGATTCACCACCCGGTGAGCCGGGATGAAATCGGGAGAGCTATGTGCCTGGTTCATTGCCCATCCCACCATCCTTGCTGCCTGGGGGGAGCCAATGCACCTGGCAATGGCACCGTATGAGGTGACCCTGCCATGTGGTACCAGTTTTGCTATTTCAAAGACCCTGGAGAAAAAATCCTTATTCTCCGTCTTTTGCCTGTTCCATGATATTTTTGCCACTGGGTAGTCTGAATTGTAAATAATGAATTTTTAATCCTTGTTCTATAAATTGCTTTTCATAAAAGGTCTTTATTCCATGGACCAGTTCCGGGTATTCACTGCCATAGAGGTTATTTGTAGCAAATTCGATGCTGAGCTTGTTCAGCCTGGCCAACTCCAGGGTGTACTCGTACAATATGGGATTATCTGTTTTCAGGTGAATGATCCCCCTATCTTTCAGGAAGCCTCGGTAAAGATTCAGAAAACGTGCCGCCGTAAGTCGTTTTTTATTGCGTCTTTTTTTTAGCTGCGGATCGGGGAATGTCAGCCATATCTCATCAACTTCTGCGGGACTGAAAAATGAGTTGACAAATTCTATCCTGTTGCGTATAAAGGCAACATTGGGGATCTTCTCCAGGTAAGCCTTTTTAGCACCTGTCCAGATCCGTGCCCCCTTGATATCGATCCCGATAAAATTAATATCGGGAAAGTGTTCTGCCAGGCCGATGGTATATTCTCCTTTACCACATCCCAATTCAAGGATAATAGGATTCTCATTCCTGAAATACCGGGACGCCCATTGTCCCTTCAATTTAAAATCTTTTTGGAAAACCTGTTCGAATGATGGCTGGAAGACATTATCAAATGTCTTCATCTCCTCGAATTTACTTAGTTTTCCCTTGCCCACCTGAATCAGGAGATCAAATTAAGCTACTTCCCAACTTCTATCCGTAACCCCACATCAAGCACGAATGGTAGTTTATCCATACGCATGGCCTGCTGGTATTCGATGGTATAGTTGCCACGTTGGGCAAATCTCACATTATCCTTATAGATCTGCTGGAGATCCCAAATATCACCTAATCCGCTCCCCAGCCATTTTCCCCGCTCATCAGACAGGGTGATTTCAAAAGTTTCCCGGATGGTATGACCGGAGGGAGCTGTTGTTTCGATAAAGAGGTAGAGATTGCTAAATGGATAAAGGCTTGTATTCCTGACGTTTACATACAGGTTATGAGAGCTGGCTGTGTCATCAATAAACACTTCAAAACTAACCTTATTGTCCTTGTCCCATATCCCGTCAGGAATTTTAATGTTCTTCTCATAAACCCTGCCGGGATCACAGGAAAAGAGGATCAACAGGCTGCAAACGGAAAATAGTAATGAAAATCTCATGATTTGTCCCGGGACTTTTTCTTATATCTCTTTTTCTTGTTCCTTTTTGACCGGCTGGTGTTATCATCAAACCTGGTCAGGCTATCTTTCCCAACATCATCCTGGAAATCCAGCTTTTCCTCCTTGAATGAACCCGGATCTAAAAGGTGTTTAACCTTCTTGCCCTGTTTATTCAGCCGGATGATCTCCTTTACCCGTTCTACTGGGACCGGTACCAGGTTGGAAGCATTTTCCCTTTCAAACCCATACCAGTAAAGGTTACGGTAGATGTCTGTCTTCTGGTGGAATGCGTCACCATCAACGGTTTCCAAAACTGTGTTCCGGTCTGGAAAATCCTTCTGGGCATCCAGGTAAGAATTAAGCTCATAATTGAGGCAGCACTTCAATTTTCCGCACTGACCGGCCAGTTTCTGTGGATTC
>Ga0255054_10002723_pt1 | contig 10019 bp, 10 predicted proteins | sample JV7_2_23_MG_FD_188634 | JGI IMG/M metagenome (GOLD analysis project Ga0255054, IMG submission 188634) | Seawater microbial communities from Jervis Inlet, British Columbia, Canada - JV7_2_23 | ecosystem: Environmental > Aquatic > Marine > Inlet | place: Canada: British Columbia | collected... | reverse complement strand
CCCCTGTTGCCAGATATTTACTACACATGTCACTGATCATACTGTTCGCTTTTAATGCTTCGAACTCATAGGGATGAAGCTCTATCTTAACTCTCTTGGATTTCATTATAGTTTATTGCGATAACGGTGGAACTAACCGGCGCCCGCTACCCCGCTGCCTAAGACTTCAGGCGATGTCGGCGTCCGCTTTAGTGATTTGTTATATTTCATCATCAGAAATGTCTCCCCCGACAGTGTCCAGAACGACAGAATGACATTCCACATCGAACCATTCCCTGAAAACCTTATAATCTCTTTTACTAGGCCATAGAGTTTCATCTGTATACCAACCCTCAAGTTCTGCCTCAAATAGAGTCTCATAGTTTTCACGAATCCATCCATCGACATTCTCAGCATCCTCATCACTGATCAAATACACCGTCCTTTCCTGATTCGCTTCTTCTGCAGTTATTTCAGCTTTGTGCTCTGATGGATCTGCCTCTGTGACCCACTTTAAAACCGGTTCCTTGTACTTTAAAATAACTGCTCCTCGATTTACCATACTATATGAATTTGAAATATAACGGTTGAATTAACCGGCGCCTGCTCCATCGTTGCTATTACACACAGGCGATCCCGGCGTCTGGTTTAATGAATTGTTAGGCACCTTAATTATTCATCCATATCAGTAACTACCTTGTATTGATCAAACCAAGTTAAGATCGCAGATACTTTGGCAATTAGATTGCTTGGTCTGCTCGCAATACTGTGAGATGCATCTGGAATTCGAACAAGAGAAGCCTCAACTTTCCTGAGTTTTAGAGCTGTATAATACTGCTCAGATTCTGCTATTGGTGTCCTGAAATCTTGTTCTCCTGTTAAAATCATTGTTGGAGTCGTCACATTATCAACTAGGGAAATGGGAGATCGTTTCATGTACTCATCTGGGACTTTCCATGGGTAATCTGAAAACCATCTCGATGCCCAAAAAACAATATCTGTATAAAAAACGAAACTATACCAATTAGTTATCGGTTTTACTACAACAGCTGCATTAAAACGATCTGTATTGCCAATAATCCATGCAGATAGAATTCCACCCCCACTACCACCAGTGACAAACAAATTCTTTTCATCGACATAACCTTTTTCAATCACTGCATCCACACCTGACATCAAATCATCATAATCTTGACCTGGATAATTCTGATGGATCAAATTGCCAAATTCCTGGCCATAACTCGTACTTCCTCGTGGATTTACATATAAGACAACATATCCACATGCAGCATATAATTGCATCTCTGCTGAGAACCTTGTACCATAATTCGCTACAGGACCCCCATGTATTTCGAGGATAAGCGGATATTTCAAATCAGAATCAAAATCTGGAGGTTTTACTATCCAGGCTTGGATATTACGACCATCATAAGAGGATTTATACCAGATTTCTTCAACATCTCCAAGGTTTTTGTGACTAAAAAGGTCCTTATTGTAATCTGTCAGTCTTTTTGTATTTGATTGTTCTCCGGAAGCTAGATCTGCCGGATGATTGGTTCCAGTTAAGGTATAAGCATATTTTCCCTTAGGGGTTGCCGTGAAGGTTCCAGCAGAATATGGTCTTCCCAGAGAAAGCCCGCCAACATTATTTGTTAGGTCAGTGATCTTTCCTGTGAGAGTCAAATAAGCTATCTTCGTATTACCCTGATCATCATATAGAAAATAAAGGCCTTTACTATCTTTATTCCAACAAATTCCTCGAACGTCACGATCAAAATCCCCAGATATAAGTTGAGTCTTTTCACCATCGACATCCATTAAATAAGCATTTGTGATCTGGTAGGCTTGCTTCAAATCATCAAAACCAAGATACGCTATGTGCTTTCCATCTGGTGAGATCCTGGGATTGAAATCTGGACCATATCTATTGGTAAGACTATCAATACTTCCGGTTTGAATATTGATCCGGTAAATCTCAGAATTAAAAGGATGATATTCACTATCTTTTCTAAGGTTAGCGGAAAAGAATAGATTACCAGAATGGGTTGACCAGACCGGTGCACCATGATCATGATTACCAGAAGTAATCTGGCGCGGTGATCCTCCTTCAGTAGAAATAATAAAGAGTTGTCTATTGCCTTGTTTTAAATAGCCCGTTCCATTAGCGCGATATTTTAACCTATCAATATAAACAGGTGGATTATTCCATTCGGCATTTGGGGGTTTGGGAGGCAGTTTGATTGGGGAAGGAGTACTTTTAGGCACGAACATATTAAATGCCAAATACTTGTCATCAGGGGACCAGCTGATGTCATTCGGTGCAAACTGGACATTTGACAACTTTGCCTCATGGTTGGATTCCATCCACCTGAGATAGATCTGAACGGATCCATCTTTGCCCGATTTATAGATAATCTTAGTTCCATCGTTTGACCAACGTGGATAGAAATCATTCTGGTTGCCTGTTGTCAGGGGACGATTTTCTGTACCATCGAAATTAACGATCCAGAGATTGGAATAGTCCCTGTCCGTCATGATGTCTTTGAAATTCCTGACATACACGATTTTTTCTCCGTTTGGTGAGATTTGGGGATCAGAAATGTATTCAATGTCAAATACATCAATGAGTTCAAATTTGTGAGAGGTTTGAGCAAAGTCATTAATGAACAAGCATAACAATCCGAATGTGATGAGGGCTTTCATAGGAATTGGTTTATTATTAGTAGTATCTCAGATATTATTGAATTTATGTTGCCTAACGGTGAGCTAAGCAGCTGCAAGGTTATGTAGCACCGAACATTTAGACTTAATAATTGTTGGTACGATGGTCAAAAAATCATTTTGAAACAAAGCCCTTGCAGTCTGCTTTAGCGAATTGTTATGTGAAAAATATGTATGCAATATGTTTTGTTATAGTGCCTATATATCAGTTAACTGTTTATGCAATTTCATTAATACTTTATTATTAGTTTTCACACAGTCTGACTGCTTTTTTATATGGTTATTTTTAATATTTGAGCTTCTTTTCGTTTTGGTATTGATGGTTCAACCGCGGGATATCCTATAATTATTGGAGCTACAATTGTATGGTTTTCTGGAATGCCAATTTCTAACAAAATATCTGGATCGATTATTTCTTTCGCAAAATTTATCCAGCATGTGCCTAATCCTTTTGAAGTAGCCGACATCATTAAATAACTTGCTGCTAACGAACAATCTATTTGTAGATTTTTAACATTACTTTCACCAAATATTATAATTAGATATTGTGCATTATAAAAAATATTGAAAGATTGATTTTGCAACATATTCGAATATTTGCTTGCATAATCATTCGGATTATTTTCAATCCGAGTTAAAATGTTTTTCTTACACTCATCAGATAATTTTTGAAGCAAATCTTTGTTATTAACTATTATATACTTCCATGGTTGTTCATTACCAGCGCTCGGTGCTAATAGACTATCATTAATTATTTCTTTTAAAACATCAATTGCGATAGGTTTGTCAATATATTTTCGAATAGATCTTCTTTTTAACAACAATTCTGGCAACTGCATTTTTTAATCTTCTTTAATAATTATTAAATGTTTTATCGTTGCAAATACTACATAACGTATGAGCTCACTGGTTTTCATGGAGCACAGTGTAGTGAAATGCCAGTGAAGAATATGGTTATCTTTTTATTGCCACATAACCACCAAAGAGATAGGCTTTAAAAAATTTATGAATTTTAAAAAAACCCACTTCTTCTAATAGAGATTCAATACGCTCTTGAGGAATGAAGTGAACTTCTTTTTCACGTATTATGAATTCTTTTCTAACTCTATCGCTCTCATTTCTTATGAATAGCTGTTGATTTTTCCAAGCAGCATTAAGAGTATTAAATTCATTTGAACCCATCTCTCCTTCAAGGTCAACAAGAACAATAAGAGCACCAGGTTTTAATTTTTCTGAAATACCATTTAAGAAATTCAATTTTGTACCGTCATCTGGCAAAAATTGCATAACCAAAATAGATGTTGCAGCGTCAAAGTTATTTTCTGTTACATCATCAATTAAGCCAAGGACAAGGGATATTTTGTTCTCCAGAGAAGCAGCGTCCACTTTTTTCCTGGCAATAGAAAGCATCGGCTCTGCTGGATCAAAACCAGTAAAAGACCAGTGGGGATTATTCTGTGAACAGTTAATTATCTCTTTTCCTGTTCCAGCTCCTGCCACTAAGATTCTTGCCTCTTTGTTCAATCTATCCCTTAATAGGTGTTGAGTTAACTCATAAATTGAATGATAAGCAGGTATTATTTTTTGCGCAGTGTCATCATATTCATTGGACCATTCACTATTAAAATCTATTTGATTTTCCATATTATCTATAACCTAATTAAGGCCTAATCAGAGATATCTTGCTTTTATGTATAGATTAAAATCCTTTTTTCTATCAGATAACGGCCAGCGTGAGCCGCGCCGCCGGGACTTACAATCAATCTCGTGAACGAGCCGATAGGAGGCATCGGCTCCACGCACTGTTGGGCAGCAAGTGGAATACCTGCTACATACTGGCATATGCTCCAAATATAATCAGGCAGTCGCCTGCGGCATGAAACAGAACTGCTCCCCACAGGCTGTCCGTTTTTTGTATCAAGATCCCCCAGATCAACGACAGAACCAAGACAATCACCAGAAACTGGACCATCTGCGCCGCATATGTAACCTGTGTGTGCATGAGGGCGAAAACTATAGCTGTCAGAACGATCGATTGGCCTTTGCCGAGAAAAGGCTCGTATCGTTTGAGGAATACTCCTCTATAGAGCAATTCCTCCATGAACCCGTTGGAAAGCACGAAGATCAATATCCATGGCCAAAGTGGCAGCAATTTGTCCAACACGTCGGCCTGGCTGCTGCTCAGGGAAAAATAGGCAAGTGCGGGAAAAACGACAAAGGCAGCTATAGCAATGGGTAGCCAGAAGCGTACCTTCCCTGCCGCGAGATACATGGAACGCCAGTCAAACCCCATAACAGGCATCAATACCAAAATCGGAATCACTCGTAAGATACTTTCAGAGAACTTGGCTAAGGCAATTCCCTGGGGGGTTGCAACAGTCTGCTTGAACAATCTCAGCAGATCGTCACTGAAAAGTCCACTTGCAAGCACTGCTGCCCCGGCAACAAAAAAAGCGTAAAACACAGGCCAGTATGGTTTCCCTTTCACACTCCTCCGCAAGAACAAAGCGATGATCAAGAGCACGACGGTGAGCCCAGCGTGAAAACCAAGCAATGCAGTTTGCGGCAAGTATGGCGACAATGTGATTACGGCGAACACCATAGTCTCCACGATGAAGAACAACAGGAAAACACTACTCTTTTTGAGCCAGCCGGTTTGGGAAATGCTTATGTTGTTCATGTTATTTTCACCTTTCACTCATTGCCAAGTAGCTGCATAACGGATTGCCTTGACTGGCGCCAAAGACAAGCCCTCCGCATAGTGCCACCAAACTATCCAGCGTCCGGTCGAAGGCATTGTTAGGCTTTAAATTTTCAATTTTAATGCTCCTTAAATTATAATGAATAGAGTGATCAACATACCGGATACCAAGCTAGATATAAAAGTCCTTATTAAGTTCCACCGGTTCCACTGGGATTCAAATTCTTCCCGAGCAAATCTTAATTTTGCTTTATTTATTCTATCAATATCCAGAGTTTGTAGCTTATTATTGAGTGGAATGTTAAAAATAACAGTTGGCAGTTGAACACCGAAAAGATAGATAAGTGTTGCAAAGATAAGTATGAAAAGACTTGGTCCTTCCAATTTTGCGAAACCAAGTGCAAGGGTAGCTATTAATACAACAACAGATCCGACCCAGACTAATAAAAAGATTGGCTGATTATTCTGGATAATGCGATCTATCACCTGGAAAGTCAGGATAAACTCTCTATCACCTAAATTTTTTATCCCCGGCATCACAACTACCGCAAAAGCGAATAGAAATCCTGCAACAAGAGAGCACAAAAATGTAGATAATATTAAAACAATTTGAAAGAATTCCATGATTTTCTCCTTAATATTTGCATGATCTATTATTAAAGTCTAACGGTGGAATTAAGCGGCAAAAAGTAGCTCCAGGCTTGAAAAATAGCTCCAAGACACCGACGCTGCAAAAAGCTACGAACTACGTGCTTTTTGTCCGCTTGAGTGATTTGTTATACATGGCCCTTATTTTGAAGTGCAAGGAAGTGTGCAAATACCTGAAAGACGGGTCGGTCTTCCTCAGTGCCGTGCAACATATACGATATACCCTTGTTGAAATATTCAAATATCCTACAACTGCCTTCATCCTCTAGAACAAGCTTCTCATATTCCTCAGGGTCACCAATACCTTGCGCACCAAATACTGCAGACGCACAAAAGGCATCATGATTCCGTATAATTTGGAGTATGTTCTCTGGAACCCGATCGAGTGGAACCTCTACCAACTTAAGATCCGAACGATCGTCTGCTTCGTCCAGCATAGCATGTACGTAACCAATCTTCATTTTCTCATGTATAACGGTGGAACTAAGCCGACGTAGCGTGGCGCGTACTTTGCCCTTGCTGCAAAGAGCGTGACACGCGTTGCGGTCGGTTTTAGTGATTTGTTATGCGTTTTTCGCAAATCGACATTTAGGGTAATTTTCACATCCTGAAAATCTTGAGCCAGCATTTGGGCCTTTCTTCGCCGTTCTTTCAACTAGATTGGAACCACACCTTGGGCATACCGTATTTGAAGCATGTCGTGCACGCAAAGACCGCACATGGTCTCTGGAAGTGAGAGAAGACTCGGAGACATGCCGTTCCAGCGTCAAAATTATACCCTCAGTATCTACAGGCGAAAGAATGCGATTACGGTATTGCCTTATGTGTCTGCTTAAGCCAGATTTCATTACGTTAGCTGGCATTTGAGTTTTAAATTTACAATCCCCAACGAAATACACGGCAGTGTGTATGATGGATTCATCGATGTTCAAGTACTCCGAGAGAACCTTCTTTTGTCGGAAGGTTTGTCGGAGTGGATTCTGAAACGAGTACTTTTTTCTATACAGTGTTTGCGTCCAATTTGCCTGATTCTCAGACCCAAAAATCCAGCCTTTTTTGTTCTTTGTTTCCACTATGAATAGACCGTACACAGAAACTAAAAGGTGGTCAATCTGAGTTGTCCCACTTTTTCCTGGAATGATAACATTATGGAATTTACGATAAGTTTTTGCATCAAGTGAAAGCCACATTTTGAATGTGGTTTTCTTTTCGCCGATCCAACCTCGAAGTAGTTTCATTCTAAACGCATAACGGCGGAGCTAAGTGGCTGGGTTACGAATGCCACCAAAGTTCTTTATTTGTTTTAAAATCTTTATGGGCAAATTGCTCTAAAAGCCGCTCTGTAAACCCAGTCCCACTTTAGCGGCTTGTTAGGTTGCTATTCCTTTATACATTCGAGGTATACAGCATCCATTGGAAAGTCATCAACAGGCTCCACAACACTCCGAGTAACTAAGAACCCAGCTGTTTTAGCAATTTTGGAGAGTTCATGGCTGGTGTACCTCAGAGCTATAATATCCGATTCTTCTCCGTAATCGATAGTCCCACTTCCCTCCCAAGCCGCCACGAGCAAGCGCCCACCAGGAACCAAGACACGTAACCACTCGAACATAGAAGCGCGTATACCTTCAACATCCAGATGATGTAATGCGAAGAAGTTAATTACAGCAGCAATAGAACCGGAATCGATGCGTGGAAGTGAGCGCATATCCCCAACCATCACCAAATCATCCTTGCTAAGTCGCTTATTTGTAATTGCGACCATGCGAGGTGATAAATCTATGCCGATAAGCGATCGCCGTAAGTCATATCGCGACCGAAACATGGCAAGCATGTGTCCAGAGCCACACGCCGTATCGAGAAGCGCACCAGGAGTATTAGCAATGTCCTCTTGGAGTCGTCCAAGTAGGTCCGCGTAAATAGGGAGATCGATTTCCTTGTCCATCATTTCTGAGTATGAGTCCGCCGTGGCCTCATACATTTTCCGAACTTTATTTATTGCTGAAGGCTTCATTCTTCTAGTAGCAACCTAACGGTGGAACTCAGCTGCCCCGATGTATCGGGGTCAGCTGAAGTGAATTGTTATACGTCTTCTTACCTTAGCAAAAATTCTTTTCCCCTTTCTATGTGTGAAAAATCATCTGCAATACTGACCAGTTGTAATTTGTCCAGCGTGCATTTGAAATCCAGACCCAAAGTCTTTACTTCCTTTAATGCTGCTTCATATTTCACTTCGTCAAACTCCAACTGTTGTGGATTTTTCAGATTATAATCAGCACCATTCTTTACAAAAAGCCCCAGACCAATATGAGGTATATATTTTATATCATCTCGTCGATACGGTGCTAAAATTCCACTATAGATTTCTCTATTGAGTCTAATTATATTAATCCCTCCTTCCTCCAGTGTCAGAAAAAGCCAATGATCCCATGATTTATGGAAACCATGGATATGAATTTGAAATGGTGACCAAGTCTCAAGAACATTATTTATGTGTTCAACCATTGATTTTCCACTTACAGTATCTAGCACTGGAAACAGGATTGTGATATGAGGTTCAATAAGGTCAACAGTTGGATCGTACTTCCTTCTAAATTGGTTAATATGGCTTGTGTCAATATTGGGGAAGTATACTAAGGCGTAATACATAATTGCTTACACATATTACCAGACGTATAATGGTGGAACTCAGCTGCCGCTGCAGGCGGTCAGCTGAAGTGATTTGTTCTACGTCCTAAATTTCATTTTAATCTTGAAGTTTCCTCTTTGTAAATCAAAAATTTGAATTTCATTAATTTTGGTTCTCAGTTACTCCAGAAGGAGCTCCAATTACGATTATAACAACCTAATACCATAGTGCGAGGTACTTCGTTAGAATTCCAAGGATCGGAAACGACAAAATATGATGCATCAGGCGAATTGTGATATATAGAGTTGGTAACCTCAATCTTGTCACTACCGGTACCGGAAATTATAATATAGTCCTGCTTATACGAGCCAAAATGGGCAAAGTCCATAACATTGGTAATGAATATGTTGTTGGAGTTGTGAATTGTTGCATAGGGCTGAGAAGTCTCTGTTTTGCCTCCGAATACCATGATATTTGAAGCATTTACAATTTCCAACATTGGAAATGTTGATACTGGATAAGCATTACCACCACGTTCGAGATTGAGACCGTAAAACGTAAGCTGTTGGGATGTTCCTGAAATTTTTACTTTTCGGTGAGCCGGATTACTTGGAGTAGTACCTTTCTCGTCTTGATAGTTGAAAATACGCCCTCCCCCATTTCCAGAGAAGAACAGTCTGATATAATTATGTTCTAAAACGGTCCAGTCAATATCGCACCTCAAATTGCGGATTTTAGAGTTAGCACCGGCTTGCCAATGAAGACTTCCACGATAATCTTCATCTCCTGCGCTTGTAGTTATATCAATAAGATATGTTGTTGCTGTTGCGCTGTTCTCAGTCTCAATTAACCATGAGGATTTTGTAGGAGTCCACCCATATCTCAGAATAGTTCCGGATCTACCTCTGCCTGGACAACCAATAAATGTTGTGTTTGCTTTAAGGGTAATGGGAGAAGTCAATACAAACGTTCCTTTAGGGAGGCATACTTTTGCATTGGTATTAATTGCATCTTGTATCCCGGCAGCAGTTGTTGATATTATCAAAACTGCATCGGGATCTTCAAACGATGGAGTTGTTGCCCAGATGTGTTGAGAAAGCAAATTAGCCGGAGGGGCACCTGCTGCTTCAATGTCTAAAATATCAGTATTGCTTTGCGTGGCGGTTAAAGCATCATAGTGTGTTGCTAACATTGGTATCTCTCTTCTGTTTATCTTTGCGACTTTGGTAACATAATTGTACTTTTTAACTCGGATCCAATCAGTGAGGGAACCTGTATTTGTAAGGTCTCCATCACCATTGTTATTGAAGATTGTTCCAGCACCTTTTACATATACATTGC
>Ga0255054_10002722_pt1 | contig 10019 bp, 10 predicted proteins | sample JV7_2_23_MG_FD_188634 | JGI IMG/M metagenome (GOLD analysis project Ga0255054, IMG submission 188634) | Seawater microbial communities from Jervis Inlet, British Columbia, Canada - JV7_2_23 | ecosystem: Environmental > Aquatic > Marine > Inlet | place: Canada: British Columbia | collected... | reverse complement strand
CACCATCCAGTTCAGCGGCTTCGAGGCGTTCCCGTCAGAATGGATCGCCAGGGTCCCATCGGCCTTCACCATGATGAGTCGGACCGCCTCGGGCAGGTGCGCGGTCAGCCGACCGGTGTAGTCGACGGTGCAGCGGGCGATGACCAGTCTCACGTGAGGGCAGACGCGCTGGTGCGCCCCACCTTGCCACCAACGATTGCGGCAGCAATGAGGAGGCCGGCCACCCCGAACCAACCCGGGGCATAGGACTCGAGCAGATCGACCGACAGCCCCATGAGCGGGGCGCCAACGGCCAGGCCGAGCAGGAAGCCCATCAGGACGAGGCCGGTGCTTCTGCCCACCAGATGATGTGGCGAGAAGTCCATTACGGCAAGCATCCCGACAGCATTCCAGGCGACAACTCCGGCGCCAAGCAGAAGCGCCGCAAGGATTAGCACCCAATCAGACAAGACCCCGCTGGCTGCAAGAGCCAATAGCAGTGCGGCCATCGAGGACTCTATGGCCAGGATCACCAGGGTCCGGCCATGCCCAAGCGAGCGCTCGGCGATTCTTGGCCACACGATTCTCCCGATGAGACCGACCAGTCCGAGGCCCGCGATTAGCCAGCCGGCCTGAGTCCGACCCCACATCTGATCCTCTTCTGCAAACAGAGGGAGGAATCCAATGGCCGCCGAGGTGGCCAGACCCGATAGTGATCCGTATACCGCGGTCCACTTGACCGGTATGGGGATGGTGGATGGGCCCGAGTCGACATGGGCACCTTCATGAAGGACATCACTCCGCCCGATCATGCCGACCAGACCACCGGCCGGGACGGCCAGGAATGCAAGAACCGCAGGGCGCCAACCCCAGGCCACGGTCAGGACCGGGAGGAGCAGCCCACCGACGAAAGTGCCGAGTTGAACACCGGACTGCTTGATGCCTGTCACGAGCCCACGCGACCCGGATACGACGTTGTCGACGATCAACGTGTTCGTTGCCGGATTGGCCCAACCGTTGGGGACCCCTGAGATCAGGCCCGCCAGCACCAGCCACCAGTACGAGGGAGCCAGGCTGATCGAGGTGATGGCGATCGCCCCCAGACCCAAGACTCCAAACATCGACTTGACGGCGCCAAGGCGGTCGGTGGTACGACCGAATATCGGAGACATGAGACCAGCAACGACGGCCACGGCGGTGATGAGGGAGCCCATCTGCCACCGACTCAGGTCGAATTCTGAGATGAAGGTCGCGGCCAGGACGCTGAAGATGACGATTGGGAACGTGGCGACGGCCATCGCGCTGGCTGTCACAGCACTGAGACCGGCGCGGGAGAAAGACCGCATCGGCCGCCAACTTAGGCGATGTCCGCCTCAGCAGCTATCTGCCGGGTCGGCCGGCTGAACACGAACCAGATGGCGTAGATGTAGACGAGCCCGAGGATGGTCCTGACAATCGAGTTATCGATTATGAAGAAGACCGAGATGCCAAGAGAAACCGTGATCGCGATCGCGGCCACCCACTTCATCCGCACCGTCAGACCGCCGTCCCTGTATCCACTGATGATCTTCCCGAACCACTTGTGGTTCACCATCCAGTTGTGGAGTCGGTCCGACGACCGCGCAAAGAAGAAGGCGGCAAGAATCACGAAGTCGAACGTGGGGATTCCGGGAAGCCAACTCATCAACGCAAAGCCGAGACAGATGAGCCCGAGCACAAGATAGATGGATCGAACAACGATGCTCCTGGGCTTGCGGGGCGCGATCGACTGATCAATGGTCTCGGCCACGATGTCAACCTATTGCCGGGGGTTTCTGACTGCGAGTCGGTATCCGGTATGAAGAATTGGAGTGCCCCTGCGGCTCACTACCCTCTCGCTCGTGCCAATAGTCACCCCCGAAACATACAGAGAGATGTACCGGGCAGCCCGTGATGGCGGCTACGCCTATCCCGCGATCAACGTCACCTCGTCATCCACGGTTCTGGCGGCATTGGAAGGTTTCAGCGAGGCGGAGTCCGACGGAATCATCCAGGTCTCCTATGGCGGCGCCGAATTCGCCTCCGGGCAATCGAACAAGAGCATGCCGATCGGCTCTCTTGCCATTGCCGAGTTCACCAATGCCGTCGCCGATCAGTACCCGGCCAATGTCGCCCTCCATACCGACCACTGCCCCGCGGATCGTGTCGACGGGTGGATCAGACCTCTTCTCGAGATGTCGAAGGAGCGGAAAGCCAGGGGCGAAGGCTCCCTCTACCAGTCCCACATGCTGGATGCCTCTGCCATCCCCATGGAGGACAACCTGGCACTCGCATCCGATCTCCTCACCCACTGCGCCGATTTGGAAGTGATCCTGGAGTTGGAGATCGGCATCGTCGGCGGAGTCGAAGATGCCACCGACAACGAAGACATTGACCGGGAAAAGCTCTACACATCCCCGGAAGACATGGTCAGGGTGTCTGAGGTTCTCGGAACCTTCGACCGTGGCTTCTACACACTCGCCGCGGTGTTCGGCAATGTTCATGGTGTCTACAAGCCAGGCGCGGTCCAACTCGACCCGAAGATCCTCAAGGATGGTCAGGCGGCGGTGGCCGAGCGCTTCGGTGAAGATGCCAGGCACTACCTGGTTTTTCACGGCGGAAGCGGGTCATCTCTCGAGGAGATCCACGAGACCATCGACTACGGCGTGGTCAAAATGAATATCGACACCGACAACCAGTACGCCTACACCCGCCCGATCGTCGATCACGTGATGACCAACTACGACGGCGTCTTGAAAGTCGACGGCGAAGTCGGGAACAAGAAGGTCTACGACCCCCGCTCCTATATGAGGAAGGCCGAACAGGGCATGACCGCCCGGGTGGTGACCGCGTGTGAGCAACTGAGGTCGGCAGGGCGGACCTTGAGCTAGTGGTAGACGGACGACATCGAACCTGGGCGGCCTCCGACCGGTTCATCCCCCAACGGTTTGTCCGGCCCTTCGTTCGATTCACCAAGATCGAGGCATCGTCTGGAATCGTCCTCCTCGCCGCGGCGATCGCAGCCATCGTCTGGGCAAACTCGGCGATGTCGAATGTCTATTTCGAGATCCTCGACACTCATCTCACCATTGAGTGGGGATCCTTTCACTTCGACGAGACTGTCCACGACCTCGTCAACGACGGACTCATGGCCATCTTCTTCTTCGTCGTTGGCCTCGAAATCAAGCGGGAGATCGTCCTTGGCGATCTGAGGGAGCCCCGGGCGGCAGCCCTGCCGGTAATGGCAGCGCTGGGTGGAATGATTGTCCCAGCTCTCATCTATGTGTTGCTGAACGCGGGGACCGGTGGAGAAGCGCTGCAAGGCTGGGGAATCCCCATGGCGACGGACATCGCCTTCGCCGTCGGAATCGTCGCCCTGCTCGGCTCCCGGGTCCCACCCGGGGCGAAGCTCTTCATCCTGGCTCTGGCCATCGCCGACGACCTCGGTGCAATCGCCGTCATCGCCATCTTCTATACCACCGATCTCGACTCCGTCATGCTTGTACTCGCCATTCTCGGCCTTGGACTGGTGTGGGTTGCCCAGAAGATCGGTATCCGATCATTGATCTTCTATGTGCCGGCAGCACTGGTCATCTGGTACCTCACTCTCGAATCAGGCGTGCACGCGACGCTCGCCGGGGTGGCGATCGCATTTCTGACTCCGGCCCGACCGCTGTACAAGCCGAAGGAGTTCGACGAGAGAACACGCGCGATCATCGAGCAATACCCCCTGGAACTGGAAAGCGTCAAAGCCCAGGAACACGCCGACCACGAGGCCCTGCTCCTGTCTGAAATCGCCAACGAATCGGTGTCACCACTGAATCGCCTCGAGTACAGCCTTCTTCCATGGAGTTCGTTCTTTGTCGTCCCTGTGTTTGCGCTGGCCAACACCGGAATCGACTTCGGGCGAATCGACTTTTTCGAAGCCCTCACCTCATCGGTCGCCGTGGGGGTTGCTCTGGGTCTGGTGGTCGGAAAGACTGTAGGAATCTCGATATTCACGTTGGCCGCAGTGCGTCTCGGCCTGGGTCGGCTGCCGGCCAACACGACCTGGAGACACATAATCGGGCTGTCGATGATTGCCGGGATCGGATTCACCGTCTCGCTGTTCATCGCCGGTCTTGCATTCCAGACCCCTCTGCTCATCGACCAGGCAAAGGTCGGCATCTTTGTCGGCTCACTGGTGGCGGGCATAGCCGGAGCCGTCTACCTGCTGGGTGCACGGTCTTCATCGGACCAATGAGGCCTCACCCGGCGGATGGGGGGCCTCCCGAGACGATCACGTGTGTCGAGTGTGGTGGAGATGCCCACCTCCTCTCCTATCTGCCTCCCGAAGGTGAGCCCGACCTCGAGCCAGGGACTCCCCTCGCATACCGATGTTCGGATTGCATGGATCGGTTCGACCTCGTCTGGGACGAGCCGGTAGAAGACTGAACCCTCAGTCCATCCAGCGGTCGACTCTGATTGCAGACGGATTGAAACCCAGTTTCGAGCAGAACGCCTCGAACTTCTGGCGAGGAACCCCCCGCCATTTCAGATCCTCCAGGGTCTCGGAGAATGGCACATCCAGCCGCAGGGTGGTCAATTCCCGATAGAGGTATACCTCCTCCTGGTGTTCCTGGAGTGTTGTGGCCAGTTTCGCCGCGCTCCTCACCGTGACTCCCCATTCATCGGGGTCGGCGGGGATCATCTCGAGCCGATGGAATCTGGCCAGGACTGTCGATGCGGACTTGGCCCCCCAACCGGGCAAACCCGGCACTCCGTCGGCACTGTCACCGACGAGGGCCAGATAGTCCGGGATTGACTCGGGATGGACGCCGAACTTCTCGATGACCCCTGCCTCATTGATGATCTTCCGCTCCCTCCGGTTGTAGGTCACGATCCGATCTCCGATCACAACCTGGCTCAGGTCCTTGTCCGGGGTGGCAATGACAACCTGCTCGACGTCATCCGCCCACCTGATCGCGGCCGCAGCCAGGGCATCGTCAGCCTCGAATTCGATGTTCTGCCACACGACCACGCCAATCGCGTCAAGAGCCTCCTCTGCGAGCGGGAACTGCTTGAGGAGAACCTCCTCCATTCCGACCGACGACTTGTAGCCGGCAAACATGTCATTGCGAAAGGACTCGATGACCGTGTCAAAGCTGGCGGCCAGGTGGGTCACGCCAGGCTCTCTAAGCAGCCCTAGTGTCGACTCGAGGATGCCGAGAGTCGCTCGCACATCAGATCCGTCGGGAGCGATCACCGTCTCCTTTCTCCCGAAGTGAGCTCGGAACAACTCGTAGGTACCATCAAGCAGGTGGAGACGCACGACCATGATCCTACGACGGGTGAGCCGACAGATCCTTGGGACGACGTAACGTCCGAATTCGGCTCGTTGGGTAATCGCCTCAAAGAGACCTATCGCAAGGTCGCCTCAGACCGTGGGCCGTCCGAGGAGGAGATCAAAGGGGCGTTCGCGACGCTCCTGGGTGCCTGGGATCAGGTGGCGGAGTCGGTGACAACGGCGCTGCAGGATCCCGAGACGAGGAGTCACCTGAAAGAAGCAGCTAGCTCGTTTGCTTCGGCGCTTGGTGAGACGATGAGCGGACTGGGAGACGAGATCAAGAACACGTCTGCAGGCTGGTCAACCTTCACGGACAGAGCGAGCGACAAGACCGTTGAGGAGGGCAGCTCCGGTAGCGGCGTCGTCGACGGTGACAGCGAAGCGTCTCCCGCTGAGGAAGACCACCTCTAAGGCTTCACCGCGACGAAGGACGATCGCCGACCGGTCCGGCACAATCCGCCATCCCCAGCCTCCCCATGCAGCCGGTTCGAGGTCAATGGCCTGAGCGGACTTTATCGTGCTCAGTGGATACTTCTTCACGGGAATGCCGCCAAGACGGATACGCAGCCCGTCGTTGTTCACGTTCGCCTCTACCTGGAGGAACATCACAGTCAGGATCAGTAACAAGATGGCGATCCATCTTCCCGTCTCCGGTATCAGAACGAAGATTATGGCGACACCGCCGAGCATGAACAGCGGCCATTTCGCGGTAGCTCGCCCCACCCAGGAAACTCGCTCGCCGATTGCCACGTCGACCACCGGAACAGCGCCGGCTTTGGTCTCCCGAACCGGATGCCAGTGGCGACCTACTGAAAACCCGATGGCGCCGCCAACGAATGCCCCCACCAGAACCGCCCCGAGATACCAGAAGGAGAACTCGCCGGCTTCGGTCCAGACCTCGACTCCCCGGTTGAGTTGGACGAGGGTGATGTTCAGGGCGAGGCCCAGTCCTCCCATCAATCCGAGCATCGCGAACGCTTCTGCCGTGGGCTCACCTTCGACTCGAAAGAGTGAAGTGGTCAACAGACCCAAGGCGACCAGCCCCACGTGGATCAAGGGCACAAAAGCAAGGGAGGTCGATCCGTCAGGTGCTCCGCCTAGTCCCCAGTGGGTGGCAACCGGATCGGGGAGATCACCCCAGCCAATCGCCAGCGGAATGAGGCCGATGACCACCATCAGCCCTGCCCAGGCGAGGAGACGTCCCCACTTGCTCATGGCCGTATGATTCTTCGATGCACCCCCTCATCCAAGCCGATGAGCTGAACGCGCGCCTGGACGAGATCAGGGTCTTCGACCTTCGCTGGTCACTCACCGATCCGAACCACGGACGAGCCCAATACGTCGACGGTCACATCCCGGGTGCGATTTTCGTGGATCTCGACACGGACCTTTCCGCTCCCAAGGGGGACGGACGTCATCCACTACCCGATGTTGACGTCTTCACCGGGACTCTGGGCCGGCTCGGTGTCGAACGCGGTGATGAAGTGGCGGTCTATGACGACATGGCGGGAGCGGTGGCAGCACGGATGTGGTGGATGCTTCGGGCGATCGGCCATGAGACGAGTCGGCTCCTTGATGGAGGACTTCGCTCGTGGACGGATGGGGGTCTTCCGCTGGAGGAGGGAGAGAGACAAGCCGGGTCAGCCGACTATCCCGCGGTCGATGGATTCGACGGTGTAGTCCGATTCGACGAACTCGAAGACCGCACCGTTGTCGATGTCAGGGCCCATGAGCGATACACCGGAGAAAGCGAGCCTGTCGATCCCAAGGCAGGTCACATCCCGGGTGCCATCAACCTCCCAATAAGAGAAAATCTGGACGCCCGCCGCAGATTCCGAACCACAGCAGAGCTCGGCGAGCTCTTTGCCGACATGGGCGAGGCACCCATCGTCTCATGTGGCAGTGGCGTGAATGCCTGTCACACCGCCCTGGCGATGATCCTGTCCGGCCGGCCGATGCCCGAGGTCTATGTCGGCTCGTTCTCGGACTGGTCGACCCGAGACCTCCCTGTCACCGAAGGGCCCAACCCGTGATCGATCAGCGGGCGATCGAGGCCATCGAGGCCACCGACACCGACGAGCTGATTCGGGTAGTGGACGGCTATTGCAGCTCCGGGGCGTGGGACGATCTGGTTGACCTGCGAGAGCGATGCCGGGAGGCGCTGAGCCGGGGTAAGCAGGTGTGGGGGGTGGAAGAGCACATTCGCTACCGGCTGGCCCTGGAGGCCCCACCCGGATACGCCGGGCCGATCGTCTCCGAAGGCCACTCCCGCTTTGCCCTCGGCCCTCTTCCTGAGGTGGCTGCCGGCAGAAAGACCTTCGCCGAGATGGACGAGTTTCTCTCGGTCGGGCCGGCGCGTGACACGTTTGCCGCCGAGAGGGTGGTCAGAGGAGAGCCGGTCGACATGGCGATACCTGACCTCCCTTCCCACTTGATGGAATGGGAGCCGGACTATCCACTGGCGACATACAAGTCGGACAAAGTCGAGGCCCCGTCCCCGGCACCGCCACAACCGGAGGATGTGGACCTTCCCGAGGAGTTTGAGAATGTCAACGATGTTCACTCCACCGGCGCCCTTGCCGACCTTGTCGAAACTTGGACCGACCAATCCAATGGACGATGCCAGACGTCCTCGGTCGGTGGAGACCATCTCGCCGCTATCAGATCATTGGGATTGCCCAAAGCACGAGTGGCCAGATTGGACACAAAGTCGGCGCTGGCCTGGATGGGCTGGGCGGGAGCGTCGGGCGGAGCCCACGGGAAGAGAAGAGGCTCCGCGGCCGGGCGCTATATGGCCTGGTGGACGATCGCCGTTCTCGGTGACCTCGACTGGCCGGTCGATCCCGAGGCACTGGGGCAGACAGCCAAGCGTATGGAGTGGCATTGGTTCGATGACGGCAGTCCCAACGTGGGTTGGGAGCTTCGGCTGGCAGTTCATGATCCCGAGTCCGGGATGGGGTGGGCCGTCACGGCCGCTGACATGGCGGACTAGGTGATCAATACAACTAGGCGTCCGCCACCGAGACGTTGCGGGTGTGCCAGCCGGTGGCGCCATCGGGCGCAGGAGGCACTACCTCTTCGGTTTGGGTGTAGCCGTCACCATCGGTAGCCCGAACCCGAAGACGCTGAATGCCGGGCTCGGCGATCCACGGGGCCTTCCACTGAACCCAGCTGTTTTCGCTCAGCGCCTCGGAGAGCTCGGCCTCGACCCAACCTGCATTCTCGCCAAGCTCCACCTCCACCTTCGAGATACCCCTGGTCGGCGCCCACGCCACGCCGGCAACAACCACCTCGCCGGGGCTGAGACGGTCGCGGTTGGTGGGAGTGTCGATGCGGCTCTGGGTCTTGATCGGCGCCTCCTTTGCCCAGCCACGGGGTATCCAATAGCCGTCGAAGTCATCCCACCCGGTGAGATTGATCTCCGAGAGCCATTTGGTCGCGGAGACGTAGCCGTAGAGCCCGGCGATGACCAAACGCACGGGAAAGCCGTGCTCGATTGGAAGTGGCTCATCGTTCATGCCGACAGCTACCAGCGCCTCCCGACCGTCGTATGCAGCCTCGGTGGGAAAGCCGACAGTAAAGCCATCGACCGAGATCCCGACCAACTGGTCGGCGCCTTCCTGCACGCCGGCCCGGTCGAGAATCTCGCTCAGCGGCACACCAAGCCACTTGGCGTTGCCGATGAGGTCCCCACCGACCTGATTGGACACGCACGAGAGGGTGACATAGCGCTCCACCATCCTCATGTCGAGAAGATCGAAGTAGGAAACCTCATAGGGACGATCCACCATGCCGGTGATCTTGAGGGTCCAACTCTGGATATCGACCCTGGGAACGGAGAAGGCGGTGTCAATCCGATAGAACTCCTCATTGGAAGTCACGGCCGTGCTCAATCCAGTGACGTTGAGCTCGGCTGCGGCGGGCACCGGAGAAGCCGGGTCCGCCGCGGCGGGAAGGACGACTTCTGATATTCCGGCTGCGGCTCGCTTCGCGTTCTCGAGCAGTGTGCGCCCCAGACCTGCCGACAGAGCGGCCACACCCAGAACTGCACCAAGCCCGATCATCAGCGAGCGACGCGACACCCCATGCTCGGTCTCCGGCTCGCCTTCGGGAGGTGGCGAAGGCTCAGGCGAGAGTCCGTACAACCATTGCAGACTGGCCAATCCGCTGAGGGCGGCCAGACCACCAGGAATGATGGCCACTGCCAGGGAGACCGCCGGATCGCGAGCCGCCGCGAGTGCAGCGATGACCCCGAAGCCAACGAAAGCAGCGATGGCGATACCGAATCTGTCTCTGGCCAGGATCCCGACCAGGGCCCCTACGAGCAACGTGGTTAGTGCGATGCCGACGAGAAGGGCGCGCTTGTCGTTCGTGCCAAACAGGGAGATCGCCCATTCTTCGATCGGCTTGGGAACAACGTCGATGACAAAATTACCCAGGCCCTGGACCAGGGAAGGGAAGCCGCTGAAGAAACCGGCGGCGAGCTCGGACACGCCAAGGGCCAGCCCCGCTGCGGCGGCGCCGGACAGACCATCCGTCACACGTGTCGAACTCACGGGGGAAAGGCTAGATAGCGCTCTGCTAACGCTTGATAAATCGGCTATCCGTAAGCTCGGCCGGATGATTGAGACAAACATCGGAGATGATGGACTCGAACGTTGCTGGTGGGGTGTCGAGCCCGAGATCTATCGCACCT
>Ga0255054_10002721_pt1 | contig 10024 bp, 5 predicted proteins | sample JV7_2_23_MG_FD_188634 | JGI IMG/M metagenome (GOLD analysis project Ga0255054, IMG submission 188634) | Seawater microbial communities from Jervis Inlet, British Columbia, Canada - JV7_2_23 | ecosystem: Environmental > Aquatic > Marine > Inlet | place: Canada: British Columbia | collected... | reverse complement strand
TCAGCTGAGGATCGGACTGAACTCAGGCCCGGTGATTGTGGGCTCCATCGGCGACGATCTTCGGATGGATTACACCGCCCTTGGAGACACTACGAACCTTGCCTCTCGGATGGAGGGTATGGCCAGACCCGGCACCATTCTGGTATCGAAGAACACTCATAAGATTGCCAAGGATTTCTTCGAGTATGAACCTTTGGGCAAATTTGAGGTAAAGGGGAAAGAAGCACTCCAAGAGGCTTACCAGCTTTTAAAGGCTAGCGAGGTTGGAACGAGGATAGAGGCATCAGTTGCCAAGGGCCTTACTAAATTCGTCGGCCGAAAAAATTCAATCACCGCCCTCAAAGAGGGCTTTGAAGAAGCAGAGGCAGGGTCAGGCCAGGTTGTGGGGATTGTGGGCGAGGCCGGGGTTGGGAAATCCAGGCTTTTACTCGAATTCAAGAATCTACTTCCTCAGGATGAATACGCCTACCTCGCAGGCCAGTGCCTCCACTTTGGCGGCTCCATGAGTTACTTGCCTTTCTTGGATATCTTGAAGTCTTACTTTGAGATAAAGGAGGGAGACCGGGAGTTCATTATCAAGAAGAAGATGGCGGAAAAGATAGCCGGGCTTGATGAGAAGCTTGAAAGTGCCCTCTTACCGCTTATGGAGCTTTTATCTCTCAAGGTAGAGGATGAAGATTTTACCAATTTAGGACCTCAGCAAAAAAGGGAAATGACCTTTGAGGCTATCCGGAATTTGCTTATTCGAATGAGTCAAGAAAGGCCCCTCGTTTTAGCAGTCGAGGATATGCACTGGATTGATAAAACCTCGCAAGAGTTTTTAGATTATCTGATCGGGTCGTTGGCCAGCACATATATTTTGCTGATCATTCTTTATCGACCGGAATATACCCATCAATGGGGCAGTAAATCCTATTATCGCAAGATCGGGCTGAATCAACTAACCGCCCAATCAAGCGCTGAACTGATGCAGGCCATTTTAGAAGAAGGCGAAGTCAGTCCCGAGATCAGAGAACTCATCCTCAATCGAACATCTGGGAACCCCCTGTATATGGAAGAACTCACCCACAGCTTGCTGGAAAACGGTTCTATCCAGAAGAAAGATCATCTGTTCGTGCTGAGCGGCAAGGCCTCGGCACTCCAAGTCCCCGATACCATTCAGGGGATCATCGCTGCCCGGATGGATCGGCTGGAGGACAATCTCAAACGGACCATGCAAGTTGCATCCGTAATCGGTAGGGACTTTGCCTTTCGCATCCTGCAAACGATCACCGGGTTGCGAGAAGAACTCAAAGCCTATCTGCTCAACCTTCAGGGATTGGAGTTCATCCATGAGAAGAGCCTTTTCCCGGAGCTGGAATACATCTTCAAACATGCCCTTACACAAGAGGTGGCATATAATAGTCTACTTCACAAAAGGAAAAAGGAGATTCACGGGCAGATAGGGGAGGCCATAGAGCAGATCTACCTGGAGAGGTTGGAGGAGTTCTGCGAGATGCTGGCCTATCATTTCGACCAGGGTGAGGTCTGGGAAAAGGCGTTTCTCTATCTGTCCAAATCCGGGGACAAAGCACGCCAGGCCTTTACCAGCCACGAAGCGATCGGGTTCTACACGAGGGCCATAGAGGTGAGTGGTCGGATCAAGCCTGCCCTTGAAGAGAAGGAACTCCTTCCGATATACGAGGGGCGGGGGCTCGTCTGGTTGCTGCTGTCCAAACTCGATGAGGCCATTGATGACTTTCAGATAATGCGCCAGATGGCACGTACGTCAGGCAACCAGCGCAAAGAGGGGGAAAGTCTGGGTCATCTGGCTCTTGCCCATCTCGAGAAATTCTCTGAAGAGCACCTTCCTTTTGTGGAAGAGTTCGCTCAGGAGGCCATGCAACTCGCTCAACAAACAGGGGATCAAAAGATCCTGGCGAAGAGCCTCTCTTGTCTTGGGCTGGTGCATCAGGCACGTGGAAACCTGCTAGAAGCTGATAGGAACCTTGAATCGTCCCTTCAGATCAGCCGTCGGGAGGGGTTCAAAGAGTCCTCGTCCCTAAGTATGGCATTTCTGGGACTTCAGGCTTACTGGCAAGGACATTTTCAGCGAGCAGTACAGATTTGTCAGGAGGGTTTGGCCATCTCGCGTGAGATCCATGATGGGTTTAATGAGCTTGCCACCCAAGGCAACCTCGGGCTCGCATATTGTGGCATAGGGAACTATGCCGAGGCTTTTCGCGTATTGCACGAAGGGATTAAGAAGGCGAAAGAGAGGGATAGTAAGTTTGGTATTGGCCGTCTGACGAACACCCTTGGTTGGTTGCATAGTGAGTTCGGCGATGTCGTCAGTGCCGTCGAGTATGATAAAGAGAGTAAAGAAGTGGGACGCATGTTTAGCATTTCTAATGTAGAAATCAGCGCCTTGATTAACCTTGGTCTCGACTATTTTTTGCTTGGCCAGTATGAGCGTGCCCTGTCCTATCTCCAGCCAACCCTTGATCGTGTTCAGCACGAGGCGTTCGGCGCTCACAGGTGGCGGTGGAAGATACGGTTGTTCATCGGGCTTGCAGAGGTCCACTATGCCGCAGGAGCGTATGAGCAAGCGTTGCGCTATGTGGAAGATGGACTCAAAGAAGCACAAGCAACGTCCTCGCAGAAGTATATCGCCAAAGGCTGGGCCTTGCGTGGCAAGATTGTGGCAAAGCTGGGAGATAGTGATGCAGCGGGAGCAGAGCTCCAGAGAGCGCATACACTCGCTGAGCAGTTGCACAGCCCCGTGCTCTTCTACCGGACTGCCTATGATCTGGGGCAGTGGTACGAAACGATGGGGCAAGAGCAGGAATCCGCGGTTCTATACGCCAAAGCCAAAGCCGCCGTCGAGCACATGGCAACCGCGATCGAGGATGAAGGCCTGCGTGCCATCTTTCATAAATCGGCGCCGGTACAGGCAATATACGACTGTGCGGTACGCGTATGCTAATCTGTTCAAACGAAAAGGCGATCAATCAAAAGCCAAAGAAACTCTTGGCAAAGCTATAGAGATTTTCAAAGAATGCGGTGCAGATGGATGGGTGGAGAAATTTGAGAAAGAATTGTCTGAACTTTAAAAACAAATATTCTTTGAGTACCTTATACCAGATGTTGTGGTTAACCCGATAAAAACGAGAGCACAGATACCTACTGATATCTACAGTAGATAAGCACTTTCAAGATTACATGTATCTCCAACGTATCGGTATCCTACTGTAATAATTCATCATTGTGATATCGTTTTTATATCCCAAGTGTAAAAATCCGCTATATATACGTAATTTGAATTGTTTATAAATATTTTGGATATACTGATGAAGGCTGCAATTTTTGGGATTGCGGATATGCAATCCCAATATTTAAAATTTGAAGCTTGCCGAAATATATAATTTGTTTCCATTCCAGATAATATCCTATCAATTCCCATGGCGCCCAGCGTGCCAGGTTTGAGACAGTGGGAAAAAGAACCCTTGCCAGCTTAAGCCGGAAAACGACGAGTCAGGGTCCCAGAGGGACGACTCAGGCTGGAAAACGACAGATCATGAGAGCGCTTAGATGCTTTGAATTGCGATCCGGGTCGAATGGGATTTCACCCGTTTTCCCGGCCTCAAGGTTCGAAATCCACTAATCGCATAAGCGCTTTTTCACCTCCCTTCGATTAAATTCGCGCAGCATTGCAGGAACTTCTGCTTTTCCTCTTAATCACGGCTAACCTTTATATTGGATTGTTTTAAGGGTAGGTTTTCGGGCGGTTGCATGCTATCTGGTTCGCCAATATACTGAATTTATTTAAAAAATAGCACAAAATTTGCATTAAAAAATAGACTATGATAAACTTTTTATATAAATAACTATAACAAAATCCATAACCTACACGAGATTTCAGGACTGCTTCTATAGTGGTTGTCAAAAAAACGTTGCGGTATTCAAACGTTTTTTTCTACAACCCCTTATGCCGCACTTCCGTATTTGGGTGTTTTCAAACCGGGTGGTTGTTTGTAAACAGACCGGGTGCTGCGCACCCGATCACAAACGCAATGATTGCGAACTGACGTTCGCTTGTTTTTCCATCCTACGGCCGGAAATCCAAGCCATCCCGCTCATAGAGCGGGATGATCATTGACGTGCACCCGGTTACACCCGCACTGATTAAGGCACTGCCGTGCCTTTGTTTTTTCCCGCCGATGGCGGTAAAATCCAAGCCACCCGCTCCGCGTGTGGTCCGTGACTCGGAATATTATTATGGAAAGCGGTATAATTCCTTTCCAGGCAGCTTTGAAAATTCCAATTTTTATCGTTAGAATTATTAACCCTTTAAAAATGATAACTTCAGGATCATTTTGTTTGCCCGCGGCCTAAAAGCGAAAATAGCCATCAACATTGCCATTCTATTTTTTATGGCGATGCTTTTAATCAATGTTGTTACGGTGATGACAGCCAAGCGTGACATTATCCGCAAAGAGGCATCTAGAGGCTTTTTCATATTATCGACTTTGGAGGAAGATCTGCTAAGGAGTTTGCATTTTGAGCGGGATCCAGGTGCCAATACATCCAGGGCTGAGGTGAATCGCCTTTTAAAAGAGGCCGGTATCAGCAGTGCACTGGTTAGGGGTAGGAATGACGAGATGATTCATTTCGGGACGGGTGCAGAACCCTTACAAAACGAGCTCATGAGACGCTGCGCTCAGGTGATGCAGTCCAGAAAGCAAGCAACTAATTTTGTCGGAACCACCTGGGGCGTTTTTTGGAAGCAACCGAGCGATCTTATCATATCAACACCTTTGTTGCAAAACGGCCATGCTTTAGCCGGAGTCAGCATCGTCTTGCCGCTGAACGGGATTTATAAAACGCTGCGGCGTTCCCAAAAAATTTTATTTATTTATATTTTTATTAATACTGCGATTTTGACGTTTATCGGCCTGTATCGTCTCTCTAAAGTTTATTTCCAGCCCCTTGCCAGACTGGCCCGGCGAGCTGAGGATTACCCTGAAGATGATGAAATGCTTTTTTCCGTGCGTAAGGAGGATAATGAACTTCATAAGTTATCAGGTGCCCTAAACAGCATGTTGCGTCGCATATCTGCCGACAAAGAAACGCTGCGTTCGACCGTCAATTCACTTGAGTTGGCCAATTTGGAATTGAAAAAAGCGCAAACGGAAATTATTCGAGCAGAAAAATTGGCATCGGCGGGAAGGCTATCAGCCGGAATTGCCCATGAAATTGGCAATCCGATCGGGATTGTCATGGGTTATCTCGAGTTGTTGAAGCAAAAAGATATACCCGCTGCAGAGAAAAAGGAATATATTCAGCGAACAGAGGAAGAAATCGAGCGGATTAACACCATTATACGCCAGCTTCTCGAGATTTCACGTCCATCGAATGCAGGTTTAAAGGTTGTGTCGGTTCATGACCTAATTGATGACATTGCCCAGGTTCTAAAGGTGCAGCCTCTGATGTCAAATATCGAGTTGGAATGCTGTTTGGAGGCTCAAAACGACAGAATCCTGGCGGATTCAAACCAATTGCGCCAGGTTTTTTTAAATCTGATCATAAATGCGGCCGATGCCGTTTCTTCTGAAGACAAAACTATCAAAGGTAAGCTAACGATTAAAAGTTCACTCGTTGATGAAAAGCATAAGCCACCGGAAGATGATCGGACACTTCTAAACATCATGTTTATCGATAATGGTCCCGGGATTCCCGAAGAAAATATCAGCAATATTTTTGATCCGTTTTATACGACTAAAGACCCCGGCAAAGGAACCGGCCTCGGGCTTTCGGTCAGCTTTATGATTGTCGAGGGTTTCGGGGGTAAAATGACCGTTAGCAGTACAATTGGAGAAGGCACAACGATGACTCTGCTTCTGCCAGTTTGTGAAGGAAAAATTGGCGCAGCTAAAAATGAAAAACCATCTGATTAAGATAGCTTTTAAGGATTGAAACCAACATGAAATCTAAAATACCTGAAAAACGACTTTTGGTTATCGATGACGAAGAAAACATGCGGCATATGCTCTCAACGGTGCTGGGCAAAGCAGGCTATATCATTGAGACGGCTTCCAACGGTCATGAAGGATTGAAAATGACCGAAAGCACCGCTTACGATTTTATTCTATGTGATATTAAGATGCCCAATATGAGTGGGATGGATTTTTTAAAAGCCGCTCGCGATAAACTCCGCGCTACCACTGTAATTATGATGTCGGCATATGGGACGATTGACACGGCCATTGAGGCGATGAAACTGGGTGCCTATGATTACATCTCGAAACCATTTAAAACGGATGAGGTGTATCTGACATTGAAGAAAGCCGAAGAACGTGAAAGCTTACGGAAGGAAAATCTTCAGCTCAAAGAGCGAATAAAAAAGATTGAAAGCAATTATAATTTCGGTAACCTGGTAGCCAAGAGTGAGGCGATGCAGTCTATGTTCCGGATTGCTGCCAAAGTGGCTCAGTATAAAACCACCGTGCTTCTATTGGGTGAAAGTGGAACCGGCAAAGAATTAATTGCCCGGGCGATTCATTTTGAGGGTGAACGATCCACCTCGCCGCTGGTTCCGGTAAATTGCGGAGGAATTCCGGAAACGCTTCTTGAAAGTGAATTGTTTGGCTACAAAAAAGGTGCGTTTACGGGCGCCGATAGAAATAAAAAAGGACTTTTTCAGGAGGCAGAGGGCGGGACGATTTTTCTGGATGAAATCGGAGAGCTGCCTTTGGTGTTGCAGGTTAAACTTCTGAGAGTGTTACAGGAAAATGAAATCAGAATGGTTGGTGATTCAAAATCCATGAAAATTGATGTGCGGGTGATCGCTGCTACAGCCAGGGATCTCGAGGAAGAGGTCAGCAAGGGCGCGTTTCGCGAAGATTTGTTCTACCGATTAAATGTGTTATCCATAACCATACCGCCCCTGCGAGACCGCTCTGAGGATATTCCCATGCTGTGCGAACATTTTATAAAGCGGTTCAACAGCAGACTGAGAAAAAACATAAATGGCATCGCACCCGCTGCTATGTCGCGTCTGCTTGAATACAATTGGCCCGGAAACGTCAGGGAATTGGAAAATGCTATCGAACGGGCAGCGGTACTGGCTGAAGATTCGTTACTTCTTCCGGAACATTTTCCACTGGAACTCGGGCAGCGATTCGGACAAGATCAAATGGATGCGTTTTTTGATGGTCATTCGCTAAAGGTGGCGCAGAAATTGATGGAGAAAAAATTCATAACAAAAGCGCTGAAGAAGACCGGCGGAAATCGAACCCAGGCGGCGCGCTTGCTGGAAATTAGTCATCCGTCGTTACTCAGCAAAATCAAAACCTACAATATACCCTTATAAGGGAGCTAAAAATACCCGTTAATTTTTTTTCTTAATTTTCCTGAACACTTAAATGTGACAACCTTGCGCTCTCTAAGGATCAGGTCATCTCCGGTTGCCGGATTACGACCTCTGCGTTGATTTTTTTCTTTTACACAAAATTTTCCAAAACCAGAGATCAATACATCTTCATTTTTTCCCAGTGAGCCTTTAATAATTTCCAGCAAGGTTTCGATGATGTCGACTGATTTTTTCTTTGTAAAGCCGAGCTCGTGTACCGCGGCAACGATGTCGCTTTTGGTTAATGCCATGGTGCCTCCTAATAGGAACCTGTTCCCTTCTAAATGATTGGTTGTTTTCAAACCGGGTGGTCGTTGACTCTGAGCGGTTCTTAACTTGCTCGAAATAAAGTGATAAATGGGTTATAAAAAAATTAAGCACAGGACATTGATAATGGCCTATGAACTCTTTCTCGCCCCAGGTTCTAACTGCTTCCCGTGCTGCTCATATCTGATGAATTTGAACTCTCTCCGGTATCTTCCTTGTTTTCGGGCTCCGCTTCATTTTTGGGCGTTAAAGCGTCAATTTTTTGCATAATGTTTTTAACGCCTTTCATAATTTCGTCAATTTCAGTTTTTAATTGCGCATCATCAACATTGCTCATTCAGAAATCTCCGCCGTATGAATTCAAAATATTTTTGCGAAATGTTTCGCTGATTTTATTTGGTGATTTAAGCTATTTCAGCTATCATGGTTAAGTCGGCAATTTTTGTATCGGCTGCCAGGAGCGTTGGATTTATATTTTATAAATGAATAGCTTATACGTACCGAAATCATATGTCAAGATGCGAATTAATAAAATAATGACGGTTCAATAACTAATCCCAATCCGTTTTTTTTGCAAAATCTGAATCAAATTCAATTTTTTATGTTATCTTGTATGAATAAAATGTTAGAATACCTTACTTCGACATTTAGTATTCAGCATTCAATATTCTACATTCGTGTTTAAAAAAAAATTACGGAATTAAAGGACTCCGGTTGAAATAATAAAAAGGGTTCCCGATAGACTGACAGAGAACCCTATTCTACCGCTGTGGAGCCACCGTGCGGATTTGAACCGCAGACCTGAGCATTACGAATGCTTAAATGATTAAAATAAAAAAGTCAATATTTTCAATAACTATCTCAAAATCATTGGAATTTTTATTATCTGAATAGTTGGGAAATGTTAGGTTAAATTTGAAAAAAATAGGCGCGGTGGGCACAGTTTGGGCACAATTTGGGGGATAGGGTAGCACCCGAAAACCAGTATCTCCACTGCTGGTCCTCCCCCATATTCTTCAAAGTGGAGCCATTGCCTGGTGGAGAGGGGCATCATGAATAAAAAAAACACTGAAATAGAAATTATCGGCGCATCAGAGCATATTGAATATGTAAATCGACAGATTGACATTGCAGCCGGGGACGATCGGACAGTTGTCATTGAAGGACCGACGGGGACCGGTAAAGAATTAATTGCAAATAATATACACGATAAGAGTTCTCGGAAAACCGGTGACTTAATTCCAGTTAATTGCAGCGCAATCCCAAACGACCTTTTTGAAAGTGAATTATTTGGCCACGAGAAGGGGGCGTTTACCGGCGCCACCGACAAAAAGAATGGGTTGGTCAAACAGGCCGATCAAGGAACTCTATTTTTAGATGAAATAGTCGAATTAAAGCAAGAACACCAGTCGAAATTATTGCGGTTTTTAGATGACGGCAGTTATAAGACAGTAGGTAGTAATAAAACCTTAAGGAGCGACGCGAGGATTATTATTGCAACGAATAAAGATCTATCAGCGGAAGTCACCGCCGGCGTCTTTCGTGAAGATTTGTACTATCGATTAAACCAATTTAAGATTGTCACAGAACCTCTTGCGAATAGACCTGAAGACGTAATTTGCTTGGTAAATCATTTTGACCCTAAGGCTAAGGCAGATCCAAAGATTAAATTTCTTTTATATTGCACGCCTGAGTTTGCAGGCAATGTAAGGCAGCTAGAAGCGCTTATTTCGAATCCTCTTGATGTCGTGGTACGGGAATTAGAAAAATGTTTAAATTCTATAGATAAAAATCAAAAGAAGACCCCTCAACCCCTTTGGAAAAATGGTGAGTTGAAAAATCGCAGTAGCGAAGGGTTAGCTGAAATTGGGAGGAAGTCTAAAAAATACGAGGAAGAGGTAAATCATTGGCGCAGGTTAAATGATAAAACAAAATCCCTTAGAGAAGCACTTTCTCATGTGACAATAAATGATCCAGATATAGATTTCGGTAAATGTGTTGAAGCGTATGAAATAATTACATTGTATCAAAACACCAAATTAAGCAATACCAACATAACAAAGGTTTTACACATTCGAAAAGCAAAGCTCACACCAGATGAGTTTAAAAATCAGTTTGGTTTTGATTTTCCTGACAGAGATGATCGTTATAATGTCATTTCTCCTATCGATGCCTATCCTTCTCCGGAAAAATTCGAACCTTAAAAATATCTTACATCTTAAAAAGATAGTTCTATCAGTCTAAAAATGCCCCGACCTATACTTGAGTTGACAGAATGCATAGGCAAGTTAAAACTTCGATTGACAATATGATATCACAACTTTTCAGGGGTCTCCAAAAGTTCAGATACGTTTACAGTATCTGCAA
>Ga0255054_10002718_pt1 | contig 10031 bp, 7 predicted proteins | sample JV7_2_23_MG_FD_188634 | JGI IMG/M metagenome (GOLD analysis project Ga0255054, IMG submission 188634) | Seawater microbial communities from Jervis Inlet, British Columbia, Canada - JV7_2_23 | ecosystem: Environmental > Aquatic > Marine > Inlet | place: Canada: British Columbia | collected... | reverse complement strand
CGATCGGCAGTGCTCTGGTCGACATCTGAAGGAAGGACCATAGACATCACGAAGTCTATATTCTCGATTGAATCACAGAGTTTCACTCCTTCTACTACGTCCTTTATTATTGGATTTCTTCGTTTTCCAGTTCGATGATCGATAATATTCAGACAATCAGAACCTGGCCCGTAATAACAATTATGATTCCCGAGATGAATAGCTGGTCTAGCATGACGATCAGACAAAACAATCTTTTTCGGCACGGTTGCCAGGGCATTTTCCACAAGATGGGAAGGAATCCTCACAAGATTGCTGTCAATGACTTTGGCGCCAGCCTTCTTTAATAATTGGATGGCTTCCTCCATTTGCACGCGTGCTCCAACACGATCCAGAATTTCCAGACTGGCCGCATGTATTTTCCCGCATTTCTCCTGTGAAAAACGGTTTAATGGTACACTGAAATCAGTATCATCATGTTTATATCGAGTCGTCATTTTTATTTCCTCTCTTTTCCCTCTCATTTTGAGTTCTTCCTCTCTGAATTTAATAACGATGACCTGCCCCTCATCAATGTACTACCTGCAAAGTTAAATTTGTAGCCTCTGAGGCCTGCCCAAAAACTGGTCCAGTTAAAAATATAGTTTTCTGGTCTTTTACTCTCTCAACAAACTGCCGTGGCGTCAAGCCTCTAAGTGAGCTATGTGGCCATTGACCAGGTTGTTTCGAGTGTGATAGGTTCACTTCGGGATTCCAGGGCATAAAAATGACAAAGAGATGAAACCAGCAAAAGCATCTCAGCCAGATCATCGACGTACCCATGTGCGATGGAGCATTCTCGCTCTTCTGTTCATGGCAAGCTTCGTGGCCTATATGCTGCGAACGAACATGTCTATAGCCGGCAAACACATGATGACCGATCTTGGGTTGTCTACAATTCAGCTAGGTATGGTGCTTTCGGCTTTTGCCTGGGGATATGCCATTTTCCAGTTTCCGGGCGGCATTTTCGGCGACAAAATAGGATCCCGCCGGGCTTTGACAATTATCATGGTCTTGTGGGGGATCCTGACATTGGCCACGGGCCTGGTACCCGGAACAACACTCGCATCGGTGACCGTTATCCTGGCCACACTCATCGGACTGCGATTTCTTATGGGGGTCGTGCAAGCACCGTTGTTTCCGGTAACCTGTGGTGGAATGATCGGAAACTGGTTCCCGGTATCAGGATGGGCATTTCCGAACGGATTGACGAGTACCGGGGTGACGCTGGGTGCCGCCGCTACGGCACCGCTGATCGCATGGCTGATGGAAACGTTGGGATGGCGCCAATCCTTTATCTTAACGGCACCCTTAGCATTTCTGATTGCAGGAGTCTGGTGGTGGTATGTGAGAGACAATCCGGCCGATCACGCGCGAGTCAGCAAGAAAGAGCTGGACTTGATCAACGCAAACCGGCCATCACCGGAGCAGGCTATCGAAGACAAGGCGGCCTGGAAGCGTGTGCTCAAAAACCGTAACATCCTGTTGCTCACTGTGAGCTATTTTTGTATGAACTACGTATTCTTTATTTTCTTCAACTGGTTCTTCATCTACCTTGTTGATGTCCGGGAATTCAAAATCATGGAAGGCGGTTACTTCGCTGCAGCTCCCTGGATGGTCGGTGCTGTCGCTGCAAGTGCCGGGGGGCTTTGGTGTGATCGTCTCTGCAAACGCATCGGACCACGCTGGGGATACAGGATTCCCGGCATCGTCGGCCTCAGTCTCGTAGCCGGGCTTCTTTTTCTTGGGGCCACCGCCAAGAATCCTTATCTGGCCGTAGTGTTCCTTTCGTTAAGTTTTGGATGCACTCAACTCACTGAGGGAGCATACTGGGCGGCAGCGATCTCCGTATCCGGAAAACACGCATCAGCAGCCACCGGAGTAATGAACACAGGTGGAAACGTTGCGGGCGGTATAGGGGCTCTTCTCGTTCCGATCACAGCGGAGGCTTTTGGCTGGGTGCCAGCGCTGGCAACCGGATCGGTGTTCGCCTTGATTGGTGTCGTGTTGTGGCTGCTCGTGCGTGCCGACAAACCCCTGACTTTATGTTCCAGATAGTTCTGAGTAGGTTCTCTTCCCTGCGGATTTCATTTTGACTGGATAAGGTTCTTTACTGTATTATTGCCAATGCTGCGGCAAAGAGTGCAGGCATTGAAAATGAAGGAGGGAAAATTGTCAAAACCAAAAAGTAAATTCTTATGGTGCGCAATATGAGAAGGAGTTTATTGATCACGCTGACACTGGTATTGTTCACCATCACGACGGTTGCCAACAGCCAGTCGAGACTCCCCAATGTCACGCATGAGGGGATCGAGGTCAAGGAGACCTGGATTCCGATGCCCGATGGCGTGCGGCTGGCAGCCAGTCTGTTCATGCCGGCGGATCGAGAAGCTACCGCCAAATTCCCTGTGCTACTCGAATATCTGCCATATCGAAAAGACGAAAGCCGCAAAGGCCGGTTCGCGCAGTTCTCATACTTTATCTCGCGAGGTTACGTCGTCGCTCGTGTGGATATCCGAGGCAGCGGCACCAGCGAAGGCAAACTGATCGAGTACGAATATACAGATCAGGAACAGGAAGATGGCGAGGTGGTCATTGACTGGCTGTCGAAACAGGCATGGTCCACAGGTAAGGTCGGCATGTTTGGCATCTCATGGGGAGCGTTCAACTCCATCCAGATGGCGATGCGCAACCCGACAGCGCTGAAAGCCATTGTCGCCATTATGGGTACCGACGATCTGTTTCGCGACGACATTCATTTTATCGATGGGATGATGCATGTCGATTCCTACGAGATCGGCCAGGATATTGCTAATATTCTGCCCGCACCACCGGATTACGTCATTGATGAAGCCTATTTTCGCGATCGCTTCGATACGGAACCCTGGCTGCTCATATACAAACGTCAGCAACATGACGGTCCATTCTGGAATCGGGCATCACTTAATTCCGATTACTCCAGCATCAAAATACCGACATTTGTCATCGGTGGATGGTATGACGGCTATCGCGACAGTGTGCCTCGAATGCTCGAAAAACTTGAGGCCCCAGTCAAGGGCATGATGGGTCCCTGGGCGCACACCTTGCCGAACTTGCCCTATCCAAAGCCTGGAATGGAATGGCGCCACGAGGCCGTTCGCTGGTTCGATCATTGGTTGAAGGGCGATGACACAGGCATTATGGATGAACCCCGGTTCGCAGTTTATGTTCGCCAGTGGCATCCGCCGGGCGCTGTCGATAAGGTGCCAGGTTACTGGCGCTGGGAAGGCGGCTGGCCGATCGGTCGCACCAAAAAACTGGAACTGTACGCGCACGCTGATCACACATTGTCGAGTGCTAAATCTGTTGGGGGCGACGGACAAACCCATAGGCTCCGATATCTTCCCACGGTCGGCATAGAGGCATCGGGTAACATCAATTGGTGGGGGGATTTTCCGTGGGATCAGCGCGGCACCGACGCCTACAGCCTGGTCTATGATACTGACCCGCTGGATCAAGACCTGGAGATCCTCGGCTTTCCGAGGGCGATATTGCATGTATCGGCGGATGCACCCCTGGCCAATTGGATAGTGCGCATTTCTGACATCGCACCTGATGGAACCGTCACCCAGGTGGCGGGAGCTGGTCTTAGCGGCGCACACCGGAAATCTCCGGAAGAGCCGGAGGCACTTGTACCCGGCCAGGTTTACAAGCTAGCGTATGACTTGCATTTTACTTCGTGGGTGTTCCCCAAGGGGCACCGTATCCGTCTGGCTGTCAACAACGCACTCTGGCCAATGATCTGGCCCACACCCTATGCGATGACCACGACACTGGAAGTGGAAGGCGCGAATTCATCGCATATTGTGCTGCCGGTAATGCCTGAGGCTGACCTGACGAGACCTGAATTTCTACCTCCAGCCAAGGATCCGAAACTCCCGGGTTACGCCAATCTGAAACTCGGTGATGAAACCGACTCAGGCTATGCCGAAACCAGGAGCATTGAGCGCAGGCCGCTTGCATTTCAAACACGTATGGTAGCTTCGGGGACGAGCGGTTCAGTATATCCTTGGGCGACAATTAAATATTGGGAGAATATAGTCCATGAAGCACAGGATAACGACCCTGCCAGAGCGAGTGTAACGGGGAAAACTCGTTATACAGTTGAACTGGAAGATAGAACACTGACAGTGGAAGGTAATCTTTCGTTCACCAGTGATGGCAAGAACTTTTTCTACACGTACACGAGGCGGGTGCTGGAAAATGGAAAACTCATCAGGGAGAAAACATGGGAAGAGACCATTCCGCGCCATCATCATTAGGGCGACTGAAAACCAGAAAAGCTCAAATCATTAATTTTTCTGGGGAAAAAAGTGGAAATATGGAGTGGCAGCCCTAACATACCCAATCTTAGAACTTTTACAGAGTTCATTTATTCGCTAAATAAGAATAAAATCTTGATTCAAGTTCTGAAATTATGCGAGTTGTAGGGCCAATGAAATAGATAGAATAGATTTTTATCTAGACAGAAAATTATTCCCCTTTCAATCTAGCCAGCCTCTTCCTCACATCCTCAGCAATACCTGGGTCAGCGTCCTTCTGCTCAACTTAACCAAAATAGCGGTCGGGTGTAGCGCCTTGTTCGGCAGTATCCTCAAAATACCACGCAGGCTCAACCCGAGCTTTATTGTCTTATCCAGTCAGGCCCAGCAAGGGCAGATATCTGTCGTAGTTCGGCGGGCGGGCTCAGTTGAAGCCTTATTGTCTTGTCTAAGGAGGCAGCAAGCCATTTCTTTATCGCCGTCGGTTTTCCCAGCAGCGCCAGCAAATCCCTATCCATCTCTTGGTTTGACTCCGGGTCGCCACAGAAGACCTTTAGAGTATTGGAAACAATCTCCATCCGGCGGCGAATTGGTAACAGGGTTATGTTCCTGCCACACACGGCAAATGTCTTCTCTGGATTGAGCCTCCCACCAATTGCCTCGAGAACGATCTGAATATTTTCTACAAAATTCCAGTGGCATGGCCAAAGCATGTCGATGGCAAGGCCCAACGAGAGATCTGCCTCATCTTCATTTTCAGTGTCATGAATAATCGTACGAACCGTTCTTAGCCAAAAATCTTGGTGTTCCTTGTAGTGATCCGGGCACTGGTTGCGATAAGCAGATTCATACTCGCCTCCGCTCAGGAGAATCCATACGTACTGTGCCGTTGGGTCGTCAAGCGATTGCGGCCAATGGATCGAGCTGCGGAGCCTCTCAATCACCCGTTGGACCTGCCATTCTTTCAACGGTGAGCGCTCCCCAAGGCCAGCGAGGATTCGAGACGCCGGAACAGTATCTATGGTTAAGTCAATCGATGTACTGGGGCATCCTGCAACCCACGTCGAGAGGGCGGCGCAGGCATTTTGCCATACTTTTTCAGTGGGGTGTTGTTGACCAGGCGAACGGGTGCCCAATCCCTTTCTTGTCTCTCCTGTACTGATCGCTTCGATTATGTTGCAGATCCATCGTTCGGCCTTGTGATGACACAATTCAAGACTGGAAATCAGTTCTCGAATCTTCGATACGTTTGCAGCAATAGGAGCAATATGGTCCTCCATCCTATCGATGGCCAAGATTTCCGAATCGGCTTCCAGGGCGCAATTACGCCACCATAATCGGCAAGATGTCGTCATTTATTCTCATCTCCCGATTTATGTGCTGCCGAACAATTACTATACTGCATGCTATATTTTGAGAATAATATAACCACAATACCGACCTCTTGTAGTGAATCCGTCTAAAAATATGCTGAAAATGCAGCAATACATTATCAATATCCTTGTTATATTGCAACCTATATATCTTAAAATTGCAGACTTTTCCCTGCGGGCCAAATACGGGCCAAAATGTGCTTAAAATTGCTTACTTTTGACTAACGGTGCTAAAATCAAAAACGCCTTCTACCCCTGTAATAGAGTAGAGCAGTAATTGTGACAGGTCCTTTTAAGGAAAATACGTCAAGACCTTACTTTGCCCCCTGAAATTGTATCAGGCAGGATAAAAAATAACACACGCAAATACGAAACAAAATCGATTGAAAAGCGTTGAAAGTATGGTAGGGCGACTGAAAACCAGAAAAGCTCAAATCATCAATTTTTCTGGGGAAAAAAGTGGAAATAAGGAGTGGCAGCGCTACGGGGATTCGAACCCCGGTCTGATGGCTGAGAACCACCTATCCTAACCCCTAGACGATAGCGCCGCAAGGATTTCGAGCCCCAAAATAGCAAATATATCCCCTATTGTCAATGATTTGCCTTTGGTATGATCAGTCCATATTTGCTTGTAGGTCCGATGATTATTGTGACACAGATCCTATCATTATTACCTAACTAAATGTGTCACTAAGGTTGCTGAACCAGTTCATGAGTTCCGGCGCCGTGATAGCGAAGATTTAAAAGTGGGCTATTTAAAATTGAGAAGAGCTCTATTTGGACTTTAAATGCGCATTAAATTTACGTCTTCATTTTTGACTATTGGTGCCCAAACTAACTTCTTATTGCGCCAGAATAAAGTTTCTGCTGATCCTGTTTTTTTGGCGCGAGAAGGATAGATTGACTTTTTAAATAAAAAATGTAAAAAATAAGCTAAATCAAAAAAATTTAAATATTAGGAGGGATTATGAAATTCAATGGTATTCATCTCGGGCTTACCTTAAGCAAACTTTTTGCTATTGTAGTTTTTTTTGTAGGTATTGGCAATCTCATTTTTCCCGCTTATGGTGTGGCATTTTTACATCTTATTGACTCCATATATCCAGGCTACCATTTTGGCAAATGGGGTTTTGGAGGTGTTATCGTAGCTACTTTGTATGCGGCTTTAGATGGATTTATTTTGGGTGTACTCTTTGCCTGGCTGCATAATCTCGTTGGCAAATTTATTAAGAAAGAAGGAAAGTAGATTTCTCCAGCCTAATTTAGAAAGCTAAAGGAGAAAAGAAGGAAGAAAAAAGGTTAGAAATGGAAATGCTGGCTGTTTTGGGGGAAAAGGAGGGATATGAAATGTTTTTTGTGGGCATTGCCTTGCCCAGCCAGCATAACAAGGCTCCCTTAGATTGACCCACAAGGCTTAGCATTTCAATCACCTTTAAAGGTGATATGGGGGGTGATTTTTCTACGTCACGAAAATTGGGGGGCTGAACTGCAAGAATGGGGCCTGACCCCCTTCTTTTTTGGGAACTATCCCTGTTATATTATCTTTTAATATTATTTCTTTTCAGGATTTCGATTTGTACATTTTTCCTGATCAGGCTCTATGTGAACCAGGATATTAGAAGGCTTGGACAATTCCTTTTTGATTTTCCCTTCGATTTTCACCGAGATATCATGACTTTTCTGCACAGACAGCGCAGGATCAACCAATAAATGAACATCTACGAATAATTCAGCTCCAACCAGTCTTGTCCGGAGGGCGTGCCAGGAGGAGATGTCCGCTTCTTTGGATAAAACATTTTCTATTTTCTGGATGGATTCACTGTCCGCAGAATGCTCGGAGAGCTCTAAAAGATTATCGAAGAGAATTTTACCCGCTACTCCAATGATCATGAAACCGACAACTATTGTCGCCACCTGGTCGGCAAGACCCCACCCTAAAAGGCTTGCAGCACCCCCAATAAGGACGGCAAATGAAGAAAGGGAATCTGATCGGTGGTGCCAGGCATTTGCATACAAGACTATGCTTTGAGTAACCCGGGAAACTTTTCGCGTTATATAAAATAAGATTTCTTTGAAGATAACAGAAACAAACGCCACCACAAGTATCATGGGGCCTGGATAATTGTGCTTATGCTGATAGATTGAGATACCTGCTGACCAGATGAGCCCGAAGCTGATGAAAAGAAGCACCAGGGCAATCAAAATAGAGGCGATCGCCTCTAATTTGCCGTGACCATAAGGGTGAGTTTTGTCCGCAGGTCTGCTGGATAAACGAGTTCCAATCAATACGATAAAATCTGTGGCCAGGTCGGAAAGCGAATGCACTCCATCAGCAATAAGAGCAGAAGATCCAATGAGGATGCCAGAAATGAGCTTTAAGGCCACAAGAAAAATATTAAGCAGGACTCCCCATAGAGTTATCGACCGAATTTTTTTCTGCCTCTCATCTATGGGTTGAAGCGGCATAAATATTCCTCTTTCCTGATGTGCTGAACTTGATTATTCCTTTGTATTATAGATGAAGCCATTAAATAAATAAACAAAAAGGGGACAGGCTACTTTTTTATATATTGTTTAGAGGTATGATTTATCAAACTCACCGATTAAAAAAAAGTAGCCTGTTCCCTTTTTATTGATTTGACCCTGTTTTCAGTTTTTTGTATTATGGAGCGAACTCCAGGAGAGATCAGTTACAAAGGTATACGGAAGTCAAGAATGATTTTTCTGAATCCTTCCTCCTTTAAAAAATATTTGTTACCCGGACTAGTTTTCCAATCAGTGGTTATCGCTGGAGGTTATGGCACAGGACGGGAGCTGGTGGAATACTTCCTCAACTACGGACCTCTTGGAGGTCTCCTGGGAATGCTCATAATCACAACCGTGATGTGGTCAGTATTACTGGCTTTGACTTTTGAATTCTCCCGGAAGTTCCGCGCTTATGATTATCGAACGTTTTTCATAAAACTCCTTGGGCCCCTCTGGTTTCTCTTTGAAATTCTGTATTTTATTCTGCTTTTCATCGTCCTTGGTGTGATAGGCTCCGCGGCTGGTACCCTACTCCGGGACAATTTCGGCATTCCTTTTATAATCGGGGTAATGATTATGCTGGGAGCTATTGGCTTTTTGACCTTTAAGGGAAGCGGCTTGATCGAAAAGTTCCTTTCGAGTTGGTCAATCGTCCTCTACATTGTCTACGGACTTTTTCTTATCGCCGCTGTTGTTAAGTTCGGCCCTGAGATTCAGAAAAACTTTTCAAGCGGCATTGCCCTTCCGAGATGGCCTCTTGGAGGATTTAAATATGCCCTCTACAACATGGGAATTATTCCAGCGGTATTATTCTGTGTCAGTCATATAAAAACAAGAAAAGAAGCAATCTCTGCCGGTTTTCTTGGAGGCCTGATCGGCATCCTGCCAGGCCTTCTCTTCTTTATTGCCGTGGTCAGTCATTATCCGGCTGTTTTACCCGAGGAAGTGCCAGCCGACTATCTCCTTCGAAATTTTGGATTTGCTTCATTAAGAATCTTATATCTCGTTGTTCTTATCGGAACCTTAATTGAAACAGGCACAGGTTTCATTCATGCTGTGAATCAACGTATCCAATCAGCTCTTCAAGCAAAGGGAAAAAAGCTCCTTCGCTGGCAAAGACCTGTTGTAGCCCTGGTTCTTCTTTTAATAGGCCTGGGGCTTTCAACGTTTGGACTGATTCCCCTGATAGCGAAAGGTTACGGAACAGTAAGCTGGGGATTTTTCATCGTCTATATCATTCCCCTTGTGACTGTTGGTTTGTATAAGATTTTCAAGAAAAAGACGAATTAAACCGATACGAGTAAATCGTTCGAATATAGAAAAATGGGGCCAGGCTCCATTTTTCCCCAGAGATGGGGTCAGGTCTTGTTTTTTGCATCTCTGCATTAAATAAATAATTTGGATAATTAAAAGGTGGGCTTGATGAATCAAGCCCCTACAAGAAAAACCCCTACAACAAAAACCACTACAAGAAAAATCCCATAAAAAAAGCAAGCCCTCTACGATATAAGCAACAAAAAGTTATCCCGTTTTCCTTTAATCAGGAAATGGGGCCTGGCCCCATTTTTCGTCTCAAGAAAAATCCCACAAAAAAAGCAAATCCCCTACATTATAAGAATAATCAGAAAATGGGGTCAGGCACCATTTTTCGTCCAGGCTCCATTTTTCGTCTACAACAAACCTTAGCCCTGCATTAAAGGAAATAAGTAGTTGGCCGCCCCTAAATATATTCGATGGTTGCAGGAGGCTTGGGCGTAATTTCATAGGCAACACGCACCACGTCCGGTATTTCCCCGGTAATTCTCTTAGATAT
>Ga0255054_10002717_pt1 | contig 10033 bp, 7 predicted proteins | sample JV7_2_23_MG_FD_188634 | JGI IMG/M metagenome (GOLD analysis project Ga0255054, IMG submission 188634) | Seawater microbial communities from Jervis Inlet, British Columbia, Canada - JV7_2_23 | ecosystem: Environmental > Aquatic > Marine > Inlet | place: Canada: British Columbia | collected... | reverse complement strand
GTGCTGGGGTAGATGGGACTTAGAATAATTCCACTAGACCTGAAGGAAGCCAATACGGTAGTCAAGAATCTCCATAGGCATCATAAGCCAGCGGTCGGGCACCGTTTTTCTTTAGGAGTAATCAATGGCCCCACTGGGAAGTTGGTTGGAGCGGCTATAATGAGTAGGCCCATCGCTAGACTTACAGATCAACGAATGATTCTGGAAGTTACACGGGTTGCAACTGATGGAACTCGCAATGCTTGCAGTTGCTTACTAGGTGCGGCAGCAAAAGCTGCCAAGAGTATGGGCTACGCAAGGATACAAACAACAACCTTGCAATCTGAATCAGGATCGAGTTTGAAAGCAGTGGGCTGGACTCCTGAAGTAATAAGCCAAGACGGTAGAGGATGGGACTCCCGTGCAGGACGGCAAGTGGACTGTAAAAATGAATTGAAAGTTCGGTGGGTTTGCGAACTAAACGACTACCCTGAGATTGAGCAGATTGCTGCCGATAACTTACACAGTCAAGTTACTGAACTTGGATTGTTTACATGAACAGAATACTGTGCTTGGATCTCGGCACCACTACCGGGTTCGCCTTCCACAGTGAAGGAGATGTAAGCCACGGGATAAAGAAGTTCCCCAAAGACCTGGGCGAAAGGCTCCATGAGTTCTATGACTGGCTGCACACCCTCAGACCTGACCAAGTGATCTATGAAAAACTGTTCAATGCACCGGGCAGGTCGGCCCTTACCCTCAATGCCATGACCGGGGTGCTGATCCTTGTAGCCACGCAACGGGGCTGGGAGATCTCCAGTGTCTCACCCATGACCATCAAGAAGGCAGTCACAGGGACAGGCAGGGCCAGCAAGAAGGACATGGTGGAGTACATCCAGAAGAGATACCCAGAGGTCACAGACCACAATGAGGCAGACGCACTAGGTATATGGCTATGGTGTTCGGAAGCCGAATGACTCTCAGGAAAGTAACAGGGTTCCCTGACTACAAGTACGACGACAAATGGATGGACGAAGAGGAAGCCCTGTACCTTATCAAGCACATACTGAAGAGTCAGAACCAAGCGGGCAGACCCTACGACCCGAACATGATTCACCATGTTTTGTTAAAGACAGCGGAGATCAGGGAGGGGATGCTAGAAAATGGGAGGCCAGGGGAAACACTATCCTCTGACCCCCATTACGGAAGAAGTATCGACTAGGACTTGCTCAAGCCATTGTCGTGGATTGCTCTGCCAAGGATGTAAGCCATGATTCCATTGGCACTCAGGTCAACTTGGCCTGAAGACAGACCTACAGACTCACCGAAAACCACTATCCCGACGAGCAACAACAACGCTTGTGCCTTCCTCGACACTAGGAAATCTTTCAAAAACTGCATTGGATCACCGATCCCTTCTCTTTTTGGCACTGGCTACCCAACCAGTTACCGCTGCCAAACAGCCCACGACAATCTCTCGCCACGGTGACGGGAGTAGCGGAACTGAATCTCTAACGACTGCACCCGTGTATTCGCCAGCGGTGTTCAGGACAGCTTCGCTACCTGACCCGTCAGAAATCCCACGGGTGAAGCCATCCCAGAACGCACAGCCGGAGATAGTCACAAGCAATATCACAACCAAGAAGTGCCACTTCATCGTCGAGTCTCCTCTCTTAGTTTGCGAACCTCTACCAAAGTCTCACGATTTTCAGCCCGTGACTCCTTCAGCAAGTGTGTCTGCATGGTCAACAACTGATTCAGGTTGTTGATAGCATGGGACATCTTGCGGATCTCAGTCTCTAACATACCGATAGTTTTGCTTGTCTCGTAGGTGGTGGTGGTTCCATTTGTTTTCTGTGACTTGAGAAACGAAAAGGTTTCCCTCAAGAGTAAGAGGGCTACCACTGCAGCAAGACCAATCTGGGAGGGGTCTTCAAAGGGCATGGATCAATCCTGCTCCACTTCGACAGTGCTGCCGGGTACAGGCTTGACGAATCCTAGTTCTTTAGCCCACTCCAGAAGGTACATGACCGGGCCAGTGGTTGCGGCACCGGGCCTGAGTGGAATGGGGAAGGGTGCCCCGTAGACTCTCAGGTATCTTCGCCATTCTCTTTCATTTTTGGGTGGGGATATAACCAACTCCCCCAACCCAACAATTGAGTTAGCCGCTCCTGCTGCACCTGGAGCAACTTGACGGCCAACTTCCCATGCCCAATCTCCGGTCTTCATAGGTCTGCCTCCGGTAGCCCTTGTGTATGTCCACCAGAAACTTTCGGCCCTTCCACCCCACTTACCACTAATGCCAGTGCCCATGAGTGTGTCAAGGAAGCGGTCGCCAACAGTACGCTTTGGTCTTCGCTCCAGATCGGGGATACCTGCTTCTCTTCCCCACTCCTTGATTGAATCAAGTGCCCACCACACCAAGAAGGCTTGACCACCTCTTTTGGCAACCATAGCAGCATTGGCGATGCCACCAGCATTGACCAAAGATTGCACTGCTCGATCCCCGTACAACTTGCTAACTGTTGATGGGAATCCCTGAAGGGTGTTCGTTACCATTTCAACAGCACGATCAATATCGGTTCTTACAGCCCCTTCATTTCCGGGAGTCCTAATCTGTTGTGCCAAGTCTTCTTTCCTTGGTCGCACCGAAGTTTCTTCAACATGAACAATGACACCATTCTCGAACTTTTCACCGAGTGTTTGGTTCCTCCACATACCAGGAGAGGCTTCCCTCAATCCTGTAGCAGAGGTTTTGTTGTGATCGAAATGGCTCCACTGCAGATAGGACGAACCTAGTTCCTGTTCTGTCATGCCCATTCTCAAAACATAATGGGATTCGTTAGGGGTAAGGACTTCACCAAGAGCAATCTTCTCACCAATATCGAGTGCCCTAGTCGTGTGAAGTCTTGCGGCAGTGCCCCTTACCACTGGTTGAGCAAAGGCAAAGAGACTTCCGTATTTCCAAACTTCTCCAGACACACCCTCAAACTTACCCAAAGCTTCTTGCCCCTTGTGGGTCTCGGGTACAGCAATGGTCCCTTCAAGAGATGCACCGCCGGGATCTCTAGTAAACTGTGCTGCGTTACTCATTATCTCTTTTTCTGCAGCCTCAACCATCTGGGTTATAGTTCTCATCTCGTCAGGAGTGGGAGCGTCACCCCATGTCCTCTTTGCTCTGGCAATGATTCCCCTAGTAGTTGCGTCTAGTCCACGGATCAAACCTGAATCACTGTTCGCTATGGCAACAGAAATATCCATTGACGAGTTTATTGCAATGTTGGGTGCGGTCATAACACCCGAACCAAATCGGTTCATTGCCCTCAACATTGCTATTGCAGTGCTGGTTGAACTGAACTCCTGACCTATCAGGGAATCCCTGAGTGCTGCCATTCTTGAAGCAGTCAGGTTCATTTCCCTTGTGAGGTCGTCCTTACTCTTGACCCCCCTCATGCGGTCCTTGACGCTAACCTTTTCGGGTGCCTCTTCTATCCTCTTCTCAAATGATCTTTTGATCTTCCCACCAAAGCCGACATCCAAGAAAACATACTGACCATTCCGCTCTGCTACACCAAGGGACATGGCACCAATAGCACTGTCATGTCTGACGGTAGATATTTCCGTGTTGAGTTGACTTCGGGTGACTTCTTTGCCGGGTCTTCGACCAAAGGTTTCTCGATAATCCCTGTCAGCCTTACGCTTGTCTGCTCTGGCATCTCTTCTGGCGATCCCTGCCTCTTGTATCTCCACCCTGGTTGCAGCGATCTCATCTGTAAGACTCTTCACCCTTGGGTCAACAGTGTTCCCCTTGCGGCGTAACCAGCGTTGAAGTTTCTGGTTGTCTGTGTCGCTATCGAGTTTGCTTGTGAGTCTTTCAATGCGAGATTCTAGTTCAACAATCTCATTGTGGTTGGCACTGTTCTCAGACAGTAGATCCGCTCTCTTCTTGACAGCCCCGTCAAAGTCCAGAGCGTTTTCCCCCCTGCCTAACTTGTTACCACCCCTTCTCCCTCCAATGTGTGCTAGTGCTTCGGGTGAAGGACTGAGCGGATCTCCCCATCCATCTATCAGTTTCCGTAATGCTTTGATTTGTCTGGATGTTTCAAGGTGTACCTTGTTACTCCACTGAGCAGGTGGTCTGCCTTGATATTCAATGTCAAGTTCTCTGAGGAAGTCCAATTCTCCGGTGAGTTCTTCAAGTTTCTTCAGGTCGGAAGGGCTGAGATCAGGTGCCTTGAAATCCTCCAAGTCCTTCTGGACCTTTTCAAGTTGTTCAGCAGCACGAGTAGCAGCCTTCTCCTCAGAGGGGAGCATCTTCTCATGGTCACGAGAGGCGAACTTGCGAAGAGATTTCTCCGGCAGGTTTTCTTCTAGGTACTTAATGTCCTTGTTCGCATCTGCCCTCTTGTAGTCAGGTGTATCCTTCCGACCACCAACTCGCCAGCGGAGAACCCTAACCCTTGCCTCTGAAACATTGACGCTTCTTTCGGAGTATAGAATTCTCCCTTCAGCCTTGTTCTTTGCAGACTCAATCCTCTTGAGTTTCCTACTCATTAGAGTTTCGATCTTCTTCCCGACCTTCTCGATTTCAACTCGCAGTTCTACTTCAGGTACTTGCACACCCTCGTCTATCCTGGCGGCTTGCAAGTCAAGTTTGTTTACCAGTTCAATCTGCACATCTTCCTTGAGACCCTTGGCCCACACTTCAATGTCTGCTATTTGCCCAGCGTTTTCGTCATAGACATCTTCGAGATCAATGAGTTTGTTCTCTGCATCAACAGTGGTGTTGTAAGAGTCGAGGATTTCCTGATCTCTTGTGTCGAACTGATTGCGAACTTCCTCGGTAAGTTCCTGCCTGACAGTCATTCTCTCTTGGACAAGTTCCTGCCTTCTCTCTCGTAGACGCTGATGGATTGATCCTGCATCTTTTGCTGTTTGAGTGGCAGCTTTATGGGCATCAATGTTTTCATTGAAGTCAGCAAGGTGATCCTGTGGGTTGCCACCCTCCATCCTACTCTTCCTGAGTGCGGCAGATTGGGGTATGACTTCGTAGTTGAGATCGTCGGTGTGGGTGGGGGTGCGGGTGACTACTTGCGAAGGATCTTTTACCAAATAAGACTTGTGTACTGTCTCGCCACTTATTCCTTGGTCGTCAAAAATGATAGCATCATGTCCTTTGTCAAAAGCCTTCTGGTAAACGCCCTCCTTCTCAAAGAGTTTATAGATTGCCTTATCCGCATAATCGGCAATGATTTCTTCCTGTATTTCCTGGTCTAGTTCGCTCCATTTTCCTTCAACATATCCATCTCTGTGTAGTTTGTCCCAAGTTTCCCCAACATACTCACGACTACCAACTGAAGAACCGTAGTCAGTTAGATCGGCTGGGTTCTCAAACTTGAGTCTTACTTTAGATACACCACCAACTCCAACATCTCCGATGGAGAGATTGTTTGCTGATAGGATGTTATCAAGGGTGGCTAGGCTCAGATCGCTAAGTTCATCTGCCCCATCTTCAGCCATCACCTCTGAAACAATATCCAAAACTGTAGGGTTTCGATCCATAGCCTCTGAGATTGCGGCTACTTTTGCATACTCAGTAGCCTCTTTGACCTCATCTGTAAAAAACTCTCCACCAGTAAAAGATTTCTTTTGTTCTACTGAGCCATGATAAACAGTAATCCCCTCGCCCTCCGGCACCACGCCCTCCACTGGTCGAGGGGTGCGGGGGGTGGAGGTGAAGTCAAGAACTGGGACGCTATCCATCCCCAATTCTTTGGCCGCAATAGCCCTATGCCTTCCATCCGAAGCCCGTACATCCGTTAAGTCATCTCTATAAATAGTGAGCGGGTCAAGGGGTTCGCCTCGCTCCATCTTTCCCTTGAGTTCTGCTATATTCTCCAGCGTTACTTCGTCAATTGTAAGCGGCTTTGTGCGGGACAAGAACTCGTCTGGGGTCATCTCAACTAGCGAGGCATTTCTCGCCTCATAGTCGGCATTTGCGTGCCACCTCTCTCTCGACTCCAACGGATACCGACTGGTGCCCGGAGCCTCGCCCTCCACTGGAGCAGGACGCAGTTTCGGTAGGGTGACTGCCGTACCCTCTTCGCTAAGGGCTGCCAGTATTACTGCATTGGTGTCGGCGTTACTTCGACGAAGATTGCCACGGAAGAGGGCACTTGGATCGTCATAGAACATAGCCATGACCCTGTAAGGTAAGTCTATTGTCCGTTCCTTCGCAGTGCCCGGTTCCTCGATATCCCTGTTGCTAATCTCTGCCGTGACATGACCGTCTTCGCCAAGATGGAAACCCAACTTTGCCGCTGGTGGTTCCGCACCACGAATGATAGCACTCAGCGATTTCTCTGCGGCAATCACCGCTTTCTCTGGGCTAAAACCATTCTCTTCGTAATGCTTCTTTGCTTTCTCAAGGAACTTCTCTTGTCGGTCTGGCATATCAATCAGTTCTTTGCGACGACCAACATGGGGGAAATAGTTTTCTTTGGGAGCGGCAAGACCTACTGCTTCACCCAACTCTCTATATTCACCAAAGACCTTTCGATCTATTCGGGTAGCAAATTCTCTGAGTTGCTTTTTAACATCGTCTGGAATATGACTGAACTCGTCTGCATCAAGACGAGATGCCCCCTCGTCAAGAACCTGGATCAATGCTGAGTAGTATTGCTCCGAATGAAGAGGACTGTTCTTGGCAAGGATACTTGCCTCGTCAAACAGGCTGTTGATCCGCAGTAACCTTGCGGCAGAAAGTTCAGAAACATTCTGAACAACCAACGAGGAGTCTTGACGGAAAACATACTGTGATTCGTTGGGGATACGGATTGGTTCCGTAATATCCTCTAGCAGGGGGACTTCATCGGCCCAATCGTATCGCCTCCCCGTTGGGGGAGTATCCCTTACCTCCGTCCGTATGTCCACCATGTCGGCATGACGACCAAGTTGGAAGTATGTCGCACGGACCACTGGGTCGGTGGAGTGCTGCATATCTGAAATGGGTCCACGCAACCAGTAAGTGGAAGCGTTATCTAATGCTCGTATTTTCCTTATGAGACCACCAGCAATGACACTGTAATCCTCACCATTGTCTAGTCTTCTCTGCATTTCAGTAACTGTTTTTTGAACATTCTCTATTGACCTGGCCCTTGATATTTCTTGAGGAACTTCAGGGGAAATACTGGGGTGGTGGAGAATGTCACGCCAATATCTATCACCAAGTTTTAGAACTTCATTCGTACTATATTTAGCAAGGGCACCACCACCTACCATTAACCCGACAAGGGTAGCAGAAGTTGCACCAGCAAAGATAATGTCATTCCGTGTCACCTTGTCGTCAAAGTAGGACTCGAACCCCATACTTGCAACGCCAGCCAAAGCACCATGAGCCAGTATCCCAGAAACAGGTGGCACACCATTGAGGCTTTTCCTGAAGGCAACCGCTTCTTCTGCAGTGAGAGTCCCACCTCTACTCTTGAGTACCTTCTTCACTCTCCTCGCTTGTTTGAACGCTGCCGATAACTGCAAAAGTTTAGGGCCAATGAGTATGTTTGTTGGATCGGCAAGCATATTGGCAAGAAACCAACCACTCCAACCAGCGGCCCCTTGCTCACTGATGTTTTCAAAGTCTTCCATTTCTCCGAGAACAGAACTTATTCGTCTGTTCAGATCGACCGGACCCGTGGACTCCATGATGTAGTTTCTGTTGTCTGAATTTGCTTCAAAGATCTGAACCATAGACTCCGGTGAAATAACTCCGTCACCGAACCTAGTCCCCCCGGTCCTCTTTTTTAGTTGCTCTATTGGGTTCCAGTCTTTACCTGTGTCCTGTCGGTATTGTTTAGACCAGTCCCCACTCCACTCGTCGTAAGGAATACCCTCGTCGTTCCACCAATCCACTACTTTCCCTATGGGACTCTGACGGAAGATTGCACCAATGTTGGAACCAAACTCTTCCCAAGCAGTGCCAATAACGCTGAAATCTTCTTGTGGAATAAGAGGGGGAGCTTCGCTATTGTCAATATCTGGAAGGCTATCGTTTTGATCATCCAGCATTACTGCCCACCAGTGCTAAAGGGATCGAAGAGTCCTTTTATTCTTTCGCTCATAGCGTCTGGGAAGTGTTCAACCCAAAACTTGTTCGTGCCGGGGACTGGATGGAAGTTCATTTTGTCGTATTCCAGGCCAAGCCCGGATCGGTTTCCATCCAGTGCCCACTGCTTGAAGTTGCTACGAACTCTTGAACTTGCTCTCTCGATCCTTTCTGCAGCGGTGCCCGAAAAACCATTAGCCAGCATGAGCATTGGGGATTTTTCTTTTGGGATAAGAGTTTCGCTACCGGGCCTCTTCTCAAATGCTAATGCCATCTGGTGGGCGAAGATTTCTGCTTGGTTTGAGATGTTTCTAAGTCCATACCACAACTCTGCTGCTTTTTCTTGGACATCCTCATCGTCAAAGACAGACAGGTTTTTAGAAATCAGAACATCGTCTTCAGTTATGGTTTGCGAGGGAATTACTTTCCACCCATAATACTCTGCCATTGCACTGTTCCAGTGGTTCCGAATATCCACAGTTGAGTATCGCCTTATTTGAGCAGCGGTCATTGCTTCACCAGGATTCTCGTCAAGATAAGCATCTTGGAATAAGGTGTCTCCAAGCAAAAGAGACAGAGCAACAGGGTTATCCATCACCGATTCCTTTATATCTTTCGGTGATATAACTCGATTGCCTTTGTCATCTCTATGGTCAAGCAAGATGTCCAAGCGGCTCTCGATCTCCGTCTTGTTGTCGTAACCCATCTCGCCAATCACACCTCTCCATGCCGCCAGTTCCTCCTCTGGTGTCTTGGCTAGATTCAACAGGGACTTAGCAACTTGCTCCATCTCAGGAGTTTTTTCATACACACCCTCGTCACCACCCAAGTTCCCCTCTGCCAAAGCAAGGCTTTCACTTAGCCCACCGCCGCCACTGATCGCTGAAGAAAGATTGGTTGCCTCATCGCTAATAGCCGAAACAGCCAAACCAGTAGCATTGGCCCCTGCTTCTGTTCTGGCTGGGAGAGGTGCCGCTTCAGGCCAATGAAGTCCAGGTTGCTTGATAAAACTTGAAACCTCTTGGACTGATTGGCCCAACTCTCCATAAAGCGTCTGAAAGAATACGCCAACCCTCTCACTCCAAGATGTAGGTCTTGTACCACCTTTACCGTCATCGACTTCTGGGATATTGGAAGTTGCTTTGTCGGCTCGCCGTATAGCAGATCCCCAAGTCTCCTTGAATTGCGGGAGATCTGTCTTTTCATATTCCTTTGCTTCATCTACTTCAAACTTCTGCAAATGTGTTTCAACCAATGCACGAACCTGTGGGCTAAGTTCTTTTCTGTTGTCGTAAAGGTAGTTGATAGCATCTCTGGGGATAGACGGTAAAACAGTATCCCTGATATTGGTCACATGGTCTCTTGCATCTCCATACTTCTTGAATGAGTCAAGATAGAGCGGATGGGATTCTTCAATTTGCTCCTTTGTCGGAGCTGAACCGTCCGGGTTTGTACGGACTGACTCTGCAGCGTCCCGTAGGTCTAGAACTTCTTGGAGTCGTACCCTCCCCCTGCCAGTTTTACCATTAAAAGCAATCCGTTCCCTACTCTTTTGCATTTCCCGGTCGTTGTCGGCTCGATAGTAATCTCGGTCTATCTCCTCCACTGCCCTGTTGTGCCTTCGCTCGCCTTCTCTTTTGGCTTCTTCGAGACTTTCGATCTCGTAATCCAACTCGCCTTGACGAACTTTGATTGCCATCACTTCTACCTGGAGTTTGTTTACCTCATGTTCTAGTTGCTCTGCTTTTAGTTCGTTTCCTTCTTCTCTTGCAGTTTTAGCCTCTGTTTGTTTCTCTTGTATAAGTCTGTTTGTCTCATTCCGGGTCTTGCTAGTTTCAGTTAGTTTCTGTTTCTTGTACTCTAAGTCTTTATCGAACTGCTCGTCCTGTTGTCCCCATCGTGTTACTTGAGCAGTTAATCTGTTTTGTCTGTCCTCAGATGCTATTCCTGCTC
>Ga0255054_10002713_pt1 | contig 10041 bp, 4 predicted proteins | sample JV7_2_23_MG_FD_188634 | JGI IMG/M metagenome (GOLD analysis project Ga0255054, IMG submission 188634) | Seawater microbial communities from Jervis Inlet, British Columbia, Canada - JV7_2_23 | ecosystem: Environmental > Aquatic > Marine > Inlet | place: Canada: British Columbia | collected... | reverse complement strand
AAGATCTTATCTCTTTATTCTCCTTTTGATCACCGTGGGGATACTCTTTTTCCCTGCCAGCGGACGTGCCGACGGGGAACCCTACTTCAGCGGCTGTGTGGTAATGGCCATGAATACTCCCGGCGGCATCTTAACCGCACTCACCACGCAGGTTTTTGATCCCAACGGCACGGTTCCCACTTCCATTGACTCATTGACCGTATCGGGTCCCGGTGGCTTTTCCTACAGTTTCACCGAGGCTGATTACGGGCCCTACTTCAATAACTACTGGCATGGGATTCCTGGCCTGCCCGCTGACGGGGAATATACCTTTACCGTCACCGATAACGAAGGAAAAACAGCCACGAGTCATTACTATCTCGAGGTTAGTCCCACTATCCCTCTTCCGGATCCAGCAACTTTCCAGGCATCGGGAGATCCTCTAGCTCCTGCTTTGAGCTGGGGCAGTGTGTCAACCTACCAGGGCAACTTGTTTTTCCGGGTCAGGATCTTCGATATGGATGGCAATGTCGTCTGGAATTCCTGGTTCATCACGGCGACCACTATCTATGTTCCCCCAGGAGTTCTTGTGGGCGGAACTCCGTATGAGTGGCGGGTTGAGGCATTCGATCGTTATCACTACTATGATTCGAATTATAGAGCGGTGAGCGAAAGTATACCCCTGACCATTGATAATTCCAGGCCATATTTCAGGTATGGCGCGGTCTTCAATAGACAAACAGTGGACGGTTTTTTCACGGCCGTAGATGCAGTGCTGGTCGATCCGGACGGCACACTTCCTGATACTGTTACCGTGACCGTGACCGGTCCGGGCGGGTTCAGTTACACCTTTCAGCCTGAAGATTTCTACCCTCAACATGGAGAGTTTTGGAAATCACTTCCAAATCGGCCCATGGATGGGATTTATACCTTCACAGTGACGGACAACACAGGAAAATCGGCCGTCACCTACGACTACGTCGAGGTGCACGATGTGCCTTTAGTTGAGGTTTCCAGCCTCCAGGCCTCGGGTGATCCCCTGGCACACACACTCAGCTGGGGAGCTCCACCGGGTATGGACCAGTCGCTCTATTTCAGGGCAAGGATCTTTGATGACCAAGGGAACACAGTGTGGAGATCGGGGAGGATTTCGGAGACACGGACGCAGGTAACTCCGGGATTTCTCCTGCCAGGTGTTTCTTACCTTTGGCGGGTGGAGGCCCAGGATGACAAGTATTGGATACTGTACAGCAACCGGGCTGACAGCCCAACGATCCCTCTGATCAGTGAAAATACTCGACCCTACTTTAAGTATGCAACGGCTTATAATCGTCATGATCCCCCAGGATATTTTATCGCGTTTGATGTGGGCGTGGTTGATCCCAACGGCTCGCCTCCAAGTAGCATCTCCTCCCTTACGGTTACTGGCCCGGGTGGATTTGGATACGACTTCCAGCCGGAAGACTACGATCCCCCTTACGAGAGTTATTTCAAAAAGATTCCAGGCCGACCGGAACCGGGGTTGTATACCTTCACTGTAAGCGACAATGAAAGCCAAACAGCGGTGAGCCGCAAGTATGTTCAGGCCTGTGATGACATCCCACTTGTTGATGAAAGCAGCATCGTTGTCTCTGGTGATCCCCTGGCTCCGACCGTAGGATGGAGTGGTATATCAGGATATGAAGGCCACCTTTACTATCGTCTGAGGATTTCAGATCCCCAGTATAATCCTGTTTACAGTTCGAGAAGAGAGCCATGGACCGCACAGACGGTTCCAGGAGGGATTCTGGAACCAGGCAAACCTTATATCTTCCGGGTGGAAGCCCACAATCATCCTGACTGGGTCATATATGACTGCCGTTCCAATTCTAATTGGTCCCCATTAGCTGTCTGCGAGGAAGACAACACCGGTTCCCTGGACATTGTGGGTGTCGCGGGGGGGCCCGGCTCCACAGTGACCATACCCGTCCGCATTCAAAATGCTCCCAATGAGATCGACTCACTGGGCTTTGAGGTGACATTCGACCCCAACACCTTCACCTTCGCCGGTTTTACCAGAGGTCCCCTGGTGGCAGGTTTCGACTTCTTCGATGTTAGCACCCCAGATCCCGGCATTCTTCGCATTGGCGGTTTTGAGGCCGGGGGAGATACCATCCCCACCGGGGCCTCCGGGGATGTGGTCTATCTGAACTTTGACGTAATCCAGTGTGAGGCAGGCTCGAGCCTACCCTTTGACCTCCAGGAGCTCAAAGATGACCTGGCGGGCTGGCCAGCTTCCCTCGGTTGTTTTCAGTGCGGCTGTGACGGGGACATAAGTGGCGACAGTGAGATCACGCCCCAAGATGCCCTGTGTGCCTTTGAGACCTATCTGCAGCTATGCCCCACTACCTGCGGTATTCCCTGTGAAGATGTGTGCTGTGATGTGACCCAAGACGTGGACTGCACTCCGGCCGATGCCCTCTGCATCTTCCAGGAGTATCTCGGGTTGCCGAGCTGTTTGGATTAGATGGTTCATTGATAACCTTCAGAGCTGCCGGATCTTGGCGGGGAGGGTAAGCTATTCGAGTAAACAAACCCGGGGTGTGATCAGAAGTCGTAACGAACCATGAGCCCCACGGACCTTGTGTCCAACGTGACCATGGGCATGAATTTGGCATCTTCGTTGTAGACCCTGTAGGCATTTAGGAGCGATTTGGTCAGGACCACGCCCAGCAGTGCTTCCCTGCTCAAACCGGTCTCTTCTCTAATTATATTCGGGTCATAGTTATCATTACCTGGATGCACGTAATTGGCCAGCAGAGTGTACCAGAGAAAATCAGTGCAACTAAAAAACATCAAGGCCTTGTTGTAAGTGGTAGGTTCCCGTTGATAGGAATCAAGGGCGTACTCAAACGTATAACCTGCCATTCTTTCACCACCCGCCGCATAGGACAGTTTTGATTCCTTAGAAATGTCTTTATATGTTGATATACCGGGATAGAATTTGCCGTTTTTTCTGCTCATAAAATGCATTTGCGGGGCATCTGCCCCCGCCTCTTCAGCTACTACCTGGTGCCCAAGTTCATGCATGAATAGGTGGGTCAGGAAGGCAGCCCCAATGGCGGCAGTATCACTGCTGTATTCAGAACCACTTGCACTCGGGGGAGATAAGAGAAAGGGCAGGCATGCTAGAAACACGAGTATGACAAGGGATGTGGGGGGACATGAGATCCCACGTCTCAAAAGAAACAGTACGGGAGAAGATACCATTACAGCACCACCACGTCTGAGACCAGATAAAGAGTCTCGACATTCCGTATCCCTCCCTTAAGCAGCTAGCTGGATGTTTTTGCAAGATTCAAGCCATTGGTGGGTGGGCCAGAGCAGCCCAACTGGAAGGGTCAGGCTGTCCTGCTGAGACAGGTAGGGAGCCTAACCGAAAGTTGGCAGTCTTTTATTCTTGGTTGATGCCTAGATATTGTGGGCGGATCTCAAGAGGCAAAGTGTGTATTAAAGTATGTTATCTAGACTATCTAGAGGCCAATCCGGGCTTTATATTTAAAGATTAAGAATACACTTTCCTACCTGGAAACAAGGAAAATAGTGATCCAGTCAGCGCCTTTGCCATCAATCACGATGAACAAACACTAGGCTGTCCCAGATACTCTTTAAAAATCTCCAGGGCATCGGCTGGGGTGCATTCGCCCTCATCAGTGACATCGCAACAGACTTCTTCACAGGCAATACCGCAAGAAGTTGGACAAACCATGAGGTACTTCTGGAAGGCACAAAGGGCATCTTGAGGTGTGATCTCCTCATCTCCACTTACATCACAGGTGCAGGGTTCGGGGACTGCGTTTGTAGTTACCAAAACATTATCAAAAGAGGTTATTCGGGTCTCCTGATCTGACACCAACCCTATTCCTCCAGAAGAAAAGGGAAGCGCAGGCCCATCCGCTAAGGCGAAAAGTACATCATCTATATAGGCAGACACCGTATTCCCCAATATCTCAACTTTAAAATGATACCATCTATCATCTACTAGGGATAATGCTGTATTGGTAAAAGTTGCCAGGTCGCTAACGGGATCGTATTCACCCTCATCATCAAGAAACTGCATCCAAGTTATCCGTGGCCATACGCTGTTAAGAGTTGTCCTACTGATTGTAAAACGAATAATCTCAGTGTACCCTGGCTGGCTATAGAATACCAAACCGACATCATTTTCCCACATATCCATTTTTACATCTGCTTCGAAAATATAATCAGACCAAGTAGCATTTCCAATAAAGGTATAAAAGTCTGATGGAGCTACATTAGTAACGTACTCGCCAGTCGCTGCTGACCAAGTGCTCAAAAACTGGTTCCAGCCATCATCGTTCCCATCATCAAAATTATCACTGAAAATAACTGTAGCATCAGCAATCTGTGGGCAGACTCCTACCCCGTTTAGCATTGCAAAGGCACACAATAAAATAAATAATCTGGATACCAGTTTTCTCACAATTCACCTCCTATTTTGGAGATACCGTCTGATCCATACAATAAGCAGATAACTATAGTAAGAGCGGACAGCATGCTTCAAAGTCTGGTGCTAACCACGTTGAGTCTCCTGGGGCTTTCGTGAGAGCTACTCCAAGAACCCTATCTGGAGCTTGAAAAATGAAGTATTTTCTGCGTATTGTAACGTCTCTACCCTCAGCTAACTCCTTCTGGTCTTGCAGATACGACTTCTCGCCTGCATAATCAAATTCCGGGGACACTTCAATTTCCAGCTTTGGAGATGAGCAATAGAATGAAATCAATGGGAGGTTACCAACTAGGCGGAGTAGAAGGATAGACAAGAAATCGGGTATCAGATATGCGTTTGGGCAAGAGACTCTAGTATCATCTTTTCAAATTACCATGGAATGGGAAAACCACCAAGAGAAAACAAGCTTGCAAGGCGCTACGGGAGCAAAACTGTGGATTACATCCCTTAATTCACACTTCTGGTCTTATTGAATCTAGCACAACGTATTGTAGCTCGGTCTCAAGAGGAAAAGTGTGGATTGAAATATGATATCTACACTATCTAGAGGCCAATCCAGACTTTATATTCAAAGACAAACAATACACTTTCCTACCTGGAAACAACGAAAACAGTGATCCAGTCAGCACCATTGCCATCAATCAAGATGAACAAACACTAGGCTGTCCCAGATACTCTTTAAAAATTTCGAGGGCGTCGGCTGGGGTGCAAACAGTATCCCCAGTCACATCACAGTTTATTTCCTGACACGGGCCGCAGTTAGTGGGGCATATCTGCAGGTATCTCTGGAAAGCACAGAGAGCATCTACAGGCGTTATCACCCCATCGCCACTGATATCGCAAGAAGGTACAGCGTCTGCATCGATCACTGACACCGTGCCGGCATTAAAGTTCGCCACATAGACGTAGTTTCCATTTGGGGTTACTGCTATTGCTTGAGGACCATCACCTACAGAAATGGTATCTATCACAGTGTTATCGGATGTCCTGATCACTGACACCGTGTCGACATATGAATTTGTCACAAAGGCGTAGCTTCCATTGGGGTTTACTGCTATGCCCATTGGACCATCGCCTACATAAATGGTATCTATCACGGTGTTATCTGATGTCCTGATGACTGACACCGTGTAGTCCATCAGATTCGCCACATAGGCGTAAATTCCATTGGGGTTTACTGCTATGCCATGAGGATTATTACCCACTGAAAAGGTATCGACTACAATATTATCTGATGTCCTGATCATTTTCACATTGTCGTAATACCACTTTGTCACATAGACGTAGCTTCCATTGGGAGTTATTGCTATGAACGTAGGATAATCATCTACAAAGATGGAATCTACCACAGTGTTATCTGATGTCCTGATCACTAGCATGTTCCCTAACACGCTATGAGTCACATAGACATAGTTTCCATTGGGGGTTATTGCCATGCCTTGAGAATTGCCACTCAAAGAAATGGTATCTATCACAGTATTATTAGATGTCCTGATCACTGACAGCGGATTGCTACCCGCATAGACGTAGCTTCCATTGGGGGTTACGACTATCCCTCTAGGATAGTCGCCTACAGAAATGGTAGCTACCGCGGTGTTATCTGATGTCCTGATGACTGACACCGTGTGGTCATTTTGGTTTGTCACATAGACGTAGCTTCCATTTGGGGTTATTGCTATTCCTATGGGACCATCACCTACAGCAATGGTATCTATTACCTCTCCTGCATCAGCTTTAAATGAAAAAACAAAAGCAAAAATCAAAACTACAAGGAAAAGTATCTCGACTATCCATATTGCTATTCTCATTCCATCTCTTTCCATAGATTTCTGTCTATATTTATTGAATGGATTTCTCAAACACTTCATAATGTTCCTCTTTCTATTTTGCGTAATGGCATAAATTGATGGAGATTATGGATTATGTTTTGTGCTTCTTAGAGATCAGAATATAGTTGATAAGAACTCGCTTTCGACTAGTAATTATTCCCTGCTGTGACGACATTACCTCAACGCTTCTAAGGATGCTAAAATCTGTGACTGAGATGTGTTACTGTCAGACCAACTGCAGAAGGGGAAGCAAAAGGCTATAATTCCTGTGGGAACGCTCATACGATATATAGATTTCAACTACTTACAAAGTATAGTGATTTATAGAGCGTGTCAATACGAAGAAAGTACTAAATTAGAGTAATACTAGGTCGGCAGGCAATTAGTGAGAAAGTGAGGTGGGCAGTGCGGACAGGTTTGACTGAATAGAAGATCGAAATCTCGATCAAATCGAAAGTTTGTATTACATCCCTTAATCTAAACTTCAGCTTTGTGGGCTAAAGATGGCTTCATGAATTGATCGTATAAAGTAAAATAAGTATAAAGATGGCAATCGATGTGTTCACTAGCACCATTTTCTTCGACAAGCAAGCTTCAGAAAACCGATCAGCTTGAAATCTCAGTCTATAGCTTGACATAAAAAGACCCAGAAGATATGCGGCAGACAAAATAGGGATTATTGGGAATTTACGAGGTACTTCTTCTGGGCTAACAACAATATCAACGCCTTGCAGGTGCCGCTCTAATTCTTCGGCTGAAATGTTAGGATTGCTCTCGAGTAGCCTTTGTTTTAGCGCTTCCAATTTTGCCTGGCGGATTTCTTCTTTTGATGCCTCAACGTATATTCTTGGGGCATCAGTTATCATAAGTTTTTCTGATGTTGCAATGAATACCAGGAAGTATATGCAGATGGACAAGCCTAGTGTGCCAAAGAAAATAATTAGTATATTTGATATCTTATGTGCGGGGAAAATGCTCTGTTGAATCATTAGATATTTTAGGAATACATAATAACTAATGATCGGTGCAATACACAGCAGTATTGAGATAGTAAATGTGCTCAATGCTGACCCATTTGTGAGCCAACCGCCTGGATCTCCGACGTCATAATATATGCCTGCAACCAAATATGAATATGCGCACAATATGTTTATCAGACCAAAAAATACTACGAAAAGAGCCAATCTAGGTTTGTCTTTAATTCTTTCGAGGATTGCAATTGAAGCAACCCCACAGAGCAAGTTTACGATGATACCCCCGAAACTATAGAGCAAACGTGGAATAATTTCAGAAGTCTTTCCTAAATCACAATCTGCATAACCTCCTCCCCAAGTGCTCACAAATATGCCACGACAATTACCATCAAATACGGTAGCCACTGACCAATGGCCTATCCCCTCATGAAGCAATGTTGCTAAACGGCTAGAGATGATTAGGAATGAAAACAACAGTATTGTAAGTAGTAGGTATTTCTGTAGGGGGAAATTACCAAATGCTTGTGTCCAGTTCTCCGTCCTGTGTGTTTGTGTGGGCATAATGATGAGATATGCAAATTCTCTGCCTTGGCTTTTTTTCAGCAATGTTCTGGAAGTTATTCTGTTCACTGAGGGATGGAGCAGTATAGATATTGATGAGAAATGTCAACTGCCTCGATCATAGCAAAAGTAAATATTACATCCCTTAATCCACACTTCACGCAACAGAGTATTTACCCCAGGATATGGTAGCTGGGTCTAAAAAGAGAAAGTGTGGATTAAAGTATGTTATATACACTCCGACTTGATTACTATGAAATTGTAGATATTACCGCTTGATCCTACAGCAGTCTTAATGTTCCCTACATCTTTACTTTCAATAGTCTGAACACCAAGGTCTGCCATCCAAACACGAAGGAAGCAACAAGTATTTCTGGAAGATACAAAGGGCGTCCTCCGGAGTGATTTCACCATTTAAGCTCACCTCAGCCTGGGTCAACTTATACGGGTCACCCTGGATACAGGACGGAATCAGTAAATACTCCTGAAAGGCGCAAAGGGCATCGGCCGGAGTGATCTCGTCATCTAAGGTTACATCACCGCAAGGCTTTGTAACAACCAAATCGCTTCCGCCGTTGCACCAATAGTCGCCCGAACTATCATCTACCCACGACCAGTCGGTAGTTCCTGAACCAGATGTGTTGGAGGAAAGAGTAAAGGTGAGATTCACTGTGGTTGTCCCAATATCCTCAGGGTATGATGCGGAGAGAGTATAGGTAGCATCGCTCACCACGCCTGTGAAGATTATATCATCAACAACCATCGTAACAGTACTTCCGGTCTGCTCTACAACTGCGACACCTATTTCATCCTCTTCGGGAGGGCAGCCAGCAGTTCCCGGATCCACCCAGTTATTTGTCATTGCGTAAGTCCAGGTGCCAGTTGCATTTTGAATCGTGGCTACATATTCATCCGCGCCAATGTCATAACCATCCCCTTGGGGTCTGACATCACCTTCGAAATCGATATCGGGTGCGCCTGCTGCCGTGCCCGCGTCAATACATGGCGAACCAAGTTGCAGATGATAGTCATAATTGGCAGGATCCACAAATGCCGGGTTAAGATCGATATTACCTTCCCCGGGCCAACCATTCTGAATATCAGAGTATGTTACGGTGATGGTACCGGTCTCGACAGAGATCTCCTCGGGGGCATCGGCCCACAGAATTGAGTTTGTAACGGCTGCAGAGGAGTTATCCTGTATATACATTCCGCCGCCGCCGCCGCTGGCCGTATTGTTGCTGATAGTGCAGTTGGTGATCGTTGGGGAAGAATTGAGGCGACAGCGAATTCCACCGCCGTTTGAGGTTGCCGTATTGTTACTGATAATGCAGTTGGTGACGGTGGGCGAGGAGTTGACACATTCAATTCCAGCGCCGCCCCAATCGGTCGTATTTCCTGTTATCGTACAGTTAGTGATACTGGCGGAGGACGAGTTTGCGAACTTAATTCCGCGTTGACTGTTGCCTGTTATGGAGCAGTTTGTAACGGTGGGGGAACAACTGTCTATATCTAAGAACCAAATCCCGGTGCTACTGTTGCCTGCTATTTCACTGTCGGTGATGGTGGGGCAAGAATTCTCAGAGCCGCCGATCCCGAGGCCAGAGTTGCCAGTTATTGTACAGTCTGAGATCGTAGGAGAAGAACTGACGTCACAGCGGATCCCGCTGGTGCTGTTGCCGCTTATCGTGCAGTTTGTGATGGTGGGGGAGGAGTTGTGGCAGCCTATCCCGTAGTAGCCGCTGTTACCGCTTATCGTGCAGTCGGTGATGGAAAGGGAGGGGGAGGGAGAATTATAGCAGAAAATTCCGCCGCCAATGTTGTCTGTTATGGAGCAGTTTGTAATGGTGGCGGAAGAATTTTCACCGAAGTCAATCGCAGCGGTCATTAAGGCCATATTTCCTGTTATCGTACAGTTGGTGATGGTGGGAGAGGACCCGTAGCAGGCAATTCCGGCGCCATGGTCGCCCGTATTGTTGCTGATTGTACAGTTTGTAATATTCGGGTCAGAATTGAAGTCACAGCGGATCCCGCTGGTGCTGTTGCCGCTTATCGTGCAGTTTGTGATGGTGGGGGAGGAGTTGTCGCATTTAATTCCACCCCCGAACATTGCATTTCCATTGGTGATCATGAATCCGTCGAGCTTTGCAGCGGAATCAACTCCCATGGCCGTCACCACTGAGCCCAG
>Ga0255054_10002712_pt1 | contig 10041 bp, 14 predicted proteins | sample JV7_2_23_MG_FD_188634 | JGI IMG/M metagenome (GOLD analysis project Ga0255054, IMG submission 188634) | Seawater microbial communities from Jervis Inlet, British Columbia, Canada - JV7_2_23 | ecosystem: Environmental > Aquatic > Marine > Inlet | place: Canada: British Columbia | collected... | reverse complement strand
CGCAGACCGCGCCACAAGCGGAAAGACCACCCGCTGGGTGGAGATCCAGCACGGCCTCTACGACAAGTTGGTGTTCACCAAGGTGCGCGATGCCATGGGCGGCCACCTCAAATACGCATTCTCCGGTGGCGCCGCGATCTCGACGGAGGTCGCCGAGTTCATCTCAGCAGTCGGCATCACCGTCTATGAGGGCTACGGCCTCACCGAGACCTCGCCGGTCGTGTCGGCAAACGTGCGCGGTCACCGCAGAATCGGATCCGTGGGCCGGGCGGTGCCCGGCGTGACGATCAGCATCGACGACGAGAATTCGCCGGTAGACGGCATCGGCGAAATCGTGGTGCACGGATCGAACGTCCTGCAGGGCTACTACAACCTGCCCGACGAGGATGCCAAGGTGTTCACCGGGGACGGCGGCTTCCGCACCGGCGACCTCGGCTCTGTCGATGAGGACGGCTATCTGTACATCCGCGGCCGTATCAAGGAGCAGTACAAGCTCGAGAATGGCAAGTATGTGGTGCCATCACCCATCGAGGAGCAGCTGAATCTCTCGGGCTACGTCGCCACCAACATGGTCTACGGCGAACAACGTCCATACAACGTGGCACTCATCATCCCCGACGAAGAGGCCGTCGTCTCCTGGGCCGCGGAGCACGACCTGCCCATCGGCGACTACAACGCTCTGCTTGCGACCGAGGAGATACGTGATCTCATCAAGGGTGAGGTGGCCAGGACCCAACAGCCGATCAAGAGCTACGAGCGGGTGCGCGACTTTTTGCTTGCCGGTGAAGAGTGGACCCCGGAGAACGGGATGCTGACGCCGTCGCTCAAGGTCAAGCGTCGAGCCGTGATGGCCAAGCACGGCAACGAGCTCGAGGCCCTCTACCCGACGGAGCGCTGACGTGACCGGGAAGAACTGGGCGGAGAAGCTGGCCGATCTCGCAGATCGCGCAGTAGAGGCAGCCCAGGAGGCGTGGGACTCCACGGAAGAGACGCGCTCCGAAGCATGGGGGTCGGTCGTCGAGTCGGCGAATCAGGTCGGTACCGCGGCAACCGAGGCGACGGCGAAAGCCAAGGAATCGTGGCAGCGGTCCGGCACACATGGCGATGCGGAGCCGGATGCCGAGTCGGTCGTTGAGGTCGATGTGGTCGATGCCGCTGTCGAGCAGGAATTGCGGGAGGCGATCGCCGATGAGGAGGGGGACACGACACCGGAGGGAGAATCGACTCCATGACCACCATTCGCCGCCTCACCGACTCCTGCCTCCTCGTCACCACCGACGCCGGCACCGCGTTGTTCGACCCTGGGTTCCTCACCTGGGAGTCTGATGACATCGATCTGCACACCATCGGTGACGTGGAGCGCGTGCTGATCACGCACGAGCACGCTGACCATGTCAGCCCGGAGTTCGTCAGCTGGCTCGTCGACCGCCACGGAGATGTCCGCGTGTACTCCAACGATGCCGTGGCCGGGCTCCTCGCCACCAACGACATCGAGGTACACACCGCGAATCCGGCCGGTGTGACGTCGGAGGATGTCCTTCACGAAGAGATCCCAACTGGTGCCCGGCCGCCGAATCGTGCGTTCACGATCGAGGGGGTGTTCACCCATCCCGGCGATAGCTACGAGCCGACCTCCTCCGCCCCGGTGCTCGCCCTTCCGCTGCTGGCCCCATGGGGCTCGACGACACAATCGGTGGCGTTCGCCCGTTCCCTCGGCCCGCAGCAGGTGGTGCCGATCCACGACTTCTATCTGAGCGCGTCGGGGCGAGAGTGGGTCACCGGTTTCGCCGGCGGCGTGCTGAGCCAGCACGGCATCGAGCTGGTGCCCCTCGACTGGGGTGAGAGCTACTCGCTCTGAGATCGGTTCACGTCGAGGACGCGGACGAGGTCGAACAATGCCTCTTCGAACGCAGTGCCATGCCCGCCGGCCGCTGCATGAGCAGCCTCGTGGACGACAATCCACGCTCGAATCGGCTCCTCCACCTCGATCGTCCGGGTAGCCGACGAATACTGACCGGCCAGATCCCCGGGCAGCCGGGCGACGACCACGACGGTCACCGGACGCTCCCCGAGGAGTGCCATCAGGTCGTCGGCGAGAGCTTGGGCCTCCGCCGGGTCGAGGCGGATGCCGGCAAGGCGGGCCATGGCGAGACCGAGGCCTTCGTCACGCACCGCATCCTGGATGTCGCAGTAGTCGTAGACGCACACAGCGAGCCCGTTCTCGGCGAAGGTCGGACGAGACGAGTCGATCAAGCGCCACACAGGCCCGGCAAACATCAACAAAGCGAGGGATCCCGCGATCGCGGCGACGACCCAGCGCCGCCATCGGTTCGACACGATCGGTTCATCGTCCTCGGCGTCTTCGGCATCGGCCGGCCACAGCGGCGGATCGATCATGACATGGATGATGGTGCGCTGCGGCGGGTACTCGGTCGGCGCCGCGTGCAAAGGGCCTCCAAACGTCACAGCCGTACACTCGCTCGGGTGCATGATCAACCCTCACCCACCGCAATCGAGGAGCTGGCGAGAGCGGTCGAAGCCCAGATTCCGTTCAACCGGGTCCTCGGGCTGCACCTCGTGGACCTGAGCACCGCAGGAGCCCGCGCCACCTTCGACATGCGCGACGAGCTCGTGGGCAATACCGCCCGTGGTGCGCTCCACGGTGGGGTGATCTCGGCAACACTGGACCTCATCGGTGGCATGGCCGCGATGATCGCCGTCGCCGACGATCCCGCGGCCGATCTCGTCCAGCGGCTCAAAGTGTTGGGAACGATCGATATCCGAATCGACTATCTCCGCCCCGGCATCGGAGAGCACTTCGAGGCAACGGGCAGCATTTTACGCAGCGGTCGCAGGGTCGCGGTCACCCGGATGGAGCTCCACAACGACGCCGGCACACTCATCGCGGTGGGCACCGGGACCTACATCATCGGATAGACAAAACAGCATGGCGACGACGATCAGGACGCCGGTCGCGGCGGATGCGGCGGCACTCGGCCGGGTGCATGTTCGAGCGTGGCAGGCCGCCTACCGCGGCGGATTGATGCCCGATGAGTACCTCGACTCTCTGTCGGCGGATGAGCGAGCCTCGATCTGGGCCGGGATTCTTGCTCGGCCGCTCCCCGCGACAGGAACGCGGTTCGTCGCCGAACGCCCAGATGGCAAGGTGGCTGGTTTCATCGTCGTCGGTTCTGCACCCGGCGAGCACACCGACGACACCGGTGAGTTGTTCGCCATCAACGTCGACCCCGACCATTGGCGCACCGGTATCGGGGACGTTCTCCACGATGCCGGGATCGCGGCAATGGTCGAATCCGGTTTTGGCCGTGCGATCCTGTGGGTTCACCCCGGGAACTCACGGGCGCGAAGGTTCTACGAGGCTCGTGGCTGGATGTCCGACGGCGCTACCCGCAGCGAGGAAGTCCTCGGCGTCGATGTCGACGAGGTTCGATACTCGATCACGCTGCCATCATCGTGATCCGCCGCCTCAGCGCGTGACGAACTTGCGCTTGAACTCGCTGAGACGCGTCCACGCCACTAAGCGTGCCGCGCGGTGAAGAGGGCGGGTCATGCCCCAAAGCGAGCCGAGCGATTCTGCTCGAGGGTCTTCCGTTCGGCACCGAGTCATGACACCGTCACATCATGCGCGACCGGGAGCGGCTTCTGATCGATGTCGCCCGCGAGCAGCGGGGCGTCTTCACCTTGGCCCAGGCCCTCGCGTGCGGCTTTCCCCGACGAACGATCGAGGCCAGAGCCTCTCGAGGCCTGTACGAGACGATCCATCCCCAGGTCTACGGCATCGGCGGCTCCGAGAGCACCTGGCGCCGGTCTGTGATCGCGGCGGTCCTGTCGAGCGTGCGCCCGGCTGGTGCCTCGCATCGGACCGCCGCGTTCCTGTGGGGATTGACGTCCCGCGTGCCTGAGATCGTCGAGGTCATCACGCGACGACATCGCCGCCTCGATCGGCGGTCCTTCACCGTCCACGAGTCGTAGGTTCTCTTGGCGACCGACCTCATCGTCCTCGACGGCATTGAGGTCACCTCGGCCGTGCGGACGGTCGTCGATCTGGGGGAGACGGCACCGCGGTGGTTGGTGGAGTCCTGCCTCGACACCGGCCTCCGCAAACGGCTGATCACCGGGATGGATGTGTGACAGTTCATCGCCCGTGTGGCGAAACCGGGCCGGAACGGGGTCGGCACGATCCGGCAGCTCATCGAAGAACGGATCGGATGTGATGGCGTCACGGAGAGCCACCTGGAGGACGAGTTCAGGGCCTTGGTCGCTACGTCGTCGATCCCCATGCCCCAGCCCCAGTACGTGCTCCGGGACGCTCGAGACGAGTTCGTGTGCAGATCCGATTTCGCCTACCCCGACCGCCGCGCCCTGATCCAACTCGACAGCGAGGCATACCACATGGACCCTCGATCGTTTCGGGCAGATCGCGTGAAGCAGAACCGGGCCCACAGCCTTGGTTGGACCGTGTACCGCTTCACCTGGCACCAGGTCATCTACGAACCCGACACCGTCCTCAGGACTCTGGCGTTGAAGACCCAGCAGAGCCCTTCTCGACGGTTCTCAACACCTTGCAGCATCTCGCATTATCCCTTACGCTCCAAGGGTTTCGACGGGCCGGCGCTCAGACATTCTTCGCGCCCTCTCGTGTCGTTTCGCATCCTCTGACGGACACCTGACGGACACCCTCAGCTTGATTCCACTCGATGCAGGCACCGGTCTGACTTCGGCGGTCTGGGCAACGCGAGGCGCGAGACCACCGTGTATAAGCTTCGCGAACCAGCCGACTGCGCAAACTACGAGGAGTGGGCGGCTTGTCATCATCAGGCCGCCAGTCGCATCGGTTCATGTCGTGTGAAAAGCAATCTGGGGAGATCTCGGATCGTCAGGGTGTCCGACAACGGACACGTCTTCGCCTGCGCAATGCGAGGAAGTACGCGGCACCCAGCCGGATCTGTGCGGGTCCTAGCGTCAGTCGCCGTCGTGCATATCGAGTGCCCTGCATGAGTTCGAGCGTCGCTGAGACCCGTCGGCATTTCTTGTTTCACTCATCGCTTCAGCTCCTCCAGCACTGGGGCAAACGCCTCCACGCATTCCTTGCTATTAGGCCACAACCACACCGGCACGTGGCTGACACCGAAGGCCGCAAAGCCACGAATGTGATAGGCAATTTCATTTGCGGAGCCACAAATCGGCTTCATATCGAAGCTATCGGGACGCGCTTTGGTTGGGCAAACGCGCACCGTGACGTTTCTCTCCAAGGTGGCGGGGTCGCGGCCGTGTTTCTCGCACGCGACCATCATTGCGTCCAACGGCGCTTGATAGGCCTCGGGGTGTGAGTCGGTGGAAGCAAGCCAGCAGTTCCAAATATCGGCGTATTGCGCTACCAGCCGTTTCATGCGGGGGCCGCCCTTCAACATCCCGATCATGATTGGCGGGCCTTCCGGCCGTGGTCCTTTGGGAATGAGAGATGCTTTGTCGGTCTCATAGAACTCGCCATCAAACGTGACCGACTCGCCGTGCAGCATCGGCTTGATGATCTGAAGGGCCTCCTCGAAACGCCCAATCCGTCGCTCCCACGGGTATCCGTAGAAGACGTGCTCTGACTCAAAATCGCCTGCTCCCAACCCGCAGATGAAACGCCCGTTGCTCATGCCGTCGATGGTCTCCGCCATGCGAGCGAGCAACGCAGGATTGCGATAGCCGGAGTTGAGGACCATGGTGCCGATCTCGACCCGCTCGGTGGCCGTTGCCAAGCCGGCCGCAACGGTGAGTGCTTCCCAGGCCCCATAGAGGACCCCCATCAGCTCCGGCGGTGGACCGGCACCCAGGGCCGCCATCTCGGCTCCCGCGTCGTACAAGAAGTGATCGACGAGCCAGACCGAATCAAAACCCATTTGCTCGCCGAACCTCGCCATCTCCAGAATGTCCTGCGTGCTGGGGTTACCGTCCATGGGCCCGGTATCAGACGGTAGACCCATGCCGACTTTCATTCTTCCCTCCTCCGTTCTTGCGGCTTCAACGAAGATCGCCGACTGGGAAACTGAGGCGCTAGGAGGTGCTCCTACGTCAAACGAAATCGACCCGCTGAACCACTTGCGCCCAAACCCACCGGTTTCCCGGTGCTCGATAGCGTCGGAATGTTACCGAACCCTCAACGGCCGCACGGCATCACATCGGAGTGCGGTTTGTCAACTGAGGCAATCCCGGCTCAGTGGCTCCTAAACCTGTCTGCTTCGCTCATGCAGCGCTTCCTCGTGATCCCGGTCTGCACCAGTCATCCGCGCGGTGCGCCAAGCACGCATGGTGCCTCTCAACCCGGTCTTCTGTTCCGCTATCACCCAGCCCCCGAACTGGACCGAGAGCGCGGTGATCACCGGAGCGGTGACCCACGCCAGGGTGCGCCGCCGCCTGATCACGAGCCACCCAGAGAGAGCCACCAGCACGACCAGGCCCAGGACGGCCACCAGCACCGCCCACAATGGGGTGCTCCATGTTGTGGTCCATGGCCAGCCGAGCTCGCCGGCAGCCGCGTCGATCACCGCGGAGGCGAGAGCATCGCCTGTGTCGTTGTTGGTCATCACGATCACACCCTCGCCGAGGTGCGGCAGTGCGAGAAACGCCCGGAACCCCTCAGTTCGGATCGGCCCACGAATCTACGTCACCGGCCCCAGATCACACCGTCCTAGGCGCAGAGGCACAGATCAACCGCTCTGAGCGATAACGCCCACTTCGACGAGTGCGCTGGAACGGCACTTATGCGCTACCTGCGAGGCGGGTGTTGCGACCGTACACAGCCGGTTATGCGCGGGGGTACATGACCTTGCTCAACGCGGCCGGTTGCCAACAAACCTGGACCGCCGCCGACGAAGACGGCCTCGTCGACGCTGCAACAGAGGACCCGTGGAATGAAGACTTGTGGTACCGCGAGGTCAAAGCGGAGGCACAGGGCGCCGTCGACGACTTCTTGGACCGTCACCGCCAAGAATCGCCCTGAGATGATCAAGGGGTGGATCTCCGAGACTGGAACCATGCCGAAGACTGGGGATCACCCTTCGGATGGTCGGCGAGTTCTGATCGCGCCTGGCTCTATCACGACATTGCAGCCGGTGAAATCCTCGAAGACCTGTTCGGCGAGGAACATGGAGACGAGCGTGAGTACCACGCTGAGACGCTGCTCTCGGACGTGTATGGCGAAGATGCCGGGGTGGGTCCCGGGCGGATAGAGCCGAACGTTGGCGAAACCACGATCGAGGGTGACGAGTATCCGCCCTTCATTCCGGGCCACGTCCGCGAGCCGGCGGTCTGACACTCCGACGAGATGCTCGTCCCGCACGGTGGTCACGTCTTGATCGTTCTCTCGGAGCAGTCCGATGACGCGAGTCGGGATGTTCTCGTCGGTCTTGATCTTCACCGGCGGGACAGCGGGAGTACGTCTTAAGTGGCGAGCGCGGCGCCATAGGCGGCGGATGCACGGATGCCTGCAACGCTCAAGGTCGGATACTCCTCCAGGATCTCAGCTTCTGTCATCCCGTCGGCCAGACAACCGAGTACGAGGCTGACGGGAATCCGCGTGCCCCTGACGTGTGCTTGGCCGTGCAAGATCTCTGGGTCGACGGCAATGAGCTCGAGTTCCTGGTCGGTCAAGAGAGGAAGTTTATACCGCAGATGATTCTCGAACTACCGGCTCATCTCACGCCAACAGAGTGATCCGTCGAGCGCCTGACTCGGATCTCAGACAGACACCTGACGGACACGCGACGGACACCAGGTCCTCGAGATCACCAATCGGCAGGCCACGTCGGAATGAGCCGACACCTAGAAGCCCTCATGACATGACACAAGGCCTTCCAGGATGTTGGCGGAGGCGGACGGGAATCGAACCCGCCAGGGCACTTTCGCACCCTCACCGGTTTTGAAGACCGGGGTGGCCACCAGGTCCACATTCGCCTCCGCGAGGAACGGTACGACGTTCCCACCGCCTACTAGCGGGAGCGTTCAGATCGAGACGGCGAGCTCCAGGCGTCGCGATGTCTGTGCCATCAGCATCTCGGCGGCCTCGGAAGCGGCTTGCGGGATCAGGTCCTCCATGGCGGCGATCATCGCCACCGTCGACACTGCAGACGCCGCCGTCGCGGCGCACTCGTCGTCTACCTGTGCCCGGCCGAACATCACCATGTCGGCGAGCCAGGGGACGGTCTTGTGCCAGTCGCCATCACGCAGCAACGACTCCACGACGAGCAGATAGGCGGCCTCGGCCACCTTCGCCAGCCACGGGTTGCCCTCGGCGATGTCGGCGGCAACCATCCGAGCCCGCGCTCGATCGGCCCCAGTCACATCATCGCCAGTCACTTCATGGACGGTCACCTCATCGGCCGGTAGTGCATCGGTGATCCTTCTCGCCATCGGCCTCATCAAATCATGCACCAATCCCATGTTCGCCTGCCTTCCATCCAGGTTCATCTCGATTGCCCCGTTTCGACGCCTCCGCATTGACGGCGGGTTCTAAGAAGACCGTGAGAATCAGGTTGCGTAAGCTTCCCCCATGGCACGCTCCTTTCAGGTAACGATCGACGCCAATGACACGTTCGCCCTCGCCGAGTTCTGGGCAGCCGCCCTGGGATACGTCGTGCAACCACCACCGGAGGGCTCCGACACATGGGAGGCCTTCGCCGACGAGATGAATATCCCGCCCCAAGAGCGCGACAGGTACGCCGCCGTGATCGATCCGAGCGGAGATGGTCCGCGGGTGCTCATCCAGAAGGTGCCGGAGCCAAAGACCGCCAAGAACCGAGTACATCTCGATCTCCACATCTCGGACCACACCGCACCGGCCCACGAACGGCGCCTTGCCATCGATGCCGCAGCCGGCGAGCTCATCGCCCTCGGAGCGACCAGGGGCGACGACTTCGAGGAGTTCGGCGCCGTGTGGACGGTCATGCACGACCCGGAAGGGAATGAGTTCTGTTTGACCTAGGGGACTTCTAGCCTCCGGCTCGACGAGGAATCTCGAGGGGACTCATGGCTGACGTTCAATTGATGGTCTGGATCGATCAGGACCTGTGCACGGGAGACGGTATCTGCGAGGAGATTGCACCCGATGTGTTCGTCGGGCGCGACGACGGCCTGTGGGTCGTGAAAGAGGAGGCCTCTCAGTGGGGTTCCACGATCGTGTTCGACGGCAATCAAGCACCGGACGGTGCTCGCGGTGTGGCCCGCGTCCCTGACTCACAGATCGAAGACGTCGTCGAGGCCGCCGAGGAGTGCCCGGGCGAATGCATCATGATCGAGCCCTTCGATCAAGAGGTCTTCGCCAACCGGAACACGTGACCTCACAGCCTCGTCGCCTCTCGTCGCCGTGAGTTCGACGCCCCCACCCGCCGCCGACGAGACCGAGGACCATCACGCGTTGACGCCGCTCGGTGAAATGGTGCGCAACTGGCGGCCGTCGCGGCGATTCATGTCCGCCGACGAGCGGAACATGGTCACCGATGAGCTCTTCTTCGCCGGCGACGAGCAGCGATTCGCCCTCTGGCGGTTCTTCATCCTCATCGGCCTCTCCACGTCGATCGCGGCGCTCGGTCTGGTCGCCAACAACGTGGCCGTGATCATCGGCGCCATGCTCGTCGCTCCCCTGATGACCCCGATTCTCGCTACATCGGCTTCACTGCTCCTGGCCGATCTCCGCCAGCTCCTCACCAGCGTCGCCGTACTCATCACGGGCACCATCGCCGCGATTGCGACCGCAAGGGCGATCACATGGATCGGCCTGCAAAACCTCACCCAGGCCACGGGGCTGACCACGGAGATCTTGTCTCGGACCGAGCCTTCCCTCATCGATCTCGCGGTCGCCGTCGCCGCCGGCGTCGCTGGGGGATACGTGCTCACTCACCCTCGAGCCAACGCCTCCCTGCCGGGGGTTGCCATCGCCGTCGCCTTGGTGCCGCCGCTGGCGACCGTCGGTGTCACCTGGCAGCTCGGAGCCTTCGAGGAGGCCCAGGGCGCGCTCTTGCTCTATGCGACCAACGT
>Ga0255054_10002710_pt1 | contig 10042 bp, 8 predicted proteins | sample JV7_2_23_MG_FD_188634 | JGI IMG/M metagenome (GOLD analysis project Ga0255054, IMG submission 188634) | Seawater microbial communities from Jervis Inlet, British Columbia, Canada - JV7_2_23 | ecosystem: Environmental > Aquatic > Marine > Inlet | place: Canada: British Columbia | collected... | reverse complement strand
CACGACGGGCTCCACGATGACCGCGGCGATCTGATCGCCACGCTGAGCGAGCGTCTCCTCGACAGCCGCGCGATCGTTGAACGGCACCGTGAGCGTGAGCCCGCTGATCTCCTTGGGAACGCCCGGCGAGGTCGGCAGGCCCAGCGTTGCGAGCCCGGATCCGGCCTTTGCAAGGAAGCTGTCACCGTGACCGTGATAGCAGCCCTCGAATTTCAGAATCAGATCGCGTCCCGTGGCGGCCCGGGCCACGCGCACCGCCGACATGGTCGCCTCGGTTCCGCTATTGACGAAGCGAACCATCTCGATCGATGGCACCAGCGCCACGACTCTCTCGGCGAGCTCGACCTCTTCCGGGGTCGGCGTCCCGAAGTGCGTCCCTTTCCGTACCGAACGCTCGACCGCTTCGTTCACGAGGGGATGGGCATGCCCGAGTATCAACGGGCCCCACGAGAGCACGTAGTCGATATACTCCGCACCGTCTACGTCACGCAGGCGCGAGCCCGCACCGCTCGCCGTGAAGAAGGGCCGGCCACCTACCGAGCCAAAGGCACGAACGGGAGAGTTTACACCGCCCGGAATCGTCGCCCGGGCCCGTTCGTATAGCTGTTTCGACTCCGTTCCGGAACTCATCTACCCCATGCGGTTTGTAGGTCTAGAGAAACCGGTTCAACGTGTGCAACCGGACTTCGCGCTGTCCTGATCGGCCGGTCGGCCACGGCCCAGACATCAGCATCATCGGCATTGGAAACCGTCGCCCAAGCAAGGTCGCCAGAATGAAGCTGGAGGTCCGCACCGTCAACGAAGGTCAGTCCATCGATCTCGTAGGCCTGACTACGCATACGCGCTTCGATGCCGTGCGCCTGATCGGTGCCGTCCACGACTTCGTCGACGAGCACTTCGACCTGGGTGCCGATTCTCACTCGATTGCGCGCGGACACGATCGAGCGTTGAAGTTCGTTCACCATCTCCAGCCGTTCCATCTTCACCGAATCGAGGACCGGATCGGGCATCTCCGCGCCCGCTGTCCCCTGCTGAGGTGAGTAGGCAAACGCCCCCAGGTGGTCGAACTCGATCTCGCCGATGAACTCGAGTAGCGCTTCGAAATCCTCTTCGCTCTCGCCCGGGAAGCCGACGACCATCGTGGTTCTCAACGTCAGGTCGGGTATCTCTGACCTGAGCCAGGCGATCTTCTCTCTTAACTGCTCCGGCCTTTCGGGGCGCCGCATGCGTTCCAGCATGCGCGCGCTGCCGTGCTGGATCGGCATATCGATGTAGGGCAGTACTCGCGCTTCCCTGGCCATGAGCTCGACGAGCGGCGGCCGCAGGCCCGCCGAGTAGATGTACAAGAGACGGATCCAGGGTATCTCGGTCGAATCGAGCAACCGCTCGAGCAGCTGGTGCAGCTCGACCCGGCCGGCCAGGTCACGCCCATAATGGGCGAGATCTTGGGCCACCAAGTTAAGCTCGACGACACCTCGAGCCTCCAAGGCGCGGGCTTCTTCCGCCAGGGCCTCCGGCTCAAATGACCGGTGACGGCCGCGCCACAAGGGAATCGCGCAAAACGCGCACTTGTGATCGCACCCTTCGCTGATTTTCAGATAGGAGATGTGTCGAAGCCCGCCCGCCGGTATGCGCGAGCCCGGATGCTTTTGGACGCGCCCATCGAGCAGCCCCTTCACAACGAGCTGCGGCACCAAGTCCGGCAGGTCCTTCAGTCCTATGAACAAGTCGACTTCCGGGATCGACTGCTGCAGCTCCTTCCGGTACTGTTCGACCATGCAGCCGACCGCGACGAGCGTTTTCAACTTCCCGCTGTCTTTGAGCCGCGCCACCTCGAGGAGCGTATCGATCGACTCTTCCTTGGCCGCGTCTATGAAGGCGCAGGTGTTGACCAACAGCACTTCGGCTTCGTCGGGTTCCGGGGTGTAGGTCGACCCGTGGCTCACCAGGCTGGCCACTATGCGCTCAGAATCGACGGTGTTCTTGTCGCACCCGAGCGTTATGACAGAAAACCTCACCGCGTGAACACCTCGACGCCCGGTGGTGGCGTAAACTTGAAGAGATCGTCGGGGAGATCCACGCCCGCTTCCACGTTGCTGAGCGTGATTGTCCGGACCGTCTCGTTCTCTTCGAAGACCTCGAACTTGCGCACTAAGTAGTCCTCGATGTCGATCCAGACGCGGACGAGCGTGTAGGGAGCCTGGAACTTGGGGACAAGCGAGACCAGATGGGCGGGGCGATCACCGACGTTCTGCACTTCGACGTACGTCGCGACATAGCGCTCGCTGGGATTATTCAGGAACTGACCGCCCAGCGTGGCCCCTTCCGTCGTTTCGCCGATCGCCGTGCGGATGACCTGGTCGGGCTGAGCGCTGGGATAGTACATCCAGAACCACTCGCCGTCCGCCGCAACCACATCGCCTTCCGGCTCGACGAACTTCATGAGGAAATAGTTGGGCTTCTTCTGGTATACGACGCCACGGCCTTCTTTGACCCGCTCGAACGCACGGATCTCGATCTTCTGCACAAACTCTGATTTCAGCGTCACCGTCTGATGGTAGACCTCCGCGGCTCGGGCAAGAACCTCCGCCGCCCTGTCCGATTCTTGATGCCCCGGGCCAAGTGCGCACACCAGCGCCAGTAGGATCGAGATCTCATACGTCATCACAGCCGCCCGCCCTCTTTATCCGCTCCCCAAGGAGCTAATTCTGTCCAGTTCTTGAAGTGTAACCAAAACCTCTCTCGGTTTGGACCCCTCTGGTGGCCCAACGATCCCTGCATGCTCCAGCTGATCCACAATCCGTGCGGCTCGCCCATAGCCGACTTTGAGCCGCCTCTGCAGCAGGCTGGTGGACCCCTGCTGATGGTGGATCACGACCTCGGCCGCTCGACGGAAGAGCGGATCGCGATCCTCCAGCTCCTCCTCTGCCATCACCAGCTCGGCCTCCTCGACTTCACGCTGGTGCACGGCATCGAGGATATCCTCCTCCGCGGCCTTCCGAGCCGCTTCCTCCTCGGCCTTGGCGCGGTACCAATCCATCAAGCGTTCGGTGTCATCGGTGGACACGAATGTCCCCTGGATACGGACCGGCTCCGCCTGGCCCGGCGGCATGAACAACATGTCACCGTTGCCCAGTAGCGTTTCAGCCCCGTTCTGATCGATGATCGTGCGGCTATCCACCTTTGACGCCACCCTGAACGCCGCACGGCACGGGAAATTGGCCTTGATCAGTCCGGTGATCACGTTGACCGACGGTCGCTGTGTCGCGACAACCAGGTGGATACCCGTAGCTCTGGCCTTCTGTGCCAGGTATGCCAGGGGGCGCTCCACCTCGTGTTGCACGGTCATCATCAGATCGGCGAGCTCATCGATGACCAATACGATGTAGGGGAGGACCTCTGGTTCCTCCACCTCGACCCCGCCCTGGTTCTCGGGAGCCTGGATGGCCACACCTCGCCCAATCCGACGATTGTACTCCCGCAGGTTCCGGCAGCCGTTGGCCGACAGCCAGGCGTAGCGGCGTTCCATCTCGTAGACCAACCACTTGAGCACGGTCGCAGCGTCGTTGTTGTCGGTCACGACCTTATGCCGGAGGTGCGGCAGCACGTTGTATCCGCCGAGCTCGACCATCTTCGGGTCGATGAGCAGAAGTCGTAGCTGGTCGGGCGTGTAACGATAGATCAAGCTGGAGATGATCGCGTTGATGCACACCGACTTCCCTGAACCCGTCACACCGGCGATGAGCACGTGTGGCATCTGAGCCAAGTCGTAAACGTCCGACCGGCCTCTCACGTCCTCGCCGAGAGCGAGCGGCAGCTGAGCTCGGCTCGTCTGGTAGGCGTCTGATTCCAGAATCTCGCGGAGATAGACGATCTTGCGCTCCGGGTTCGGCACCTCGACACCGACGGCGCCTTTGCCGGGAATGGGAGCGATGATGCGCACCGACGGTGCCTTGAGTGCCAAGGCCAGATCGTCGGCCAAGGCAGCGATCTTGCCGACCTTGACTCCGGACGCCGGGACGATCTCGAACTGCGTAACCACGGGACCCGTGGTACGGCCGGCGATCGTACTCTGCACCTTGAACGTCGCGAGTGTATTGACCAGCGTCTCTCCCAAACTGTCGAGGTCGCCGGCGCTGACCGAGTACTTCTTCTCCGGCGGTGGCGACAGGAGATCGAGCGGCGGCAGCAAGCTCGTCCCCAACTCGCCCCCATCGGCAGCGGCACGTTCCGGGCTCCGCGTTTTCCGCTCTTGCCGTCGCTTTGGCGGAGGCGCGGTCGGCTCTGACTCCACCGCTACGGCAGCCGCGCTCTGTTCGCCACCTTCCGAGTCGATGTTCGACAGCATTCCACCTTTCGGCGCCCGGCTCAAGCGCTCGCCCAACCAGTCTATGCCGCGCCCCACCTGCCGCGAGGCAGCCGCGATCCATGCACCAGCGGCCGCAGCTCCTCGTATAGCCGCGTCGATGCCCTGCGCCGCCTTGGTCCCGACGCTCTTGAGGGTAACAACGCCTTGGGCCAGGGCCTGAAACGGGGCAAGACCGAGAATGACGATGACGGCCACGACGAGGAGGACGGTCAGTACGAGAGATGATCCCACCCAACTGATCGCCGAGGTGAGAACGCCGCCGGCCCAGGCACCGTACGCTCCCGTCAGCCAACTCGGTCCACCGCCCGCGGGGTAAGCGAACGAAGCCGTCAGCGGGGGCACGATCGCCAGAATCACAACGAAGAACAGCGTCCAGCGGTTCGCCTCCCGGCGCCCCAGGGCGCCGAGGCTCCAGATGCCCCAGATGATCGGGAACAGAGGTACAACGGCCGCGGCAATGCCGAATCCGCCTACCAGGGCACCGGCTACGGCGGCGCCCACGGGTCCCACCAGGTTACCAGAGGGGAAGAGCTCTGTCGCTCTTTCGCCGAGCAGATCTACCGGGAACAGGCTAAGAAGGGAAAACGCTCCGACCGCGGACAGCCCGATTCCAATCAGGATGCGTTGTGTACGGTCATCCCACCGGTCGCCCATCATTCACCTCTTCCACATCATCACCGGGTTCTAAATCGTCTTTCCGCTTTCCCACGGTCAGTCGATCGTCATCACGCTTCAGCACTTCGCAGTTCCGATATCTCGGCGCGCTCCAGGAAGTGTGTATCGATGTCACCAGATCGGAAATCTGGATGATCCAGCACTTCCCGCAGGAAGGGGATGGTCGTCTGCACCCCCTCGATCACAAACATCTCCAGCGCGAGCCGTGCCCTCTCGATCGCCTCGTCACGAGTCGGCGCCCGCACGATCAACTTCGCGATCAGCGAGTCATAGTAGGGCGGCACTGTGTAGCCACTGTACACATGGGTATCGACGCGGATTCCAAGTCCACCAGGCGGATGAAACGTCGTAATGGTCCCCGGGGTCGGTCGGAAGTCGTGGTAGGGGTCCTCCGCGTTGATCCGGCATTCGATGGCGTGGCCCCGCAGCTCGATGTCATCGGGCAGCGAAAGGGGCTCGCCCGCCGCAACGCGGAGTTGCTCCTTGAGGAGATCGTAGCCGGTGACTTCTTCCGTCACCGGGTGCTCCACCTGGATCCGGGTGTTCATCTCCAGGAAGTAGAAGCTCCCGTCGCGATCCAAGAGAAACTCGACGGTGCCGGCACCCACGTAGCCGATCGCCGCGACGCCACGCACGGCCGCCGTACCCATCTCGCGCCGCAGTTCTGGGGTGAGCGCGGGGCTGGGCGACTCCTCGATCAGCTTCTGATGGCGCCGCTGGATTGAGCAGTCTCGTTCTCCAAGGTGCACCACCCTGTTCTGGCGATCGCCAAGCACCTGAATCTCGACGTGGCGGGCTCCCTCCAGAAGCCTTTCGACATACAGCGCTCCGTTGCCGAATGCCGCTTCGGCTTCCCTTTTCGCCATCACAAACAAGCTGTCGAACTCGTCGGGAGTGCGCGCGACCCGCATCCCTTTCCCGCCACCACCCGCCGACGCCTTAATCATTACGGGAAAGCCGATCTCCTCGGCCAGCTTTCTCCCCAACCGCGGGTCGGCCAGCGCCTCTTCGGTGCCCGGGATCACGGGGACACCGGCCGTGGCCATCGTCCGGCGCGCCGCCACCTTGTCGCCCATCTGTCGGATCTGCTCGGCGGTCGGACCGACGAAGACGATGTCGGAACGCTCGCAGATCTCGGCGAATTCGGGGTTCTCGGCTAAGAAACCATAGCCAGGGTGGATGGCGTCGGCCCCAGTGATCTCGGCGGCGGCAATGATACGCGGGATGTTCAGATAGCTGGCGTGCGGCTGAGGCGGCCCGATGCAAACATCTTCGTCAGCGAATCGTACGTGCAGTGAGTCGCGGTCGGCTTCGGAGTGGACGACGACCGTCGGCACACCGAGCTCGCGGCAAGCGCGGATGATGCGGAGCGCGATCTCCCCGCGGTTGGCGATTAGAACTTTCTGGAACAAGACTGGTTCCTCGTTGGAGCGTGCTCAGAGACGGCGCCGGGAGCGCACGGAGTCTGGATCAGTCAGGCAGGATTCGGAACAAGACCTGCCCGTACTCCACAGGCTCGGCGTTGTCAACGGCGATTTCCTTTATCGTGCCGCTCTGTTCCGCCTCCAATTCGTTCATCAACTTCATCGCCTCGAGAATGCAGAGCGTCTGCCCGACACGCACACGATCACCCACCTCGACGTACGGATCGGCATCCGGAGAAGGCGCCCGATAGAACGTGCCAACCATCGGCGAGATCACATCTACGAGTCCGGCCGTCGCAGCGGCTTCAGCCGCCGAGGCCGCTTCATCGACAGCCGCCGAATTCGCCGCCGCCGGCACCGCCGCTGCCGCACCCCCCGCGGCTTCCGCATCAGACCGCACGGTCAACTGAGCCGGACCTACCGCACTTCCTCCGATCAGCACCGACGGGCTCTTGGAGATGCGGATCTTCGTCGCCCACCGCGAGATCTCCAGTGTATCTATATCGCTGGACTCCACGGTTTCGATCAGTCGTTTCAAGAAAGCCAGGTCGATCATGAGCTGACGCGCTCCAGGTACTTGTTTTCGCGCCGATCAACTTTGATGACGTCACCGATCTCGATGAAGAGCGGCACCTGAACTACGGCGCCCGTCTCCAATTTTGCCGGCTTCGTGCCACCCTGCGCTGTATCGCCCCGCACTCCAGGCTCTGTCTCTGCAACTTCCAACTCCACAAAGAACGGAAGCTCCACCGACAGCGGGTCGCCATCCCGCGTGAGCGCCTCGCACACCATGTTCTCCTTCAGGTAGGCGAGCTGATCCGCGCCTATCGTCTCCGCCGGCAGAGGAATCTGTTCGTACGTCTCTTCTTCCATAAAGTAGTAAAACTGGCCGTCGGTATAGCTGTAGTGCACGGGCCGCCGCACCAGCCGCACTTCATCCACCTTCTCGCCGGCTCGAAAGGTCTTCTCGATGACCGCTCCACTGAGAACGTTCTTCAGCTTGGTGCGTACGAAGGCCCCACCCTTGCCCGGTTTTACGTGCTGGAAATAGGCGATCGCAAAAAGACCACCGTCCAGCTCTATTACCATTCCGTTCCGGAAATCCGCCGTTGACGCCATTTCCCCTAGCCCGGCAGGGCCTCTAGCCTATCTCGTTCCAAGTTCGCCAGAAGTCTGGGTTGATCGCCCGTGACCACGACATCGTCTTCGATCCGGACACCACCCCAACTTGGAAAGTAGAGGCCAGGCTCGATCGTAACAACCATGCTCGCTCTCAGCACTTCCTCGCTCCGACGGCCCAGCCGCGGGGCTTCGTGAACCTCGAGGCCCAATCCATGCCCTGTGCTGTGCGGGAACTGCGCATCGAGAGCTCTCCTTTCGAAGGCCGCCCGCGTGGCCGCGTCCACCTCCGTTCCCGAGGTTCCGACCCGCAGAGCCGAGAGCGCTTCGCGCTGCGCTTCCCGCACCGTCGCGTGCACCTCGGTCTGCCGCTGCGTCGGTTCGCCTACCGCGAAGGTACGGGTCAGGTCCGAACAGTAGCCGCGCCAGTTCGCCCCAAAATCACACAGCAGCAGCTCACCTGCCTGGATCCTTCGCCGGCTCGTCGCGGCATGGGGTAGCGCCGTCCGGCTACCACTCGCGACAATCGTCTCGAACGCCGGACCCTCGGCGCCCAGTTGCACCATGCGATAGTCGAGCTCGCTCGCCATTTCGGCCTCGCGCACACCCGGCCTCACGAGAGGCAGCGTTGCCAATAGCGCCTCGCTCGCAATGTCTGCGGCCTTCGAGATCGCGGCAATCTCGTCATCGTCCTTAACGGCTCGCAGGTTCTCCACGAGACCGCTGACCGCTTCCCAACGTACCGCCTCAGCCTTTTCGTCAAGCCGCGACCAGTCCTCGTACGAAATGTGCTTGGCCTCGAAGCCCACTCTCGAACCGCCGAACTCTCGCGCCGTCCATTCCGCCAGCCCGCTGAGGATCCCGTCACGCAAGACCCGGAGCTCGAGTCCGGCGTCGGCAGCGAGCTCCTCCCGTGCCTGCTCCTCATAGCGACCGTCGGTGACGAAGACCGCTAGATCAGCGCCCAGCAGGAGCCAGCCGGCGGAGCCGCTGAATCCTGTCAGGTAGCGCACGTTGGGGACATGGGAAATCAGCAGCGCCTCCACACCTAGGTCCGCCAAGCCGGAACGGGCCCGGTCAAGCCGCTTTGCGGCCGCGCTCTCACTCATTGGCGACGAAGGTGGGCGACCAAGCCGTTCAGAGCGAGAACGTAGCTATCGCCTCCGAAGCCAGCGATAAGACCCACAGCGATGTCGGAGAGATAGGAGTGGTGGCGGAACGGCTCCCGTGCGTAGACGTTGGAAAGGTGAACCTCTACGAACGGCAGTCCCACCGCTTTGAGAGCGTCGCGGATCGCTACGCTCGTATGCGTGTACCCCGCCGCGTTGACCAGCAGGCCATCCAAACGCCCCGACGCTCGCTGAATCCACTCGACAAGGTCACCCTCAATGTTCGATTGATAGAAATCGAGCTCGACGCCAAGCTCTTCCGCCCGCGAAGACAGGCGAAGATTGATGGCCTCGAGCTCCTCGAGTCCGTAATTCTCCGGCTCGCGCCGCCCCAACAGGTTGAGGTTGGGACCGTTGAGGACGCCGAGCCTCAGCGCTTCAGGCTTCTCAGCCACTCCTGGAACTGTTCTAAGTCCTCTGACCCAGCAGTGTCTGAGTCCACCGTGTCCGAGACCGCAGCATCCGGCTCGGGCCGCGATTCGCTCGCAGCCTCCGCTTCCTCGGCATTCTCTTCAGCCGAGACCGCCTCCGCGTCATAGGACAACAACCCGCCGAGGTAGTCCTCAATCGTATACTCCGTTGGCTCCTCGGAGTCTGGCTCGCTGACCGACTCAGGCTGTGGCGGTGCGAAATCGGAGACCAGCTCCGAAGTTTCAAAGTCGGCGAGAGTACGTTCGGCCTGGACCTCGGTGGCCGGCTCATCAATTTCAATCTCGGCACCGAACTCCTGGGCGTCTAGCTCGGAAACGGCCTCCTCGTCGGTTATCTCCACGGCCAGCTCCCAAGTATCCACACCGGAGACGGCTTGATCTTCTGGAGGCGTTAGATAAGGCTCCGGCTCCTCTTCCGCCGCCATTGCCTGCACCGCGGCTTCTTTCTCGACGTCCGGAATCACTTCCTCGCCGAATTCATCCTCGACTTCCAGAACCACCGCCTCTACGACCTCTTCCTCGACTTCCAGAACCACCGCCTCCACGACGTCTTCCTCGACTTCTTCCTCGACCTCCAGAACCACGGGCTCTACGGATTCCTCCACGACCTCAAAGACTACGGCCTCCGCGACCTCTTCCACCGCTTCCTGGATCACGTCCTCCCCAGCTTCCGGCTCGCCTCCCAGTCCCGGACCTTCAGCTGCCGCCGCCACGGCCTCGGCGATCCCTTCGACCTCTCCAACCGACAGCTCGAACGCGGTCGGCACCTCCGCCTCCGCTTCGGCCGGTTCCTCGACCTCCGATTCGCTCGGTTCCACCACCGCATCTGGCGCTGGCGTTTCCGCAGCTCTCGCC
>Ga0255054_10002709_pt1 | contig 10045 bp, 7 predicted proteins | sample JV7_2_23_MG_FD_188634 | JGI IMG/M metagenome (GOLD analysis project Ga0255054, IMG submission 188634) | Seawater microbial communities from Jervis Inlet, British Columbia, Canada - JV7_2_23 | ecosystem: Environmental > Aquatic > Marine > Inlet | place: Canada: British Columbia | collected... | reverse complement strand
GATTATCGTGCCAATGCCGAACCACTGATAAAAAACGCCGAAGTTCGAAGATATCCACGTGTAAAGTTCTGAGACCACAGCGCCGGCACGCTCGGGCATCAAGCCCAGTGGGATACAGGCGACCAAAACAATGATGGCCGCTGTAAAAAATAGCACGCGATCAATCTTACGTCCCTGCATGATGTGGTTAGTCCAGGCGCTTAATGAGTGCGTAAGCCAAGCTGTTCTCTCGCCTCGTCAGGTCCGACGACGCGGGCACCGAGGGATTTAATGATCTGCACCGCACGTTCGACCAATTGCGCATTGGTCGCCAACACGCCCCTTTCCAAATAAAGATTGTCTTCCAGACCAACCCGCACATGTCCGCCAAGCAACACGGCTTGCGCCACCATCGGCATTTCCATTCGGGAAATGCCGAAGCCGGTCCAGTTCGCACCGGCAGGAAGTGCATTGCGCAACGCCAGCATGCTATCTGTGTCTGACGGCGCTCCCCACGGAATGCCAAGGCAAATCTGAAATAGTGGTGGGCTATCGATCAATTCCTCATCGATCAATTGCCGGGCAAAACGGATGTCGCCAAGATCGTATACTTCCATTTCCGGCTTGACGCCCCAACTCTGGATCAACTCAGCTTCCCTTCTCAGACATTGCGGTGTGCTGATATAAATTTCATTATCGCCGAAGTTCATCGTGCCGCAATCGAGGCTGCAGATCTCGGGTTGCAACGCCTCGACATGCGCAAGCCGTTCGTCTGGCCCGACATTGTCTGTACCCGGTCCGGGCATGGCCGGATCTTCATCACTGGGAAACCAGGCGCCGCCCATCCCCGCAGTCAGGTTGATAACGACATCTGTATCACTTTGCCGAACAAGCTCAACCGCCTGTCGAAAAAGCTCGACATCACGGGATCCCTGGCCGGTCTCAGGATCTCGTACATGAACGTGAACTATGGCAGCACCGGCCTGCGCCGCAGATATTGAAGCCTCAGCAACACTCTCTGGCGTTACCGGTACGCCGGAATGCTTGCCGACGGTATCGCCGGCACCGGTCACGGCACAGGTAATAATGACGTCATTATTCATACTCGCACCTTTCTCGAGCGTACTCTATCAGTCACTCTACCTTAGTCATTGAGACAATGCCTCAAGCAGTGGTTGCGGCTGCACGATGCTTGACCACCGCCTCACATAGTTCAGGTATGCTGTGTCGGTTGGCCAACGACGCTAGGATTTTGTGCGACCTGCCGAATCGTATCTCTGCATGAACCCGCGATCGGTTGACATAGAAAGCAAAACGATGCACTAAGCCGGTATGAGCATTCCTGAGTACACAGCGCCAACTACTCTTGACGAGGCTTTGGGCATAAAGAAGGAGCGGGGTGCAGAGGCTCGTGTGATAGCCGGCGCGACGGACTTGATCCTGAGAATGCGGGACAAGGTCTTTTCTCCGTCCGTGTTAATTGATCTTCGGCGCTTATCGCTGGATGGCATCGCGCTTTCTGACAATGAGATGCGTCTTGGCGCTTTTGTCTCGCTGTCAAAGGTGCTCGAGAGTGCCGAAATTGAACAGCTTTTTCCGGCGTTAGCCGCAGGCTGCCGGGAGTTTGCCGGGCCGCCGATCCGTAACCGGGCAACGCTGGGCGGCAACATCGTCAATGCATCTCCTGCCGCGGACCTGGTGCCACCATTGATCGCTTACGACGCGAACATCGTGTTGAGTTCCTCCGGCAGCGAGCGTGTCTTGCCTTTGCTGGAGTTCTTTGTCGAGCCAGGCAAAAGCGTGATCGAGCCGGACGAGATCCTGACAGAGATCAGACTACCTGTGATGCCTCCTTGTTCGGCTGCGACCTTTATCAAGCTTGGGCAGCGACGATCGATGGCGATCTCGCTAGTGAATCTGACGACCAGGCTCAGTATCGATGAGTCGGGTGCGGTTAGCGACGCGCGCATCGCATTGGGTGCCGTGGCGCCTGTGCCGATGCGTGCGGTTGCGGCTGAGCAGGTTCTGCTCGGCCAGGAACTGTCGGAAGAACTGCTGAGTCGAGCTGCACAGAAAGCACGAGAGGAGGTCACACCGATTTCGGATGTCCGAGCGTCAGATTCCTATCGCCTGGAGATGACAGAAGTGTTGGTTCGGCGAGCACTGCTTGCGACCTGGGATGAGTTGGGCAGGAATGCGGCTGATGGCTGAGATGGAAATCAAGTTCGATGTGAATGGCAAGCAGGTGCGGATATCGGCCGGGCCCGATAAGACGCTCCTCCATGTACTTCGTGAAAACCTGGGTCTGACGGGAACCAAGGATGGCTGCAGCTCGGGGGACTGCGGTGCCTGTGTTGTGATGCTTGATGACCGACCGGTGAACTCGTGCATGGTGCTGGCGCCGCAGGCAGAGGGTTCTTCAGTCGTGACGATAGAAGGGCTCGCCAGTAATGGCGAATTGCATCCGGTGCAGCGTACCTTCGGTGAGACCTGGGCTTTTCAATGCGGTTTCTGCACGCCGGGCATGCTCGTCTCCTGTTATGCCCTTTTGGAGTCCAACGACAATCCCACCCGCGAGGAAATACTGACTGCGATTGCGGGGAATTTCTGTCGTTGTACCGGCTATCAGGCTGTGGTCAAAGCGGTAGAGCAGGCGGCGGCGGAATTGCGGGCTGCGAAAGGAGGTGCCGGGAATGACTGAATCGGCCGTCGTCGGCCAGTGGACCGCAGCACCGGGCGCAGAAGAGATTGTGACCGGAAAAGCCCGGTATTGTCCGGACATTCAGTTGCCAGGATTGCTTTGCGGCAAACTTTTGTACAGCCCGCATGCACGAGCGCGAATCAGAAAGCTCGATGTCAGCAAGGCAAGAGAATTGCCTGGCGTCTACGCCGTGATTACGCACGCTGACATTCCTGGAGAAAACAGTTACCTGTATGCGGAACCGGATCAGCCGCTTTTGGTTGTCGATGAAGTTCGTTTTCAGGGAGACGCGGTTGCCGCGGTTGCTGCTGTAGACGAGCTGACGGCTGATGCAGCGTTGCAGGCGATCGAAGTCGAGTATGAGGTGTTGCCGGGCATCTTCGATCCGCTGGAGGCAATGAAATCCGGTGCCGATCAGATCGTGCACGGTGAAGACAACGTCATGATGAGCAAAATGTACCGATCCGGGGATGTTGAGGCGGCGATCGCGTCCGCAGATGTGGTGATCGAGAACACCTATCGCACTCAGTGGGCTGAACACGCGTTTCTCGAGACGGAAGGGGGCGTTGGGCTGGTTGGCGATGACGGTGGGATCACGGTCTATTCCTCCTGCCAGGCGCCACACCGGGACAGGATGCAGATTGCAAGGGCACTGGGTATACCGGAGAGCATGGTGCGCGTCATCACGCCCTATATCGGTGGTGCCTTCGGGGCCAAAGACGAGGCCCATGTCCAGATACACGCCGGGCTCCTCGCGCATGCGGCACAGCGTCCTGTCCATCTGATCCGCGATCGAAGGGAATCCATGCTGACGCACGTGAAGCGTCATCCGATGATCGTTGAGTACACGACTGCTGCAACGAAAGAAGGAAAGCTGTTGGCTGTGAAAGCGAGGGTGATTGCGGATGCGGGTCCGTACACGAACTCAACACATGAAGTGCTCAACAAGTTCGGCGAATTCATCGGCGGGCCGTACAAAGTAGAAAATGTGGAAGTCGAGAAGATCGGGGTGCGCACCAACAATCCGATCACAGGTGCGTTCAGGGGATTTGGAGCACCGCAGGCCGCGTTCGTTTATGAATCGCAGATGGACGACCTGGCGCGGAAACTCGGCCTGGATCCCTTAGAGATACGCCTGCTGAATGGTGTTGAGACCGGCACAAAGATGTACACAGGCGTTGTGGTCCGGGAAGGAACGGCGATGAAGGCCTCGCTCGAGAAAGCCGCAGAAATGATCGGGTGGGAGAAACGCGATCAAGTCGAGCGCGAGCCCAAAAAACACCTTCGCCGGGGCTTTGGGATGGCGACGATCCTGAAAGGTTCGGGGTTAGGGCGCGGCCTGGCGGATCACGCTGGCGTCGTACTGGAAATGCATCGTGATGGCTCCGTGGTCTTACAGAGTGCCGCCGCGGATATGGGTCAGGGAATCATCACCGTCATGGCGCAGCTCGCCGCCGAGAGGCTTGGTATTGACATGTCCTCCGTCCGGGTGGTCAGGGCGGACACGGCCAAGTCGCCGGATGCCGGCGGGTCATGTGCCAGTCGCCAGGCAATGGTATCAGGCAATGCGGTGCTCGAGGCGGCAGACACGATCCGTGACACGCTGCTGAGCCTGGCGGCCGGGAAAACGAAAATCGAAAAGGACCGGCTCGATCTGAAAGCAGGCAGTCTGACTGTGGACGGTGAGCGGCATGAAATCTCGGTTAAGGATCTCGCCCAACGTGCCAGCAACTGGGGCTACCCGTTGCATGCCGAGAGCACTTACCAGTTCGAATATCCGACTGACGTCCCGGAAGTTACTTACCGTTACAGCCAGGAGGTTTTTCAGTTCTGTACCCAGGCGGCGCAGGTGCTGGTGGACTGCGAGACCGGGCAGGTAACGGTGGAAAGGCTGATCGCCGTTCACGACGCGGGGAAAATGATCAATCCGGGTGGTGTTTTCGGGCAGATCGAGGGCGGTGTCGCACAGGGCATCGGCTATGCGCTCACTGAGGAGCTTATCGTCGACGAGGGCCACACGCAGAACCCCTCACTGGAGAATTACGTGATACCGATGGCGCTCGACATTCCCCAACTGGAAATGGAGGTACTGGAAATACCTGAGCCCATTGCTGCGCCACTGGGTGCAAAAGGAATCGCGGAGTCACCCATCATTCCGACGGCACCGGCCATCCGCAATGCCATATACGATGCGATTGACAAACCACTCTACGAGCTGCCAATGACACCGGAGCGGGTGTTGCCTGTTCCGGATGTCAGCGATTAGGATGTCTTGAAAGATGCGCTTGCCGTCGCGTGCCTGAACAATCGGCGAAGAAACGTGATTCATGCCAATGCATCGTTCAGCGGCTGCAAGTATTTCTCGTAATTTTTGGCCCGTCCAAGCGAGTCCTTATAAATGGGCTGCCGAACCTGAGATGCACTGGGCGTGCTGACTGCACGTGTTGTTTTGTGGAACGCCAGACAATCATCGTGGAAAGCTAGCCCACAATATTCAAGCAAGTCCCGAACTTCAGATTCCGTATTTTCAACAAGGCTCTCATAGCTGATGTGGTATATGTGGTTGGGCAACTGTTCCTGCCAGAAAGACATCAACTCCTTATATAGTTTGTAGTATTCACCCAGCTCATGCAGGTCGCAAGCATAGCCGTGAGATACAGAAAACCGGTGCTGATAGATGGATAGGCAGTTATCCAATGGATCTCGATCACAATGAATTACCTTTGCATTGGGCATCAGTGCAGCGAATAGACCAACACGCAAGAAATTGTGTGGCAGTTTGTCGGTAACGCGTTGTGCCGAACCGGCATTGGTTTTCAGATTTTCAATGTAGGCAAGACCGAGCTCTCGTAACTTCTGCGGGGCAATCGTGCCAATATTCTGCGGAAACGGCTTGCCAGTGAGTTGCCGGGCTTCCTCAGCGAACAGGCGAGAGTATTCGACCTCGCCGGCACCATGTACTGACGGGTGACTTGCCAGAATTTGTTCAGCGAGACTGGTGCCGGATCTTGGCATGCCCAGTATAAAGATAGGCGTATCGTCGGTAATACGGCACGTTTTGCAATGATCAACAAATTCCTGATTAAGAGCTTGCATATGCCGTTCGAATATCTTTCTTTGTTCATCAGACGAATACACTATCGACTTTCGCTGAAGTTGATTCGCTTCGTACATACATTCAAAGGCCTTATCATATTGCGCCAGGTCATCAAAGACTTTCCCGAGAGCAATACCAACAAGAATTCGATCTTGCTCTGACATGTCTGGGGTGTGAAAGGCCTTTTCCATTCGTCTTACATCGTCGGTGTAATCTGTAACCTTCTGCAAGAAGGCAAGCCTATAGTGAGCATCACCATAAAGTGGGCTATGTGAGATCGCTTTCCTGTAATAAATGATTGCCTGGTCCGGTTCGCCACGAATTGAATAAAGCGAACCCATCTGTGTGTTTACTTCGACATTATCCGGCTCAAAATCCAGGGCACGATGGAATTCTATCGTCGCCGCGTCGATGTCATCTCGATCTATGTGCAATGCTCCCAACGTTGCGTGCACAATAGGGTTGTCTGGTTCGAGGGCAGCGGCTTTCTTGAGGTGCGTGTGAGCATCGACAAACTTCCCTTGGTCGCGCTCGATAATTCCGATGTTCAGAGCAGCTTCAAAGTCATCGGGCCGGATCCGAACGGCTTTCTTGAGCAAAGGAATTGCCAGATCTTTGCGGCCAGCATAACGATACAGCATGCCAAGTGCATAGTTTGCTTCGAAGTTTTCGCTGTCTCTTGCGAGGACATTACGAAGCACGCTTGCCGCCTGTTGATTCTGACCGGATTCTTGATACCGCTCGGCGCGCCTGATTTCTTCTTTGCTGTTGGTAATTTGGTGAGACCTCGTCGATCAGCCACTGACCGGTGGTTTCCGGTCCGACCATGGCCGCGCTTGTTCGAGCTGACCGGCCAGTTTTATGAGCGTCGCCTCGTCGCCATAACGGCCGAGCAACTGCACGCCGATTGGCAGCTTATCTGCGTTCCAGTAGAGGGGCAACGAGATACCAGGCTGGCCACTGGCGTTTGCAATCAATGTAAACCCGGTATATTCGCCGAGCCGTGCGATATGCTGGTCACGTGTTTCCGGCGTGTAATCGAAATAGCCTAGCGGCATGGGCGGCTGCGCCAGTGTCGGCGTGAGCCAGATGTCGTAGTCGTCGTAAAAGGCAGCAGCGTCACGGCTTGCTCGTTGCAAATCCTGAACCGCCATCAGGTAATCGCCGGACGTCAGGCGTTCACCATGCAAATAGCTGCGCCAGGTCGCAGGTTCGAAATAAGCTTCGTCAGGCGTACGGCCGCTTCGTCTCGCCCAGTCCTTGACGGTCCAGCACAGGAAGCCGGCCCAAACACTGCCAAACGATTTGAACAAGCGCTTGCCGTCGAGAGAAGGCGAGGCCTCAACGACGTCGTGTCCGAGTTCCTCGCACAATCTCGCAGCCGATTCGGCGGCGGCAATACAGTCGGGGTGGGCAGGCACACCGGTCAGCGGCTCAATCCCGAGGCCGATGCGCAAACGTCCCGGCGATCGTTCCACCGCCGCGGCGAAAGGTCGCTCGGGCAGCGCAGGCCAATACGGATCCCCGGGTGCCGGGCCGGCCGTGGCATCCAGAATCGCGGCACTATCCCGCACGGAACGCGTCACGACGTGATCACAAAGTAATCCGTTGGCCGCATCGCCTATTTCAGGTCCAAGGGAGTTTCGTCCCCGGGTGGGCTTCAGCCCGACCAGGCCGCAACAGGATGAGGGAACGCGTATCGAGCCCCCGCCGTCGTTCGCGTGCGCCGCAGCCACCATGCCGGCAGCGACGGCTGCCGTCGAACCACCACTGGAACCGCCGGTCGTCTTGCTGGTGTCCCACGGATTCCGGCAAGCACCAAACTGCCGAGGCTCTGTAGTCGGCAGCAGCGCGAATTCCGGAGTGTTGGTCTTGCCCAGGATGATCAGGCCAGCTTTCCGGTAGCGCCGCACCAGCTCGCTGTCATTAGGCGAAATGTAATGGCCCGCCAGAAACGCGGACCCCTCGGACAAGGGTGTGCCCGCGTATTCCGCCACTATGTCCTTCAGGAGAAACGGCACGCCCGCGAATGGCGCGTCGATCGATGCAACTTCGGCAGCGTCCCTCGCACGCTCAAACAACGGCGTGATGACGGCGTTAATTTCCGGGTTTAGCCGCTCGATCCTGCGGATTGCGGCTTCCACCATCTCTGCGGGCGTCACTTCCTTGCGCCGAACAAGCTCGGCCTGCGCAGTGGCATCCAGAAAGGCCAGTTTGTCCATGGTTATATTGATCTCCAAATACGTTCGGGTGTCATTGACAACCGATAATGCCGTATCTCCAGTGTATCGTGAATGGCGTTTACGACTCAGACCGCGTTCGCGCATTTGCTCAAGGAGGCAGTGAGGACTTCAGCAGAGCTTGACCGACACGATATGTCGTAGCTAAATGGCTCAGTTCGACGTTTGAATCGGATTACCGGAGAAAGGACTGATGGATTTCTCGCTGACAACGGACCAGCAGGCAGTATGCGATGCGGTACAGAAGATCTGTGCCGGATTCGATGACGATTACTGGCTCGAGCGCGACAGGAGCGGGGAGTTTCCTGAAGATTTCTACCGGGCGATCGCAGACGGTGGCTGGCTGGGAATTGCCATGCCCGAAGAGTACGGCGGTGCTGGCCTCGGTGTCACCGAAGCAGCATTGATGATGCATACAGTTGCCGGGTCTTCCGGCGCGATGAGTGCGGCATCAGCGATTCACCTGAATATTTTCGGGCCACACCCGATCGTCGTCTTCGGCACCGACGAGCAAAGGAAGCGTTGGCTCCCGGATCTCATCGAGGGTCGGCGCAAATCCTGTTTCGGCGTCACCGAAGCGGACGCCGGACTGAATACGACATCAATCAAGACACGCGCCGATCGATCCGGCGACGGCTACGTCATCAACGGCAAGAAAATCTGGACATCCTGCGCTCAGGTAGCCGACAAGATTATGCTGCTTACCCGCACGACACCCAAAGAGGAGTGTGCGCGCCCAACAGAGGGCATGACGCTGTTCTATACAGATTTAAACCGCGATTATTGCGACGTCCGGTTGATTCCTAAAATGGGACGTTCGGCGGTCGACTCAAACGAAGTCTTTATTGATGCGCTGCCGGTGCCAATGGAAGACCGGATCGGTGACGAGGGCGAGGGCTTTCGGCACCTGCTGCACAGCCTCAATCCGGAACGCATATTAATAGCTGTCGAGGCGATTGGCATTGGTCAGAATGCTCTAAGTCGCGCCGCACAATACGCGAAGGACCGGGTGGTGTTCGATCGCCCCATCGGCCAAAATCAGGCGATACAGCATCCCCTAGCGCAAAGCTGGATGGAGCTTGAAGCGGCCTTTCTTATGGCAATGCGTGCCGCCTCCCTTTACGACAATGGCGAGCCCTGTGGCATCGAAGCCAATGCCGCAAAGTACCTCGGCGCCGAGGCCGGATATCAGGCCTGCACCCGTGCCGTGATGACTCATGGCGGCATGGGTTATGCGAAGGAGTACCACGTCGAGCGACTGCTACGCGAGGTGATGATCGCGCGCCTGGCGCCTGTCAGTCCGCAACTTATTCTTTGCAATATCGCAGAAAAAGCGCTGGGCCTGCCCAAGTCCTACTGAGTTTCGTACCGAAACTAATCCGAAAGGACGCGCCAGTCATCACGAAGTTGATCGCGGAACTCCGGCGCGGCAATTTCAATAAGTGCCTCAGCCCGGGCCGATATGGGCAGATGCCGGATACGACGTGCGCCGTATTCGGTAACAACGTAGTCGACGTCGGTACGCAACGCGGTCGCTGCCGTGTTACGGCCCAACGCCGCGACGAGCCGCGATTTCTCGCCGCCAGCGGCAGTTGCGCTGAGCGCAATGATAGAGCGCCCACCGCGCGACAGGGCGGCGGCACGCATCATGTCGACCGCACCGCCGGTGCCACTTCTTTGCCGGCCAGCCAGCATATCGGCGTTTACCTGGCCAAAGAGATCAACTTCAAGGGCGGAGTTAATTGAAACAAAATTGTCGATCTGACGGATTACACCGACATCGTGAGTGTGGCTCACCGGGCGAAACCTGATTTCCGGCGCGCTCCCTGCCCAATCGATCAATCCCTGACTGCCAAGCGTGGTGCCAGTCACGATTTTGCCCATGTCAATGTTCTTTTGACGGCCGGTGATGTTGCCGGCCCTGGCCAGAACCATCACCGCGTCGGAAATCAGGCCTGAGTGAAACCCGAGATCATTCTTGTCCGAGAGTGCGCCCAGAATTGCGCTCGGGATGCCGCCGAGTCCGAT